>OJMG01003150.1_pt1 | contig 12926 bp, 13 predicted proteins | sample 1597141 | NCBI WGS metagenome assembly OJMG01 (sample SAMEA2452119, study PRJEB22498) | human gut metagenome | biome: human feces; feature: human gut; material: feces | place: Australia | collected 2012 | reverse complement strand
CTATATCGCCGAAGCGGAAGCCACCGTCTGCGGCCTGAGCGTCCGCCAGCGCCGCGAGGGGGAAGCGGAGGCGGAAGCTACGTTGAAGGTGACGTTGAAGCTGTATAAGGAGACGACGGCGGAATATATTTCGGAAATCGAAGAAGGGGAAGCGTATAAGGAAAACGATAGTGCAATATCCATATTCATTCCCCGCGCGGGCGACGGATTGTGGGAAATCTCCAAGCAGCTCCGCCGTCCGCCCGAGGAGGTGGAAAAGAGCAATCCCGAACTGAAATTCCCCGTGAAAGAGGGGGAGAGAATCTTTATTTATCGCCAAAAGACGGCGGATAATTGATTGAAAAAGCGGGATAAAACGCCGAAGCGCGGAAGCGCGGCCGAAGGATTTTGCGGAAAAATAGCGGTAAATGCGTGCATTAACGGGTAAAATTTCCGCATAAAAAACGGCTGAAAACCGGAAAAAATCGGAAAACCCGTCAGCGAAAGCAGTTCCCGGCGGCGCGGCGACCCCGACGCCAGAATAAGCGCGGCATGATTCATACCATCAGTCCTCCTGAAAATTCGGCTAAAACAATCCATCCTGTATTATAGCACATTTCCGCCTATAATGAAAGGATTTTCGCAATTTTCACCGTCTTTTCATATTTCGCGGGCAAACGCACAAAATAAAAAGGCGGAATGCGCGGCACGAATGCCGGATTCCGCCGGAAAGAATGAAGAAAATTACATCTTGCCGATTTTGTTAAAGCCTACGCGCGACTTCAAGACCGTCAGCAGCACCATGCCGAGGAAAACGGCGCCCAGCTCGCCGATCGCGACTTCGCCCATCGTCAGCGCAACGGGCAGACCGTACAGCAGCGCCAGCATCAGACCGACAATCACGCCGTTTGCCACAACCGGGCAAGCCGCTGCCAGCACGGGCTTCTTGCGCAGCGCGTAAGTGCCGCACGCCGCAATCAGCGTCGTCAGCGAACCGAACACAATGTCCCAAATCGACGGCGTGGGGGAGAAAATGTTCGCAATCAGGCAGCCCACAAACAGACCGGGAATGGACTGCGGCAGAACCATCGGCAGCACCGTGAACGCTTCGGACACGCGGCACTGGATGTTCCCATACGAGATGGGCGCGAGCAGCAGCGTCAGCGCGGCGTAGAGCGCGGCGATGATGGCAGAGAGACAGAGAGAACGGGTGGTCAGCAGCTTCTTAAACATAGAAGCACTCCTTTCTTTGCAGGGCTGCGCACATGCGTGGGCGAATCCCTGTCCCGGCGCTGTCGGAAAGAAAGTCCGATGCGCTCCGGTGCGCGGTTTCCGCGCAAGAAAATACTATATCATATTTTTCCCTGAATCGCAAGCGGAAAATCGGGCAGAATGTACTCTGCGCCCGCCGGTGCGGGTGACAAATTTTCAGGGAGGTTGACTGATATGTCCCATAAGAACAACCAGTGCATCCATTGCTCCGTCGAAAGCTGCCAGCATCATGAGCAGGACGGTGTCTGCGGTCTGATGGACGTTCAGATTGCGCCGAAGGAATGCTGCTGCAACGGGAAAGCGGACGAAAGCTTGTGCTCGTCGTACAAGTGCCGCTGGTAACGGACAGGCGGGAAATCTTCCGAGGGGGATCGTGTCGCGCACAAGGCGGCGCGGTCTCCTTTGGCGTATTCAAAGAAGGGGGAATGGCGCATGAACGGTGATTTACGGGAAAACTGCCGTCTGCTGGATGAAAAGCTGCATCGGGCGGTCAATCCGGACATGCACGTCCGCTTCTTCCGCACGTTTTTACGCGACGCGGCGGTGTATTATGTGGATGGGCTGATTTCCACCGACTTCATGCAGCACTATTTGCTTTTTCCCCTGCAAAATGCGGCGGAAACGGCATCATCCGGCGAAATCGCTGGCTGCATCCGGCAGCGCGTCGCCTTGTGCGAAGTCGAAGCGTTTTTTGATGTGCGGGAAATCGTCGCGCAGCTGGTGTCGGGTCACGCGGTCGTATTGGCAGACGGTATGGATGGCGCGCTGAGCTTCGATGTGCGCGGGGCGGTTCGCCGCGGGATTTCACCGCCGCTGACCGAAAGCGTCGTGAGGGGACCGCATCAGGGGTTCAACGAGTCCATCCGCGACAGTATCACCCTGCTTCGCCGCATTCTGCCTACGCCGGAGCTGATTGGCGAAATGCGGCAGATTGGCGACGCGATTCCGGTCAGCCTGTGCGTGATGTACCTGCAAAACGCGGTGGATGAAAGCAGTCTGTCCCGCTTGAAGGCACGGCTGGAGGAGGTACATATTGACCATGTGCTGTCCATCGGCGCGCTGGAGCAATTGCTGGAGGATCACCCGTTTTCGCTCCTGCCGCAGTGCGTGATGACCGAGCGTCCCGACCGCGCCGCGTCGATGCTGCTGGAAGGGCAGATTGTGCTGCTGCTGGATGGTTCGCCGCAGGTGCTGGTGCTGCCCGCAAGTCTCCTCCATCTGCTGCATACGCCGGATGACACGTCCTCGCGCTGGCTGTACGGCACGTTCATGCGGCTGATTCGCCTGCTGGGACTGCTCTGCGCGCTGATGCTGCCCGCGCTGTTCGTGGCGTTCGTCACGTTCCATCCGCAGGCGCTTCCGGCGGCGCTGCTCACGTCGATTCTGGAGAGTCAGGCGGAAGTGCCGCTGTCTGTGCCGCTGGAAATGCTGCTGATGCTCATCATGTTCAACCTCGTCGGGGAAGCCAGCATCCGCGTACCGTCGCTAACAGGTTCAACGCTCGGCACGGTCAGTGGCTTGATCCTGGGACAAGCCGCGGTCGAAGCGAAACTTGTGCATCCGCTGCTGATTATTGTCGTTGCGGTATCCAGCCTCGGCTCGTATGCCGTGCCGGATTATTCGCTTGGATTAGCGGTGCGCATCGGACAATTGCTCCTGCTTGCGGCGGGCAGCATCTTCGGCGTCTACGGCATCGTGCTGTTCATGACGGCGCTCTGCGTCCGCCTGTGCAGCCTGACGAGCCTTGGCGCACCCTTCGCCGCTCCGCTTTCGCCGCCGCGTGCGCATAATCCCGATTTGCTGACGCGCCATCCGCTTTGGCAGCAGCGCTGGCGGACATGGCTGGGCAGTGCCGAGAACAATATGCGCTCACGCGGCAGAATGCGTGGCTGGGACAGGAGAGGACAATAATGCAGCGAATCCAGAAGCGCCGCGCCGGGCAGCGGCAGACGCAGAATGCGCTGATTGGGCTGCTGTCAGCCGTGTCGATGACGCGCGTCGGCTTAACACAGCTGCTGCCCCTCTGCGGGAGCGCCGCGTGGTGGCTTTCTGCCGCGTGTATGCTGCCGGGGTTGTGCGTCTACGGCGCTTTGCGGCTGCTCCTGCGCCACACGCACACGCGGACGCTGACCGACTGTGCCCGAAAGCTGCTGGGGAATTTCGGCATCATCCTGATTATGCTCACGCTGACCCTCTCGCTCCTGCTGGACGGCATTGCGTCCCTCACGGCGCTCATCACATTCTTCACCGAGGGCATCGGTGCGCGCGGCTCGCAGTTCACGCTGACGCTGCTGACGGCGTCAGTGATGCTGATTGCCCTGAACCACGATGGACTGCCGCGCGGCGTTTATCTGCTCCGGCATGTGCTGCTTGTCGCCGCTGCGATTATCGCCATCAACGCGCTTTTGGATGCGCACCCGGACGGCATCGTGCCGCTCTTGGGCGAAGGCGTGCCGCCGCTGCTGAGCGGCATCCGCAGTTCGTGGGGAATGAGCTGGATGCTGCTCCTGCTGCTGGAATTTCCGGCGGAAGAGGGGACAAGGCGCACCCCAGTCATGTTCGTTGCGCTGCTGCCCTGCCCCGTGATTCTGCTCCTGCTGTCCCTCTCGATTCCGCCGGAACTGACCGTGCCGGGGCGCAGCCTTGCCAGCAGACTTGCGCTGCCGACGCTGTTTTTGCAGCCCGCCGTCCGAACGCTTGCGCAGTGTCTGTTGATGATGACGCTTTTTCTGAGCATTGCAGGCAGTGCGCAGCTGGCGGCGCGCTTCCTGACATCATCGTGCCAGAAGCCGAAAAAGTGGGTGCCATATGCGCTGATTGGCTTGCTGACGCTGACGCAGCTATTCGACATCAGCCGACTTTGGCGCGTCCTGACCGCCTTCACGGCATGGTCGCTTGTGCCGGGGGTGCTGCTGCTTCTGGTGCTGACCATCGCCCGGCTTTGCAGGAGGGAAAAAGCATGAAACGCGCGCTTTGTCTGCTGCTGATCTGCCTTTTCTGCACGGGCTGCTCGGCGCTCCCGCCGGAGGAACGCGCCTTCTGCGTCGCCCTGCTGATTGATGGCGGCGCGCAGGAATGCACCGTCCGCGTGCGCATCCCGACATACCAGCAGAACGGCGGCTATCAGACACTTTCCGCGACCGGCGCTACGCTGACCGACGCGCTCCGAACGCTCGAATCCGCCGCGCAGATGCGCCTGCACTGGGGGCAGCTGCGTCTGATTGTGCTTTCGCGCGCATGGGCAGCGGAAATTCCGATTGTGCGGACGCTCAGCGACTTGTCCGGCGTGGAGAATCTGCGCCTGCACGCTTCCGTTGCCGTGACCGAGGAGGATACGACGGAGCTGGCGGAAAAGCTCGTTCCGGAGAACGGTACGCGCCTCAGCAAGTCCATCGATGTGATGGTGCAGGCGCGGCACGAGCAGGGCATCATCCCGACGTGCGCCGCGTCGATGCTGCTTCGCTTCGGCAGCCGTCAATCACCCGTACTTTGCAGCGCGGAAAGCACGACGGAAGGCTTCCTGCTCAGCGGCGCGTGGCTGACGGATGCGGACGGGCTTGTCCGCGATTTTCTGCCGCCGGAGGAAACGCAGATTCTGCTGCTGATGCAGGGAGAACTGACGCGGACGCAGCTGCTTCTGCCCGAACACGCGATTCACCTGACGGAAGCGAGCACGAGCATCCGCCTAACGGAGAATACCGCCGCCTGCCGCGTGAACTTGCGCTACGACCGTGCTGACCTGACCCCGCAGGCCGTGTCCGCCGAAACCGCGAGGGCGTGTTTGGATGTGCTGAACCGTCTGCAAGCGGCTGGCTGTGACGCACTCGGCTTAGGGCGCAAAGCCATCTGGTCAGCGTGGAGCATGGCGGACTGGCGTAACAGCGATTTCCCGGCGCGGCTGCAAAATCTCCGCTGGACGGTGGAGGTTCGCAGTGAACCCGCAGCATAATCTGCATAGGGTATAAAAAACGCGGCTTCCTGTCATTCGCAGAAAGTCGCGTTTTCGTCTGTCAAGGCTTTGCGCCACGCGTCTGTCAGCTTCGGCAGCGTCCAAATCGCGTTCGCCGGGCTGGTGGAGGGGAGAACGAGCGCCGGAATGCCCATTATCGGCTGCAAGTGCCGCGCGTAGAGCGTTCCCGCCAGCTTGCCGTTGCACAGGACGCGCGTGATGTGCGCCCGGTCGGTAATCCGCGCAATGTCCACCGGCACCGCCTCGCGCACGGACGCATCCGCCGAACCGTCGATTTCGCAGTTCGCGATCACATCCCACAGCGCCAGATGGTGCCGGAGCAGCAGGGAAGTCTTCTCTGCGATGCTCTCCGGCGCATCCTCCGCATACACCGCCGCCAGCATCTGCCAGAATCGGTTCTGCGGATGCCCGTAATAGAAGCCGTTTTCGCGGCTCTTGACGGATGGAAAGCTGCCCAGAATCAGCGTCCGGCAGTTTTCATCCACCACCGGGGCAAAGGGATGCGTGACCATCAGTCTTCCAGCACAATACGGGGATTGTCTTTGCTCGGACGGTACATCACGAAGCGGCGGCCGATGCACTGCACCGGTTCGGCTTCCAGCGCGGCACACAGTTCCGTCACTGCCTCACGCGCGGTCAGCGGGCAGCCCTGCTGCACGGCGCACTTGATGAGTTCGCGGGCCTCCAGCGCATCACTGGCCTGCTTAATCGTGCCGGGGACGACGCCGTCCTTGCCGATGTAGAGAATAGTTTCCATGGTATTCGCCATGCCGCGAAGCATAGCGCGCTGTTTGCTGTTCATATTGTTTGCTTTCTCCTGTTATTCCACAAAGTCAAATTCCATATCGATGATGCGAACCGTGTCGCCTTCCTGTGCGCCCGCCTTGCGCAGCGCGTCAATGACGCCCCACTTGCGCAGCGTGCGGTGGAACCAGCTCATGGATTCTTCGTCATCGAAGTTTACCGAGTCAATCAGGCGCTGCATGGACGAGCCGACGACCTCGAACACCGCGCCGTCGCGGACAACCTCGAACGTGCCGGGCTTGACGGAGTCGTCGTAGCTGACTTCCTCCTCGAAATGCACAATCGGGGGGAGCGCTTCCAGCATGTCGCCCGTTTTGTCCAGCAGCGCGTCAAAGCCCTGATGCGTCGCCGCGGACACGACAAACACGGGGTAGTCCAAGCCGAGTTCTGCCAAGTGCGCCTTCAAGCGGACGACATTTTCTTCCGAATCCGGCAGGTCGGATTTGTTGCACACCACAATTTGCGGACGTTCTGCCAGCTCGCCGTAGTTCGCCAGCTCGTGGTTGATCTGGTCGAAATCCTCCACCGGGTCGCGGCCCTCGCTGCCCGCAATATCCAGCACATGCAGCAGCAGGCGGGTGCGCTCAACGTGACGCAGGAAATCATGCCCCAGGCCCGCGCCGTCCGCCGCGCCCTCAATCAGACCCGGAATATCCGCCAGCACAATGTCCTTGCCGTGGCGGCGGACGATGCCCAGATTCGGCGTCAGCGTCGTGAAGTGGTAATTGCCGATTTTCGGCTTCGCGCTCGTCACGACGGACAGAATTGTCGATTTGCCGACGTTCGGATAGCCCACAAGACCCACGTCTGCAATCGTTTTGAGCTCCAGCAGAAAGGTGTGGACTTCCGTCTTAATGCCGGGCTTGGCGAAGTTCGGCGCTTGCCGGGTCGGGGTCGCAAAGTGGCGGTTGCCCCAGCCGCCGCGACCGCCGTGCAGAATCGTGCGCGTTTCGCCCGCTGTGTCCATATCCGCAACCACCGCGCCGGATTCCGCCTCGCGGATGACCGTCCCGACCGGTACTTTGATGATGAGGTCTTCACCGCGCTTGCCCGTGCAGTTGCCTGCCGCGCCGTCCACGCCGTTTTCCGCCGTGTATTTGCTCTTGAAGCGGAAATCCAGCAGCGTGTGCATGTTTAGGTCAGCGTAAAAGCAGACATTGCCGCCGTTACCGCCGTCTCCGCCGTCCGGCCCGCCGTTCAGGACGAATTTTTCCCGGTGGAACGACATGCTGCCGTTGCCGCCGTTGCCTGCCTTGCAGGTGATTTTTACATGGTCTACGAAATTGCCCATAGTTCCTCCAAGTTTAGGATTCCCATTGACTGCTTAAGGTAACACCGCGCAAATGAGGTGGTGCCTTAATTGCGCAGAGAGTGCAGCGGGGCAGGGATGCGTCCGCCGCGCGCAACGAATTTTTCATTGCCATAGGGGTTGACCGGCATCACCGGCGCGAAGCCCAGCAGTCCGCCGAACTCCACCGTGTCGCCCGCTTTCTTGCCAACGGCCGGAATCACGCGCACCGCCGTGGTCTTGTTGTTGACCATGCCGATAGCGGCTTCATCCGCAATAATGCCGGAAATTGCCGCCGCACTGGTGTCGCCTGGAATAGCAATCATGTCAAGCCCCACGGAGCAGACGCACGTCATGGCTTCCAGCTTCTCCAGCGTCAGCGCGCCCGCCGACGCCGCTTCAATCATGCCAATATCCTCGCTGACCGGGATAAACGCGCCGCTCAGCCCGCCGACGTGGTTCGATGCCATCACGCCGCCCTTCTTCACGGCGTCGTTGAGCAGCGCCAGCGCCGCCGTCGTGCCAGGAGCGCCCGCCATTTCCAGTCCCATTTCCGTCAGCACATGCGCCACGGAGTCACCGCGCGCGGGGGTCGGGGCAAGGGACAGATCAACAATGCCGAAGGGAATATTCAGCCGCTGCGACGCTTCCTGTGCAACCAGCTGACCCACGCGGGTAATCTTGAACGCCGTCTTCTTGATGGTTTCCGCTACCACGTCAAAAGGCTGCCCCTTGACGCTTTCCAGCGCGCGCTTGACCACGCCCGGTCCGGACACGCCGACGTTGATGGCGCATTCCGGCTCGCCCACGCCGCAGAAAGCACCCGCCATAAACGGGTTATCCTCCACTGCGTTGCAGAAAACGACCAGCTTCGCACAGCCCAGCCCGTCCGTGTCCGCCGTCAGCGCCGCCGTCTTTTTGATAATTTCGCCCATTTCGCGTACGGCGTTCATATTGATGCCCGCGCGGGTGCTGCCGACGTTGACAGAGGAGCAAAGCCGCTCGGTCGTGGAGAGCACTTCGGGGATAGAAACCAGCAGCCGCTCGTCCGCCAGCGTTGCGCCCTTGTGCATCAGGGCAGAGTAGCCGCCCAGGAAGTTCACGCCCATTTCCTTCGCCGCGCGGTCAAGCGCCTTGGCAATCGGGCGCGGGTCGCCCTGACAGATCAGGCTCACCGGGGTCACGGAGATGCGTTTGTTGACAATCGGAATGCCCAGTTCACGCTCAATGGCTTCGCCCGTGCGCACAAGGTCTTTGGCGACACGGCAGATTTTATCGTACACGCGCTGTGCGCAGGCTTCCGGGGACGGATGAGAGCAGTCCAGCAGATTGATGCCCAGCGTAATGGTGCGGATATCAAAGTTCTGCTCCTGAATCATCGCCATCGTTTGGAGGATTTCGCCCGTTTCAATCATCCTTCAAGTCCTCCTGCCTTAAATGCGGTGCATCGCGTCGAAAATATCCATGCGCTGGAGGTGGATATTCAGGTGCATTTCCTCGCGGATGGGCTGGAACGCCTCATCCACGGCGGCAAACTCCATCTGGGCGCCGTCAAGGTCAACGACCATCATCATCGTGAAGCATCCCGACAGGATGGTCTGCGTGATGTCCAGAATATTGATGTTGAGTTCAGACAGTTTGGTCGCGACGCGGGCGATAATACCGGTAGTATCCTGTCCGGTGACAGAAATCAAGGCCTTGGTCATGCGTAGTATCCTCCCTTTCAGCGGCTTCTATGCAGCCGGTGCGCGTTCGTCCATACGAAAAACAGCGGGTGTGCGCAGGCATACCCACGCATAACAATAGCAGGAAACCGCCCGAATGTCAAGCAAAACATGATGAAATCACACGCAAATCCGCCTTTTTTCGCAGAAATTAGGCGGGATGACTTGATTATTCGGGGGCAGATAGCGTATAATAGACGCGGAATTGGATTCTTAGGAGAGATGAGTGATTATGAACACGCCGCAGATTCAGGATTTTGCGGGTAAACGCATCCATATGATTGGCATCGGTGGCTCCAGTATGTCGGGTTTGGCTCAAATGCTTCAGCATTTGGGGTATCAGGTGACAGGATCGGATCAGAATGACGGGTATCTGATGAACGACGTGCGGCAGGCGGGCGCGAAAGTAACCATCGGCCACCGCGCGGAGAATGTCCACGGCGCGGATTTGGTGGTTTATACCGCGGCAATTCCGCTGACGAACCCCGAACGTGCCGAAGCGGAGCGGCTGCATATTCCGTCGATGGAACGCGCGGAGCTGCTGGGACAGCTGATGCGCCACTATGCGCGCGCCATCGGCATCTGCGGTGCGCACGGCAAGACGACGACGACCTCCATGCTTTCGGAAATTCTCGTCGAGTGCGGGCTTGACCCGTCAGTGCATATCGGCGGCAAGCTCGATGCCATCGGCGGTTCAACCCGCATTGGTCACAGCGATATTTTTGCCGCTGAAGCGTGTGAATTCAACCGCTCGTTCCTGCATATGCATCCGACGATGGCGGTTGTGCTGAATATCGACGCGGATCACTTGGACTGCTACAAGGATATCGACGAGATTGAGGAGACGTTCGGGCAGTTTTTGCACTTGCTGCCGGATAACGGCGTTGCTATCGGCAAGGGGACGGATGAGCGCGTGGTTCGCCAGCTGTCGCGCCTCAACTGCCGGACAATTACTTTCGGGCTGACGGCGGATTGCGACGTGCATCCCGCCGCGCTGACGGAGGATGACAACGGCTATTATACGTTTGACCTCTGCGCGCAGGGGAACATCTTGGCGCACGTCAAGATGGGCGTGCCGGGGCGCTTCAATGTCGAAAACGGGCTGGCGGCGCTCACTGCGGCGTGGGTACTGGGCGCGGATATGTCGAAGGCAGCGGAGAGTTTGGCGCGCTTCACCGGGGCGCATCGGCGATTTGAACTGACGGGGCTGCTCAATGGTGCGGAGATGTTCCACGACTACGGGCATAATCCGGCGGAAATGCGCAATGCCGTCGCCATTGCCCGGAAGCGCTGCAAGGGGACGCTTTACGCTGTTATGCAGCCGCACACGTTTGACCGCGTGAAGCACCTCTTCAATGACTACCTGACGTGCACCGAAGCGGCGGACGTGACCGTCGTCATGGATATTTTCAGCGCGCGTGAAAAGCGGGAGAATTACCCCGATTTGGACAGCGGCAAGCTGGTTGCCGGAATGCAGGCGCACGGGCTGAACGCCGTATGGACACCGTCGTTTGACGATACCGAGGCGTACCTGCGCGCACACTTAAAGCCGGGCGATTTGGCAATTACGATGGGCTGCGGCGATGTCAATCTGCTGAACGAGCAGATTGAGCAGCATGAGAAAAGCGGACGATAAGCCCATAAATCAGCGGCAAAACGGCGCAAATTCCGGTTTGCCCCTTTTCTTTATCGTGTTCCTATGCTATAATAAAAGGCAGTCTGCCGCCAAAAGCGGGAGCATTTTGCTGTGTTTAAGGAAGGTGAGCTGCACATGCAGCAGTATCCTGTTCGAACAATTGATTTGGAAGCGCTGCGGGAGAATGTGCGTCTATTGCGCTCCACGCTGCCGGAAAAAACGAAGCTGATGGCCGTGGTTAAGGCGGATGCTTATGGGCACGGCATTGCAAAGGTCGCCCGTGCCGCGCTGGAAGCGGGCGCAAGTGCCTTGGCGGTTGCCCGTACGGATGAGGGCGCGGTGCTGCGTCAGGCGGGCGTAACCGCGCCGGTGCTGGTGCTGGGCGCATCCTCTGATGAAGAAATTGCCGAGGGTGTCCGAAACGAACTGACGCTGACGGTCTGCACGCCGGAAATGGTTGATACGCTCGAATCCTGCGCGAAGGAAAGCGGCTTGACGGGGCTGATGCACCTGAAAATCGACACGGGCATGGGGCGCATTGGCGTGCGCACGGAAGAGGAAATCCGCGCGATTCTCGCCCGTCTGCAAGTCAGCCCGCATGTCCGCCTGACGGGGGCATTCACGCACTTTGCGGATGCCGATGGCAGCGATATGGCATATACACGGATGCAGTTCGAGCGTTTCCAGCAGATGCTGGCACTCCTGCCGGACGGTATCGTGCGCCACTGCGCCAACTCCGCCGCCATTCACCGCTGCCCGGAAGCCGCGCTGGACATGGTGCGCGCGGGCATCTCGATGTATGGTCATCCGCCGGTGGAAACGGATTTGCCCCTCCGCCCGGTCATGACATGGCGGACGCAGGTGACGTTCGTCAAGACCGTTCAGCCGGGCGACAAAATCAGCTACGGCTGCACATTTACGGCGGAAAAGCCGATGCGCCTTGCGACGGTAGCCTGCGGTTACGGCGACGGTTATCACCGCAACGCCTCCAGCCGCGCGCAGGTGATTCTGCACGGGCAGCGCGCGCGGGTCGTCGGGCGTATCTGCATGGATCAAATGATGGTGGATGTGACCGATATTCCGAACGTCAAGGCGGGTGACGAAGTGACCCTGATGGGCTCGGACGGCGCGGAAACCATCACGCCGGATGAACTCGGCTCTTGGTCGGACACGATTGGCTACGAGGTGCTGCTGGCGGCGACGGAGCGCGTTCGCCGCGTCTGGCTGCACGAGCACGAATGAGCGCGGAAAAGGCGGCGCTGCGAAAAGCGATTCGCGCGCGGTATCCCGGCAAAAATCAGCGGGATGCGGAAAGCGCAAGGCTCTGCGCCGTGATTGCGCAAAGCGACCTGTTCCGCCGCGCAAATGTCGTTGCCGGGTATGTGCCGATGGCGCGGGAGGCTGATATCATGCCGCTTCTGCGCCTGACGCTGGATTTGGGCAAAACGCTGCTGCTGCCGAGGGTGGAAGGTGGGCGGCAGATGACCATGCGGCAAATTTGCGACTTGTCAGCGCTGATTCCGGGCGCCTATGGTATTCCTGAGCCGCCGGAAAGCGCTCCGATTCTATTGCCGGATGCGATTGACCTGCTGTTGACGCCGCTGGAAGGCGTTGCCCCGGACGGCACGCGGCTGGGCAAGGGCGGCGGCTACTATGACGGGCTGCTGCCGCTGAAAAACGGAATTGCACTGGGCTGTGCCCTGCCGTGGCAATGGGTGGATGACATCCAGCGCGAAAGCTGGGACATTCCGCTGGGCGCCTGTGTGGACGGGGAGGAGATTCGGTACTTCAGCGGCGGGAAAAATCCGTCAAAATCATGAAAGTTGAGGAAATACCATGTCGGAAACGAAAAAGAAAACCGCTGCCCCCAAACCTGTCAGCAAAAAGCCGTATTTGACGGGCAAGCCGCTGGATTCGTCCTGCATCGGCGGTGCGCTGCGCTTCTTCCTGTATCTGCTGATGATGGCAATTGCGTTCCTATTTCTGGGCGCGGTGCTGAGCTTTGACAGCTTCACGCTCCGCCTCATCATCAATCTGGCGGTCGTTCTGCTGATGCTGACGGTCATGTTCCAGTCTGGCGCAGCGGCGGGCAGCGTTGCGGTCAACGCGGGTGAACTGGCGTATCAGCGCAAGGAGTCGAACCGAATGCTCAATGACGCGGAAATCCGCGCTTGCTATCACCCGCTTAAAGGCTTTCTGACGGCGCTGATTGGCTCGCTTCCGCTGCTGATTGCCGCGACCGTGCTGGCCTGC
>OJMG01003146.1_pt1 | contig 12946 bp, 14 predicted proteins | sample 1597141 | NCBI WGS metagenome assembly OJMG01 (sample SAMEA2452119, study PRJEB22498) | human gut metagenome | biome: human feces; feature: human gut; material: feces | place: Australia | collected 2012 | reverse complement strand
ATCCACAACTTGGTTTATCTGCAGACAAATATCTTTGAGAATAAGCCAATCTTTCCTTAATCAATCTGTTAGTTATATCAACATCTTGTTTGATAAATCTAAATCTTGCACTCAAAATAACCGTATTTAAACTTTGAAAAGGAGAACTCCGATATAAATATCCATCATTCCCATACATGTTTTTTATCTGCATATCAGCAATATCCAAATACCTCACAGATTCAATATAGTCTGAAATAGAACGTTTTATTTTTCGTCCTCTCCCTGCATTCATGTATACAGCTCCCCCCACACTTGATGGTACTGAAGCAAGATATTCAATACCTCCTAAAGAAAATTCCTTTATTTTTTCAAGTAATTTGCACCATGACAATTCAAAAGCACTAAAAATAATTAATCTTGGTTTTTTCTCTAATATTTTTTCTACATAATAATTAACAAATTTATCAGGTACATTACCTATTCCAAGACAATTATCAAATAATTCTAATGTTGCATTAGCTGTTCCTAACCAGTGTATATTATAAATTGTTAAAACATCATTAGGTTTTATATTCTTAATACCCTCGTTTATTAAATTCATTTTTTCATTATAATTTGCTTTTCTTCTTTTATTATTTCTATAAATTGTAATTGGAAATAGAATAACTCTTAAAATATTTTTTATAGTTCTTTTAGTTTTTCTTAAAAATTCTATGACCTTAGGAGCACCTTTTTTTCCAAAAATTCTATATATTTTATTTTCTCTTTGTTGTCCTTTTGGTACCCAACTTGCATCATAATAATGAATCATACAAGTATTTTCTGTAAAAATATTATTTTGTCTATCATATGACAATGGATAAAAATAATCACGTGGATATATTGTTATTCCATGTTTTAAATTCTGTATAGAACCTTTGCCAATCATAAGTTTATAATCAGTAACTAAACTAGTAATTATTTTTGGAATACTATATGCATATGCATTTTCTGGTTCAAAGCAATCACATTTATTATAAAATTCTAACAACTTAGTTGGTAAATAATTTTTTTCTTTATTTTCATACCAAACACCAACAGCTATTTTACCTGAGTCTTCAACTCCTAAAAAAGTTTTATTTTCAAATAAATAGTCAATATTTTTAGTTATTTCCATATCTGTATCAAAATAAATACCACCATAATTATATAATGCTTTTGTTCTTGCATAATCTGCAACAAATGCCCACTTTTTACTTTTATATGCATCTCTTATAAAAGGACATTCATCTAAATTAACATTTGATTCATCCCATCTTATTATTTCATAATCTGGTAAATATTTCTTCCAACTTTTAATACATTTTTTTGCAAGTTTTGGAAGAGGTTTACCTCCAAACCAACAATAGTGAATATACTTTTTCATATTTTTACCTCTACTTTCCCATTTGTGATTTATAATATTCGTCACATATTTCTTCTGTGTTTCCCATTTTTACAACTTGTCCATGATCCAGCCATACTACTTTATTACATAAATCTTTTATAGATTGAAGTGAATGTGAAACGTATAAAACAGTTGTTCCACCTTTAATCATTTCCATCATTTTATTTTTACTTTTTTCTTGGAATCTTAAATCTCCAACAGACAAGATTTCATCTACTATAAGTATTTCAGGATCTACTATAGTTGCGATAGAAAATGCAAGTTTAGCAGTCATACCTGAAGAAAAGTTTTTTACAGGAACATCTAGAAAATCCTTTAGTTCTGAAAATTCAACTATTTCATCAAACTTACTATCCAAAAACTTTTTAGAATAACCAAGAATCGCACCATTCAAATAAATATTTTCTCTTGCTGTTAAATTTTGATCAAATCCTGCACCAAGTTCAATCATAGGAGAAATAACACCATCTACTTCTACTTTCCCAGATGTAGGCTTCATAACTCCACTTACAACTTTTAAAAGTGTACTCTTACCTGCACCATTACTACCAATTAATCCTACAACATCACCTTTATTAACGCTAAAAGTAACATTTTTTAAAGCCCAAAAATATTCTGTTTTTTTCTTCTTTGTCTTTGTAAATAAATTTATAAATGCTTGTTTTATAGAAAAATCTTTTTCTATATCCATATTAAATTTCATTGAAACATTTTTTATTCTTATCATTTTTTCACCACCTACCTAAATATAATATATAAATTTATCCTGTTTTTTTCTAAATACATGTGAACCAATTAATAACATTCCAGCACCGAATAAAGTTATTATTCCAAGTGTCTTTAAAGTTGGCATTTGTTCATATACAACAACTGTTCTTGTTGCAGTTAAAAATTGATACATTGGATTTAAATTCATTAAAGCCTGTAGTTTAGCAGGTAATATTTCTATACTATAAAATACTGGAGTTAAATAGTTCCATATTGTAAGTACTATACCATATATATGAAATATATCTCTTAAAAAAACCGATACACATGATAACAATAATCCCATTCCTATTGTAAACATAAGCATACATAAGAATATATATGGAAGTATTAAATAATACACATTAATGTGACATGTATAATCACCAAGTCCAAAATATGATAATAAAATTATACCTAACCATGGAATTAATGTTAATAAAAAATCAATTCCAACAAATAAACATTTTGAAATTGGAAATACATACTTTGGTATATAAATCTTATTAATTAAACTAAAATTTTCAACAACAGATGTCATAGCCATATTTGATGCCTGACTAAAATAGTTCCATAAAACTATACCTGTCATTAAATATACTAAATAGTTTATACCTTCTACTTTAAACTTAAACATTTGTGAGAATACTATTGCCATTACTGTCATCATAAGTATTGGATTTAATAAACTCCATAAAACACCTAATACAGATCTTTTATATTTTACTTTAAAATCTCTTGATATTAATTGTGACATTAAAAACCAATATCTTTTAAAGTTTGATATTATTCCTTTTACTCTTGTCATAAAACACCTCTTTACATTATTTCACATAAAAATTATAACATATATATGCTATAATTCAAACAAAACTTAACAAAGTTATAATTATTAATTTTTCTTTTTTTCTAAAAATAGTTTTCTAGTTATAAAGTTATAACACATAACAGCTGCAGTTGCTACTATCTTTGAAATCATATAATATATTCCAAATTCTTTGTCCATAATCCACATAATAAGTTCATTTATTCCAAGACCTATTACACTTAAAATTATAAATACTATAAGTTCTTTTGTCTTACTATTTTTTTCTTTATCAACATCAAAAACCCATTTTACACTTGCTATATAATTAAATATAACTGAAACAGTAAATGAAATAGCTGCGGATATTAGTGCTGGCACTTTAAATACTTCTGTTAAAAATACCATTAATCCATAATCAATTACAAAGGCTATTCCTCCTACTACTCCAAATTTTAATATTTGATTTATTAATTTTTTCATTATTTCTACTCCTTAAATCTTTCCACTTCTTTACAAATACTCATAATAATTTTTAAATAATCTAAAAATATTCATATATCAGTTTTTTTTAAATTTTCTAACAAATTTTCTTAATTTTTCTAGCATTTTCCATCCTTTAGAAGATTTTACTAAATTAAGTTCTGCACTAATCATATTATTTTCATAACACAAATTAGCATTTGCTTCTTCTATCTCTGATAATTGTTCTTTTAATTTTAGATTTTCATTATAAACTTTTCTCACTTCACTGTTATCTGATACTTCTTTAAAAATGTTCTTATTTTTAAATAGGTAATCTGTTACGTTTTTGGCGCAATTTTTTGTATTATTACCAAAAATCATTTTTACATATTCTTGTCTTTCTTTTTTATAATAATTTTCATCATATAACAATTTATCAATTTCATTTTTAAATTCGTTTATATTTTTTATATAAGGACCTGGACTCCAAAAATCCATATCATCAAATATAATGCCACGATTTTTCTTATAAACTTCTATATCTCTATCTAAAAAACATACAGGTTTATTTAATATGACAAAATCTGAAAATGCAGAAGAATAATCGGCAACAATTAAATCCATAGATCCAATAATTTCTGTTAATGTAATTAAATTCTCGCTCATAACGCTATCATCTAATATTACAGTATTTTTTAAATTAGTTGCATTTCTTTTATTTAACTCATATGGATGATATTTTATAATAAGAAGATAATTGTTTGAAACTAAGAAATTTTCTAACTCTTTTTCGTCATAGTCTTCTAGATTTAATATTTCTTTAGAATCAATACCATCATTTTTGCGCCCTAATCCATTTCTAAATGTAGGTAAATACATTAAAACTTTTTTATAATTAGATATATCGATTCCACATTTTAGCAAATTCTCCTTACTCTCTTTGCTATATATATAATCAGTCCTTGCTGTTCCAAGTGGAAGAATACAACTTGAGTCAATTTCAAATAAAGTATGGTATAAATATTTCCATAATTCTGAAGAACATACCATGTAGTCTACGTTATTTTTAATCATTTCTAAATAACTTTTGTCCTGTGGAGCCAAATTTTCTTCATCTAATAATCTTCCAGCTTTTTTACCAGAATTTCCATGTCCTAAATAAACATATTTCTGATTTGATCTTTTCAAGCTTAACAATTCATCATGAGTAAAAAATACTATATCAACTGTCTTAAACTTTTTATTAAATTCATCACTCATATACTTATAACATTTTATTCCGTGAGAATTTAATAAGTCAAAATTCTTGTCATCATAAACAACCCATGATAAATCATATTGATCATATTTTGACTTCATATATTCATAAATTGCCTTAGCATTTCCAGAATAATCTGGGTGACTTGCAAAAAATATGCTACAATTTTTCATTACTTTTTCCTCCTACCATAAAAAAATTATACAATACTTTTCCTAAAAAATAAAGGCTAGTATAATTAAAAATGAAATAAAACTCTTTAAATGTAATATTTTTTTTGGTATAATCATTATAGTTATTATGATAAGGGAGGTAAACATAATAATAAGCGCCAGGCCATTAAATTGGTGACGAGGATTGATAGTTATCGAAATTTCGGCGGATTCTATCACGGATAAAATTTTATTCGTTAGATATATAACAAAAAATAAAATTAAGATTATAACAAAATATATATCACAAACAAAATTACAAAAAGAAAGTGAGACAATAAAAAATGTGTGGAATTGTTGGATATATAGGAAAGAATAAAAAGGCAAAAGATGCCGTTATAAAAGGTCTTGAAAGACTTGAATATAGGGGTTATGACTCATCTGGTATTGCATACGTAAATGATAATGAAGTTGTTATGCAAAAAGAAAAAGGCAGAATTAAGAATTTAAAAGATGAAATAAATTTTGATGAGAAAAGTAATATTGCTATTGGGCATACTAGATGGGCAACTCATGGTGAACCTAATAAAAAGAATTCTCATCCACATAAAAGTGGAAAAATTACTATTGTTCATAACGGAATAATAGAAAATTATATAGAACTTAGAAAAAAATTAGAAAGTTTAGGATATGAATTTAAATCTGATACTGATACAGAAACTGCTTCTGCTCTTTTAGATTATCTATATAAAGAAACAGGAAATATGGTAGATGCAATTAAAAGATTTAAAGAAGAAACAAAAGGATCATATGCTCTTGGAGTTATATGTGATGATGAACTTGACAAATTATATGCAGTTAAGAAAAATAGTCCTTTAATTATAGGTACAGGAAATGATGAAAATTATATAGCATCTGACGTACCTGCTATACTTGATTTTACAAATAAATATATTGTTCTTGAAGATGGTGAATTTGCCGTTCTAGAAAGTAACAATATAAATGTATATGATAAAAATAATAATATTGTAAAAAAAGATATTAAAGAATTTGAAGGAAGCGCTAAAGATATAGATAAAAATGGTTATGAAAAATATATGGAAAAAGAAATTCATGAACAACCTGAAGTAACTAAAAAAATGATGAATGAATATATTGATGATGATAGCAAAGATGTTATTAAAGGTATGCCTGATTTATCAAAATATAAAAATGTTACTATAGTTGCTTGTGGAAGCGCTATGCATGCTGGTTTAATTGGTAAACATTTAATTGAAGAATATGGTAATATACCAGTAAATGTTGAAATTGCTAGTGAATTTAGATATAAAAAATTATTTATTGATAAAGATACGTTAGTAATTGCCATATCACAATCTGGTGAAACTGCTGATACATTAGAAGCTGTTAAAATTGCAAATGAAAAAGGATGCGATACACTTGGTATTGTAAATGTTAATGGAAGCTCTATTGCAAGAGAAACATCTAAAGTATTATATACAAAAGCTGGTCCTGAAATTGCAGTTGCAACTACAAAAGCTTATTCAGCACAAGTTACTCTTCTTTCATTCCTTGCTTATAGTTTAGCTAAGAAAAGTAAAGATAAAGAGGTATTAAACGAAGTAAGTACATTCTTAAGTGATTTAAATAGATTACCAATATTAATGCAAGAAATACTTAATAATAAAAATGAATATAAAAATTTAGCAGACAAAATATATGATAAAGATAATATATTCTTTATCGGTCGTGGTATAGATGAAGCATTATGTATGGAAGGATCATTAAAACTAAAAGAAATTTCTTATATACATAGTGAAGCATATGCTGCTGGAGAACTTAAACATGGTACTATTTCTTTAATTGAAGATGGTACTCCTGTATTTGGTATTGTTACTGATAAAAAAATTGCTGATAAAACTATTAGTAATTTAAAAGAAGTTAAATCAAGAGGTGCAAATGTAATATATGTTACTACAAATAGTTTAAATAAAGATGGTGACTTCTATGATGAAAAAGTTATTATTCCAGATACTAACCCACTATTACAACCACTTCTTACAATATTACCACTTCAATTAACTGCATATTATGTGGCAAAAAATAAAAATTGTGATATTGATAAACCAAAGAATTTAGCAAAATCTGTTACAGTAGAATAAAAATTGAATAGAGTAAATTTTCACTAAAATTTTACTTTTATTGATATGATACTCTTTCACACCACCGTACGTACCGTTCGGTATACGGCTGTTTAATTTGTAATAATATGTACTTTTAGATAATGGTCTAGTAAATTTACTAGACCTCTTTTATTTAATCTTTCCTTAGATATTGCGCTCTATAATACACAAGTATGCGTTATATTATAATAACCTCTTCTTACAGTTTGCTGTTATATATACGTCTCTATGAGATATTCCTAATTTTCTTAGACTTGTGTATCTTTTCCTTATCTTCTTCCATTGCATCCATATAATAACTCGCAGTTCCCTGCGTATATTTTTGTCCAATTTCATATTACCATTTACAAGTTTAAGCAATCTATCATTTAAGCTAATACTTCTACTTCTTTTAAGTATATCGCGTAGTTTAGTCTTAAACTTTTCTACTGATTTAATATGTGGTTTAGGTCTCCATACATTTTGATTAATCTTTTTGTAAAAGGTTGTGTTAAGCATTATGACTGATAAAGTAAAAAGTATGACATTCTAATATAGCCAAACAAAAATATAGAAAGGAGATATCCTTAATCAGCTAGTCTATCTATATTTTGTTTGGCGATGAAATTATTTGATTTAGGCTGGCTGATTAAGGATATTTTCTATGGTATAAAGATAGAAGAATTAATAAAAGATTTAGATTCTGTATCAATTATCGAGTTTAATAATTATTTATTAGAAAATCTAACTGAATTATGTAGTAAAAAAGATTCTAATTCTAAAGTCATCTCTTCACATAGACAAGAAAATTTATTTTGTAAAAAATGTGGCTGTAAATTTTATAAAAATGGTAAGACTAAAACTGTATTCAAAAATATATATGCTCTGGATGTAAAAATACTATTTCTAAAACAACTAATACAATAATTCATTATAGTAAACTTTCTTTTGAGGTATGGAGTAATGTTATTGACAATTTATTAAATGAGGTCAGTATAAGAAGAATCACAGAGGAAAATAATATTTCCATATTAACTTCTTTTAGAATAAGACATAAAGTTTTAATGGCACTTACTACATTTATTGATAATATTGAATTATCTGGTGAAATACAATTAGATGAAAAATATTTTTCTATAAATTTAAAAGGAACTAAACCTAATAATATGCCAAGTTCTCAAAAAAAAGAACATCAACTTTTTCTACATATAATGGAATAAGTCATCATAAAGTATGTGTTGTATCTAGTATAGATGAAAAAGATAATATGTTATTAAAAATAACTGGTCTTGATAGATGTACTACAGAAATGTTAGAAAATAGTTTAGGGAAAAAAATAAAAAATGCAACATCTATAAATGCTGATAGTGCAAGTGCCTATCAATCATTTTGTTTAGAACACAATTTAAAATTGACCGCAGTTCCATCAGGATTTCATAGTGACGGACAAATTAATATTGCAGAAATAAATGGAGTTCATTCTCAATTAGAAGTTTGGTTAGGCAAATTTAGAGGTATATCAATAAGACATTTACAAGAATACTTGAATCGGTTCACATATATATTTATTATGAAAAAAAATCCAATTTAAATAATTAAAAAACTGAATCTTTTTCTAATATAGTAATTGATAATAATTATATTAATTCAAACAAAATATTTTCTATGAAAATCCCTATTGATTTAAATTTTTCATATGCCGAATATGTCAACCACTTTGCAAAAACATACAATTACTGCCATCTTACAACTTCTTTTTGGACTAAATTCATAAGAATTATTTGAAAATTGTTCTTAATAGATTGGAGTTAGTATTTGTACTATTACTTGTTGTAATATTCTATCTATAACACTAGGTATTCCTAACTTTCGTAGTTTTCCATTTTCTTTTGGTATATAAATTCTTCTTACTGATTGAGGTTTGTATCTTCGATTTCTTATTTAACTTAATATTTCATCTTTATGTTCCTTTATATATGCAAATAATTCATCTACTATTACTCCATCAACTCCACTTGCTCCTTTGTTCTTATAAACTTGCTTGTATGCATTATTTAAGTTTTCTGTGGAAAGTACTTTTTCTAGAAATTCCATACTTGTTTCCACCTTTCTAATTTCGTACATAGACTACCATTTTTTATAGGACTTATTCATTAAACACGTTAACTTTTTACCTATGTATTTATTCTGACTATAATCTATTTCAATTTCAATAGCAAAAACTACAAATTATTCAGTCCTTCCTAGTTATCTAGTACTACGACCTCTGCTGACTTCTTGCAATTAACCTTTTTCGAACAATTTTAACAATTACCTGTTCAATTGTTTGCAGGACCTCCTGCGGTAAGACATATATCTTTCCTCGATTAGCTACTTACTTTACTACATAAAGTTACGAGTATCTTTTGAACTTTAGTTTGTTATGCAACCTTATCCATTTGTGTATTCTTTTAATAAGTTTCTGTTAGTTAGCGTTCGATTTTGTTTCACACTTACTTTGGCCCATACCTCACGGTTGAGGCTTTGTCGATACATACGCGTATATTGGACTTTCACCAACTAGATATATGCCATACACGGCGCACATAAAGAGTTCAGTAAATGAACTCTTTTCTATTTATATTTTTTAATCTTATTACCTTTAACAATATATGCATTTTTAGATATATTCATTAAAGGTAGATCACTTAAACTATCACTATACACTTCATTAATAATAATTTTAGGATACTTTTCTTTTAAATACTTAACCTTATTTTCACCTTTACAATTATCTCTTTTGAATTTTCCAGTATAAATATCAACATCACTCGCAATTAAGTCTTTTACTTTCAAATAAGATGCAAAAGATTTAAGCAAAAACTCAGGAGAAGCAGATATAATTATATCCTTAGAATGATTTTTTAATAAATAAAATTCTTTTATCTTATATTTATACTTTTCAAAAAAATTATTAACTACTTCTTCAGGATTATTTATTTTTCTTAAAAATGAGAAAAAGACCTCTTTTACTTCATTTTTATTTTTCATTTTAAATATATATAAGAAATAATAAAATAATACCTTAAAAGAATTTAAAATCAAAAGCTTATTTTTTTTTACGCAAAATTTGTAAAAATCTATAGAGCTATCGCCATCATATATTGTTTTATCAAAGTCATATATATTCATAAACTCACTCCTAGTAATTTCTTATTCCAAAAGATAGTATATTAATAAGTTCTGGAATGTTACACATTAAAATTATCAAACTCATCAAAATTATAAAGATTCCAAAAATTTTATCATTTTTTATAATACTTCTAAAAAACAAGAAAAATAAAGAGAGATATGCAAAAGCAAAATATAAACTATATAATATTAAACCATTTTCTGCTGTTCCCCATCCAATAAGCAATAATAATACTGCAGAAAAAATTACCCATAGTATACAAAAATTTGCAAATTTATTTTTCTTATTAAGTATATAACCTAATATTACTATTAGTAATATAACTACACCAACAATCATAATATTTTTTACTTCAACTAATTGATATGACGGATGATTTAAAACTTCCATTATTTTTCCTTTAGGCGCTATTATAATTCCCTTTACAAAATTAATAAATTGATAAAATTTATCAACGAATCCGACTTTTTTAGCAAATGATGACGTTAATGAATTAAAATTATTAAGCATTAAAAATAGCTGTGGAAATTGACCTCCTATAGTAAGAACAGAAAGAAATACTCCAAGACATTTAAATGCATCAATAACATATTTCTTAAATTTTTTAATTTCTGAGATTAATGGGAAAACAATTCCAGAAGTAAGCATTGTACCTACTGCACCTACATATAAATAATTTGGTTTTATTTTTTTCTCATAGAAACAATAACATGTAAGAATTAAATAAAATAAACCAATAACATATTGTTCAAGAACAATACTAAAAAGTATATATGAAAAACTTACACTGAATAATAAATATAAATATTTCTTTTCTTTTTCTTTTAGTTTTAACATTCTAGATATTAAAATTGTTGATACTCCAATCAAAATATACTGTATAAAAGTCATTGACACTGCATATTCATAATTTTCAGGTACAAAAAATAATATTTCAGCAAGCATTTTACTAACTATCGAAAAAGGCAATGAAAATACTCCAAATAAAGGTTGTCTTATATCATTTTCAATATAACTAACATTAAAAAATGCATCATCTTTTGCTATTGCACCTGAATCACTTGTATATATAACATCATAAACATATACAATATTATCATGTTTGGGCATTGAAAAAACAGTAGTAATAAAAGGAGTTACAATGGATATAATTAAACCAACAACAGCTACAATTATTAAATATTTTTTTTCATTCTTTGATAAATTATAATAAAATTGTTTTATAATTGGAATCACCTTTTTAATAGACAAATATATTACTACAGTAAAAAATGGTATAGATAGTAATATAATAAGTTTATAAATAAAATCATCAAATATTATTCCAAAATGATATTCTACAAAATCATTTAAAGATTTTATAAAATCATTTTGAAATTTAAGATAATATTTTAAAGAATAAATACTCACAAAAAAAGATATTAAAATATTCTTTTTATCAAAATTTATCTTTTTCAAATATCTATGATCAATGAATATTGAGATTAAAAATGTTAATATTGCACCTATTAATACAATTTTAGAATTATATCTGTTTGATAATAGAATTGTAAAAAAAGGACTAGATATTATAAACAAAATTCTAATCAATAAATTTAAATTAATTTTCATTTTTACTTTTTTCATTCTCATTCTCCTATACTAAATACAAAATTATAAATAAGCTAATAACATATATTAAACCTAAAAAAATTAATACTTTATCTTTCATTATAACCTCAACAGGATCCCCATCACTATTTCCTTCAATATTCATACTATATTTCATTGCAATAACTATGATCATTGGTACAGTCCAAATTAATAAATTATTATTTTTTAATACAACAGCACTATCTGTAGTCCAAAGAGAATAAAATACAATTGTCATAGCTAAACACATATACATATTCTTATCTAAAAAATCTTTATTATAATATTCTAAAACTTTTCTAGATTTTACACCACTCTTTATTATTTCATTTCTTCTTTTTCCAAATCCTAAGTAAAATGAACCAAAAATAACCATTAAGTATAAAAATTTTGAAACTTCAACATTGACAACAATACCGCCATACATTACTCGTAAAACAAATCCTGATACCAATATAACAACATCGATAATTGGCATATTTTTTAATCCTTTACTATAACAAATATTTAGCACTATATATATTAAAGGAATCAAAATTACAAAAATATTTTTTGAATGTAAATAAAAGAAATACATAATAACTGAAATTATAATTGCAAGAACAAACATTATAATATATGCCTGTGTTTTTGATATTGCACCCGATGCAAGTGGCCTATTTTTTTTAACAGGATGCATTCTATCTTTTTCTATATCACTTAAATCATTTAATACATAAACTATTGAAGATGCAAAACTAAATACAATAAATGCAAATATACATGTCAAAAAACATTCTGTATTCAAAAGTTTTTTACCAAAAAATATTGGTAAAAACACTAAAACGTTCTTTAACCAATGTTTAACTCTTATTAACTTCAAAACTTCTTTCATTCTTGTTCTACCTCCATTCTCCAACTATAAATATACTTTATTTTCTTTTTCTAATAAAACATTTTCTACGATAATTTCAGCCTTATCATCAACTTTATATCCTAAAGTTGTAATTATTTCATTATCTACCATTACTTTACCCTCTTTAATTAATTCTTCTGCTTTTCTTCTTGAACAATAACCAGTACTTGCAATAACTTTTTGTAATCTTTCCATAAACATCACCTTTTTAATAACTAAATTATAAAGGATTTAAAAGATTTTATCAACT
>OJMG01003141.1_pt1 | contig 12961 bp, 13 predicted proteins | sample 1597141 | NCBI WGS metagenome assembly OJMG01 (sample SAMEA2452119, study PRJEB22498) | human gut metagenome | biome: human feces; feature: human gut; material: feces | place: Australia | collected 2012 | reverse complement strand
GTATCATCCTCCCGGGTGTAGTGGCCTCAACCGGCAAGCCCAACGACCGCATCATCCCCGCAGCCTATTACTACAACATGACCTACAACTGGGGAACAAGCTCCGAACAGCTGACGTATGCCAACTCTGTTTTCGACAACACCTATGTGAAGCTCCGCGAGCTGAACCTCAGCTACCGTCTGCCGTCGAAAGCCGTCGAAAAGTTGGGAATGTCGAACCTCACCTTCTCGGTATTCGGACGTAACCTCTTCTATTTCTACAAGGCATTGAAGAACTACGACGCGGAATCGTCGGTCGGCACGTCATGGTCCAGCCAGGCAATTGTCGGCAACTCTACCGCCGCCACCCGTTCGTTCGGCGTAGCCATCCGTGCAAGTTTCTAACCTCTAATCATTTTCAGAAAATATGAAACGCAAATTATCCATCATATCCTTAGGCATTCTGCTTTCGCTGGTAAGCTGTACGGATGCCGACTTCGACAGCAAATATGAAGACCCTTCGAAAGTGACGTCAGTCACTATCAGCAACCTCATGGTTGGCGTGTTCCAGAAATCAAAGGACTACGACACCCACACCTACAACCGCTATTTCGGTTTCGACTCGCAGTTTGTGGGCAAATACGCCCAGACTTTCGGGTTCACCTACTCCAGCAGCATGTACACCCCCGGCTATATTCCCTACATCGACAGCCAATGGGACAACCTCTATTCTGCCCTTACGCAATACCGCATGATGGAAAACCTCTACAATGCGGAAAACGAAAGCCAGAAGGCACAGAACGAAGCGTTCATGCTGGCGGCAAAGGTGCAGATTTACGATTATTTCTCCGCCACCGTCGACATCTTCGGCGACATGCCTTTCAGCAAGGCGTGCACGCTTCCGATAACCAACGACGTGCAGCAGTCATACGCCCCTTACGACAAGGCGGAAGACATCTACCGCACGATTCTGGAAGACCTGAAGACAACAGCTCCGCGATTCCGTGAAGTGGCAACACCCCGCGATTTCACCACGCAGGACTTCATCAATAACGGCGACCTCGACAAGTGGGAACGCTATGCCAACAGCCTGCGCCTGCGTCTGGCTGTCAGAGTGTCGACACAGGGCGCACTGGCCGAACTGGGCCGCGAGCACGTGAAGGACATTCTCGACAATCCCGGCAAATACCCGCTTATCGAGGAGCAGACAAACAATGTATTCATCGTCAACCAGAAATCAGGACAGCTTAATTTCACTGCCGGTCAGGGACTGGGCGACTGGGTGACCAACCGCCAGGCATCAGGTGCCGTCATCAACCGCATGCTGAGCAACGGCAACTATGACATGAACAATACCACCAACCCGAACACGGGAACTTATGTTACCGGAACCGACGACCCGCGTATCCTGCTCTACTACAACCCGGTGAGCATCACCAACAAAAACACCGGAAAAACTGACGAGAAACGCTATCTGGGTACCGACCTTACCGTAGCCGACGAAACGACGGAATACTACAACTCACAGGCAACCGACAAATTCGGCAACACCGGATTCTCGCAAATCACACAGAAGGGATTCTTTTGGGAAAACGACAAGTTCGACATGCTGATTATGTCGTCGCCTGAAATCCATTTCCTCAAAGCGGAAGCCTACCTGATGGGATATGGCGTAACGAAGGACGAAGCCAAGGCAAAAGAAGAATTTGTGAAAGCCGTCAGCCAGTCCATCAACCTGTTCTACTACTACGATTCTATCAGTACCGGCGAAAATTCCCGTCAATATGAAGCTCCTACGGCTGAAGCCGTCACCGCCTTTGCCGAAAGCCGCTGGGCGAGTGAAAAATATACGGACAAGCTCGATGCCGTCATCACGCAGAAATGGCTGAACTTTGCCCTGCTCGCCAGCCGTGAAGCATGGGCCGACCTCCGCCGCACGGGCTATCCTTCGGGCCTCGTCTTTCCGGAAGTGGCAGGCACCATCCCCAATGTGCCCAACCGCTGGAAATATCCGACTACAGAAATGAACTATAACCCCTATTATAAGGACGTCCGCGACAAGGACACATACTACACAAAACTATTTTGGGCAAAATAACTGCAAATAAATCCTTGTTTACTCCGAACTCCGCCAGCCGGGAAGCATCCCGACGGCGGAGTTTTTTCGTCCGACCGATTCGAAGTTGCAAAAAATGCACTACATTTGTCGTCAGTGAACACTGACGCCTTCACAGGCGTTTATAACGTAGAAAATAACAACCGCCGGAAAGACCGGCCAGTAAAAAACAGAAAATTATGATTCGTTTAAACGTATTTATTCAAGTAGAAGAGGCAAACCGTGCCGCAGTGTTGGAAGAAGCAAAAGCATTGACTGAAGCATCATTGAAGGAAGAAGGTTGCGTGGCTTACGACATTTTCGAAAGTACAACCCGTCCTGACGTAATGATGATTTGCGAAACATGGAAAGACGAAGAAGTGCTTGCCGTACATTCCAAATCACGCCACTTCATTCTCCATGTTGGAAAAATCGAGAAATTGGCAAAAATGAAATTGGAAAAATTCAATTTCTAATCCATATATTAGGATGAAACGTATTCTTTTCATTTGCAGCCTGTTGACAATTGTGGCAACAGGCTGCAAAAGTTCTCGCCCGGCAGCTGTAGGATTCAGTCCTGACGAGCACGGTTGCAACGCAGCGGCCGGCTACCAGTGGTCGGAAGCCAAGCAGGACTGCGTACGTGTCTGGGAAGCCGGCACACGCCTTTTTGCCCCCGACGGCAGCAACAGCATGACACCGCCAACGCTCATCCTCTCCGACGACCGGAAGAAAGCGGAAATCATCTATCCCAACGGCTTCCGTCTTCTGCTCACAGCCGAAAGCGACAACCTTTGGACCACCGGCGACTACCGCCTTACGCTTGCCGACTCAGAATGGACACTCTTCCAAAACGGAAAAACGCTCCTCCGTTCTTCAAAACCAACAGAATAGACCGATTCAGATAATACCCAAAGAGATAGTATCGAAATGGTCATGCCTGCTTTTATTAAATTCATATCATTATGAACAAAGAATTTGCAGATATAAAATACGTACCAATCAGAGAGTACCAGTATAAACAATTGTTTAATGAGGTACAATACAATGGAAAAACACTTTCGGAATCAGAACGTAAAGAGTTTATTTCTGTCATAGATAACACCATAGCGCAACACTCCGAAGGTCTTTCGTTAATGACAAGTATTCTTGAAGAAACGAAAGAACAACAGAATGAATACTACGAAATATATCGTACAGTTATATCTGTCGAGTTATTTGTTCTTATTACGATGATTGACAGTATGGTATTAGGAAAATACTTCATTCTCGCTGATCGTGACTATGACCGAAGGTTTATGCGCGGGAAATTATTTGTAATCTTTAATGAGGGATTCAAAAAACTCTATGGTTTTAAAGATAAACCCAACAAGAAATCAGAATGGGAGAAACTCAATCCCATAATGAAGTACTTCCCTGAAGAAATCAACCGCCAATATCAGGAATTAACAGATCTCCTCGAGAAACTATCCAATACCTCTTCTTGGTGGAAAAACGAACGCAACCATGAGACCCATCTTGACACAGAGAAATTATATAAATCACGACAGGAAGAGATTGTTGAGAGCAAAGTAATGATGGATTCCATGAAACTTTTTAACACCTTGATGGCTGTAAGTAACTTTTTGGGAAATGCTCACGCCTGCCTTTACAACTTCCTCGTTGAAAAATATCACAGAGAAGAATTGTCCGAATAAAACGCATTTAGGCCTTTTATAATACATTGTTAACAAATCACTTAAAGCACTATACAATTTTGGACCGATAAAATAAATTCTATCAATGAAATTATGAGGCTGACAACGCTTTAACGATACAGTTAAAACAAAGCAATCATTTAGCTTTTACCATTCCTTTATGACAAGCATTCAGAGAGCATATCGATTTACATTTAAACATCTGTACAACAAAGAATTATCCAAAAAACACTAAGCAGAATCCTTTTATGAAGATACGGTCGAAACGGGAATCTCTCGACGAAACTCGTCCGTTGAATCGCTTTCTCTTTACCGCCTTGAAAAACGATATTCTGAATATTTTGCGAGACTCCAAAAAACAATATCTTTGTCTAGGGCGACTGCCTCGTACTATTGGAGAGAATAGACTACGAGCAGCTAGATGACGACATCGCTCGGGAACAGTTGGAACTTATACGTGGAGCTATTGATAAACAGTCGCCCCAACCGCGGAAAATCTTTTCCTTGAAAGTCTTGGGACAATATTCCAATCAGGAGATTGACGACAAGTTGCACCTGTTGGTCAATACCGTGAAGTTCCAGTATAGCCAAGCCTTAAAGCAAATAAAAGTTCGCCAATGTACTATCCCGATGTTGATGTGAGGTTAAAAAATAATCGGGAAAAATCATTTTTATATAATACTTTTCTCCTCTCGATGTGTATTACATAATAAAAGTCTATGTATTATGCGCCTTGTAAAACAACATCAAACAGATAAAGAGATATTGGAGTATATCTCGGGCCATATCGATCGGTTGATGAAAGCCAACCCTTTGCCGATGGAAGGTCGCGAAGTCATCGACTTCGACAAGGTGGTATGTATGAGACCTTGTCCGACCAAATTCGTCGGGACGGATGGCGCAGCATTTGGACAATCTGCAAATGGGCATGCGCCATCACTTTGGCACTATTGAATGTGAGGTATTTGGCGTACCAAAGCTTTGATTTCTCGGAATCTATATACAAAGAAGCGTGTGCCTTACGGGGAGGTAACCTTCGATTTGCGAAGTAAGAAAATCAATATCACTTGCAAACTGAACGATTTATCGGGAATCCTAGAAATGATGTCTGCCAACCCCTTAAAATTTAAAGAAATATCCGAAAGTATCTATGCTGTAAAAGAAAAATAACTAATAGTTTAATAACATAAACATTCACAACTTATGCTGGAAAAATACATTTTTCCATACATCCGTAAATGGTGTATGGTGGGAGGGCTTTGGCTTGCTTTTCCGTGGGTTGCTTACTATCAGCAACAGAAAGTATCCTTGAACATTCAGAATGTCACCTTAAAACAAGCGTCTTATTGGATATGTCGATGATGAAAACTACAAAAAGACTGGTCTCTTTGGACGTGCTCAGGGGTATTACCATTTGCGGCATGATTCTCGTCAATAATGCCGGAGCCTGCGGCTATGCTTATGCCCCTTTGCGGCACGTAAAATGGGACGGTTTCACGCCTGCCGATCTCGTGTTCCCGGCTTTTATGTTCATTATGGGTGTTTCGATTTACCTGTCGCTCCGCAAAAACGGTTTCAACTGGCGGGCGTCTATAGGCCGTATCGTGCATCGCACGGCGGCTATTATTTTGGCGGGCATAGTCCTCAAATGGGTGTTGGCCTGGATAGCTACTGGCGAGTGCAATACCCTAAAAAATCTACGCATCATGGGGGTGTTGCAGCGGTTGGGTATCTGCTACGGTATCGTGGCGTTTTTGGCTGTTACCGTGCGGCATCGTTTCTTTCCGGCGATTATCGTTGTATTACTGGTGGGATACTATCTGCTGCAACTTTTCGGGAACGGATTTGAGAAATGTGCCGAAAATATCGTTTCGATTGTCGACTATGCCGTATTGGGCAAGTCGCACATGTATCTGGGTGGTGCGCAATTTGTCGACCCCGAGGGGGTGCTCAGTACATTCCCAGCTGTGGCACAAGTCATGATTGGGTTTCTTTGTGGTAAGATTATTGCCGAGGAAAAGGAGATTCGCTCGCAGATTGTGAAACTGGCCGTCTGGGGAACGGCAATGCTCGTCGTCGGGTATCTGTGGAGCTACGGAGCTCCGTTGAACAAGCGGCTGTGGTCGTCGAGCTTCGTGTTGGTCACCTGCGGAGCCACCTCGCTTATTCTAGCTACTCTCGTCTATCTCATCGACGATTTAAAGAAGAGCCGGTGGGCTTTCCCCTTTCTGGTAGTAGGTGTAAATCCTTTGTCGATTTATATCCTCAGCGAGGTGCTGGGCGAACTATTCCGCAAGCTCGAGTGGACAACTTTCTCGTTCGATGGCCTATGGCAACCCCTCTTCGGAAATTATGGCGGCAGTCTGGCCTATGCCCTTGCCTTCCTCCTGTTCAACTGGCTGGTTGCCTGGTTCTTGTATAAAAAGCATATCTATATTAAACTGTAAAAAGAGAAAGATGAAGAGATTATTTTTTATCGAATTGTTCGTTGAGGTGTTGGGAACAATCGGTTGTTTCTCCAAAAATCCCGATGTATTGTTAGGATGAAACGTATTCTTTTCATTTGCAGCCTGTTGACAATTGTGGCAACAGGCTGCAAAAGTTCTCGCCCGGCAGCTGTAGGATTCAGTCCTGACGAGCACGGTTGCAACGCAGCGGCCGGCTACCAGTGGTCGGAAGCCAAGCAGGACTGCGTACGTGTCTGGGAAGCCGGCACACGCCTTTTTGCCCCCGACGGCAGCAACAGCATGACACCGCCAACGCTCATCCTCTCCGACGACCGGAAGAAAGCGGAAATCATCTATCCCAACGGCTTCCGTCTTCTGCTCACAGCCGAAAGCGACAACCTTTGGACCACCGGCGACTACCGCCTTTCGCTTGCCGACTCCGAGTGGACACTCTTCCAAAACGGAAAAACGCTCCTATGTTCTTCAAAGCCAACGGAATAGACTGGAGTTCTAATATATAATAACGCTCCCCCGTTTCCGCATGAAGCAGAAACAGGGGAGCGTTATTTTTCTGTCTGTCAAACTATTTTCCTCCTTGGGGAGCTCCGCCGCCTTGCTGCTGGTCGCCGCCGGCTTTCACATCGTCGTTAGTGATGCTGCGCGCAGTCTGTTTCACCTGTGCCTTCAAATCACCGAAACGCCAGCTGATGCTGATTCCGTAGCGCATCGTAGAATAGTCGACCGTGGTAATATTGCGGAACGTATCCGTAATTGTCTCATTCTTATAGCTCATCTTGTCGCTGAAAAAATTGGAAGCATGCAGCGACACGTTCAAGCGCTTTTCTTTCAGGAAACCTTTCGACAGGCTTGCACCGTAGTAATAGTAGCTTCCGGATTTTCCCTGCAACATCACGCGCGGACTGCCGCCACCTCCAAACACGCTCAGATTCAAATCCCATGGCAGCGTCTGCTGGAAATTGACAAAACCGTTGGCATCAAAACCGCTGTTCTCGGCATTCAGTTCCACACTGCGGAAATCGGCATACGAAGAGGAAGCATTGACCGACAGACGGGTTTTCACGCTCGGATTCCAGTTCGCCCATAGCGAAAGCCGTGCCTTCTTTGTCTTTCCCACATTACGGAAAGTTGATTCCATAATGTCGCCGTTCATAAACGAATAGCCCTCAATGCCATTGTTGACAAACATATAGCTCAACGTGGCGTTGATATTGAATTTGGCTGAGAAGCTGCCGTAAGTCAGGCTGACATTGTGCGACTTTTCGGATTCCAAATCCGGATTACCATAGCTCACCACATTCGGGTTGCTCGTGTCGCGGAACGGGTTTAAATACCAAATACCCGGGCGGTTGATACGCATATTGTAGTTCAGCTTCAGGTTGGAAGCCGGAGTAATCATATAGGCAAGATTGGCCGACGGCACTACATCGTCGAAACCGGCATCGAAATTCCGTTCGGGAGTAAGCGCATAAGCCACGTCGGTAAACGTGTGTTCGTAACGGACTCCGGCCTTGAAACCCAATTTTTTCCATTTCAACTGATAGTCGGCATAGACAGCAGCAATGCTCTGTCGCTGGTCGTAGTCGGACGACATGGCCTGATTTTCCGTCCTTGTCCCGTCGCCCAGAATGTCGTAATATTTCGAGTCACTGGCATTCTGTCGGAAAATATATTTCAAGCCGGCATCTACATAGTGCATGTCGGTGATTGGGTTCACATAGTCCACCTGTCCGGTATGTTCCATCGTGTGCGCCCGCTTGTCAAAATACTGGTCGGTCAACGTAAACGGCACATCCATCAAATCGGAATAGTCGCTCAATGTTTCCGAGTTGTTCGGCGAATTGTTGAACTTATAGGAAACGGTAAGGTATTCACCCTTACGCTTGAACGAGTGCTGATAGTCGACATCCACTCCGACATTTCCGAATTCCATACGAGTGTCGGTCAGCATATTGTAGCTGTAAATCGGATTTCGCTGTACATCCTCCATTTTCGTCAACGTCGATCCGTCGGTGTTATATTTCCCGTCGAACAGATTCAATGAAAACGTCAGCAGGTTCAACGTATCCATTTCGTAGCTTCCCTGAATGTTGGCAAACTGGAAATTACCCTTAGTGTCGTTAGTACCCAACGTAGAAAGGTAGCGGGAATCGTCGCTCGTAAAGTTCTCGCGCAAACTGGTAGAATAGGAATCCGTAGGCATCTGATGGTTATAGGAATAGTTGACGGACATTGTGAATTTTCCGTACTGCACCGTTCCGTAGCCATAGGCATTCACATCCCTGTTGGTCACACCCGTACCCAACGAAACATTGTAGCCCTGCATTTTCATATCGGTCGTGACGATGTTCAGAATACCGCCCACGCCTTCGGCATCGTATTTTGCACCGGGGTCGGTAATGACTTCTATCGACTTTATGGAACTTGCCGGCAGGCTGCGGAGCACCTCCTTCGGGTTGTTGCTCATCAGCGTGTTCGGCTTGCCGTTGACATATACCTTAAAACTGCTGGAACCGTTAAGCTGAATATTATCCTCGCCGTCGACAGTCACCATCGGCACTTTCCGGAGCATTTCCAATGCCGTATTGGTCTGCGCGTCGGGGTCGTCCTTCACGCTATAGCTGATTTTGTCAATCTCCGCCTTTACCAACGGTTTCAGTGCAACGACATCCACCCCATTCAGCACGACTGACGATTCAGCCGTGTAGAGCGTGTCGAGGTCGGCTGTCCTTACAGCAGCCGAAACAGAAAAACGACGGTCCACCGTCTGTTTTCCCAGCGAGCTGATGGTCAGCCGGTATTCGCCCGGTTTCGGAAGGGCTTCCTTAAATTTTCCGTCATTGTCGGTCACACCCACTTTCAGAGGCTTTTCACTGTTTCCGGCCGGAAATATGCGGACCGTGGCATAGGGTTCACTCTCATTCAGCAAAGAATCCACAAGCACGCCTTTTACAAAGTAATCATTCTGCGCAACTGCATGTTGTGATGCGCCCAACAGACAGGAACACAACACAATTTTGGCTATTCCATTCATCGAGGTTTGTATTTTTCCGTCAAAAGTAATAGATTACCCACAAAGCACAACGCATCAAGTATAAAAAAATCAAAAAATTCACACTGCCCTTGACCATGTTTTCCGCTCACACTAAATTTGCATCACTCTACATAGAAAAAAGCTATTATGATACACTTTGAATGTGACTACACCGAAGGAGCCCATCCAGCCATCATGCAGCGGCTCTGCGAAACGAATATGGAACAGACTGCCGGATACGGCAACGACCCCTACTGCGAACATGCAGCCGAACTCATCCGAAAACTTTGCAATGCTCCTGCCGCCGGAGTGCATTTCCTCGTCGGAGGAACACAGGCCAACAAAACCGTCATCGCCGCTACGCTCCGCCCCTATCAGGGTGTGATTGCCGCCGACAGCGGACATATTGCCGTACACGAAACGGGAGCAATTGAATCGACCGGACACAAAGTGCTGACATTGCCGGGCACCGACGGAAAAATCACGGCTGAACAGGTGCGTGACCTTTGCCGCGCCCATGCCACCGACCCCGACCAGGAACACTGCGTACAGCCAGGAATGGTCTACATTTCTTTTCCAACGGAAGTGGGAACACTCTATACGAAAGACGAGCTGGAAGAGCTGAGCGAAGCCTGCCGCGAATATGACCTGCCGCTGTTTGTCGACGGCGCACGGATGGGCTACGGACTGACAGCCGAAGGCAACGACGTGACTTTGGCCGACATTGCCCGCCTGAGCGACGTATTCTATATCGGCGGAACAAAAGTAGGCGCACTTTTCGGCGAAGCCATCGTCATCACCGACAGCGACATCGACAACTGTTTCCGCTATATGATAAAACAGACCTCCGGACTGCTTGCCAAAGGCCGTCTGCTGGGAGTGCAGTTCACCACGCTGCTTGAAAACGGACTCTATACGGAAATCGCCCGTCATGCCAATGAACAGGCAATGCGCATACGGAAGGCATTGGAAGCCAAAGGCGTAAAAATGCTTAACGCGTCGACCACCAACCAACAGTTTGTACTGATGCCCGACGAAATGCTCCGCCGCCTGTCAGACAACTTTATTTTCTCAGTATCGAATGCCGAGGTAGGCAAAGGGCTGACACTCATCCGCATATGCACCAGCTGGGCAACCACCGACGAGGCCGTAGAGCAGCTGCTGTCAGAAATCCAGGCGAACTAAATCACACGGTTCTGCCACTTGCCGCTCTTCATGTAGCGGTAGCAAAGCACGAACATTGCCGCACCGTAGACCCATTCCGAAGTCCATGCCCAAGCAACGTCGATGCGAAGAATAAGAATCGTGATGGTAATGTATATCATATACACCACCAGCGCTATCAGTTCGAGGCCGAATGCCGTTTTTGTGTTGCCCGAACCGGAAACGCTGTTAAAATAGACATTGGCAGGAATGATGACCGCATACGAGGCACACATCACCCACAATGACGGCACTGCCGCTTCAATCAGTTCAGGAATATCGGTGTAGATGGCGATAAACAACTGAGGGAACAGCGAGAAAACGGCAATCAACGGAACAATAATGGCAAAGGAGAGCTTGACGTGACGTTTTATAACTTCACCGACAAGCTCTTTTTTTCCGGCTCCGATGATGTTGCTCACCAGCGAACTGCAAGTGGAAGCAAATGCCACGACAATCATAAACAGGAATCCCGACAGACTGCGTATCACGTTGGTAATGGCAAGGGCACGTTCGCCGAGGTGCTCAATATATACGAAGAATATGAACCATGTGGAAAGCGAAATAAAGTTCTGCACCATAATCCACAAGGCTACATTCAGAATTTTCTTCAGTTCCGGGAAATTCACCCGCGGCACGATATTCAATCCGTATTTGCGATAGTCGATGCGGCTGCGAGTATAGATAATAAAGAACAGCAGTGACACCAGTTCGGCCAACGACGACCCCATCGCAGCACCGGCAATGCCGAAGGCAGGGAAGCCCAACTTACCGAACACGAGAATATAGTTGAACACCACGTTCGACAGCACCATTACTACGGAGTTGAGTGTCAGTGTTTTTGTCTGTGTCGTACCGACATAGAAGGCACGGAACATGGCGCAGGCAAACGAGAAGAAGAAGCCATAGACACGCCAGTCGATATAGTCGACCGCCTTCTCGCGCACCTTGTCGGAAGCAATCATCCACGACAGTATTTCGTCGGAAAAGAGTTGCGACAACGTGAAAAACAGCGTAGCCAGTCCCAACAGGAAAAAGAGCCCCTGATAGAACACGCCACCAATCTGACTGTAGTTGCCCTCTCCGTTTCGCCGCGCCATCAGAATCTGCGCGCCGACACTGAAGCCGAGTCCCGCCATGAATATCACCAGAAAATATACGCCGGCAATGGCCGAAGCTCCCAGCTCGATTTCGCCTACACGTCCCATGAAAGCAGTGTCGGTCAAACCGATAAGCTGTTCCATCACCAGACTAATCAATATCGGATAAGCTATCAACCAGATTTTTTTATACGAAAACTGTTCCATACCGCAACTTCATTTAAACAAGGTTTCAATTCGACTGCAAATTTAGGAAATATAAATCAGTGAAAAAAATTCTCATTTTTTTCTTACCTTGGTGCAACTTTTCGGCTGTGTCGTCACGTCTAATGCACAGAAAACCGAAAAAACCAACAAACAAAAACGATATGAAACGATTTCTTATTTTTGCAGTAATGGCGTTTGCCCTTTTGATGGCAATGCCGGGAGTAGCAGCCGAAAAAGCAGACAGTGCAGCCATCGCCGCTGCCGATTCTATCCGTCAGGCAGAACTGACATCCACCATTCAGGACATTGTCCGTCAGGAAATGAACCATTACGACAGCAATTCCAAATCCGTTGAAGACATTCTTGCCATGATGATTCCGCTGTCAGCCATTATCATGCCGTTCCTGATGGTATGTGTAGTTGTAGCCATTGCATTCTGGCATACTACCAAACGCCGCCGCATGAAATACAATATGGTAGAAAAAGCCATCGAAAACAACTATCAACTGCCGGAATATGTATTCTACGAACAACAGAAACCTTCCCCCAAAATAGGTTCTTTACGCTCACATACTCAAAATCAGGCATCCAAAACTGCCACACTCCGCTCAGCCTGCACCATTATGGCCGTGGGAGTAGGCGTCACACTGTTCTTCATCATCAACGGTGACATGGAACTGGCAGCACTTTGCTCGATGATTTTCCTGATTGGTCTGGGCAAACTGGTGGTCTACCTTGTGGAACGCAAGAACAACAATAAAAAAGAAGAAAAACCATCCGAAACGCAACCTGTAGCTGAAAACGACGACAATGCTTTCAAAGATTGAGGAGCTTAAACTGGTCACCCGATGTACGCTGTTTGACGACCGCGACGCATTCGGGCGGCTTGTTGAAGAGTATCAATCGGAAATGCGACGATTTTTCCTGAACATGAGCGGAGGCAATGCCGCCTTGAGCGACGACCTCGCGCAGGAAACGTTTCTGAAAGCCTACCTGTCGATTCGGGGATTCAAAGGGCTGTCGAAATTCAAGACCTGGCTCTACCGGATAGCCTACAACGAATACTACGACTGGGCACGGAAACGGAAAGAGGAACTGGGCGACAGCGAGGATGCCACCGCTTTCCGCGACGAACCGCCCGACAACAGGGAACGTGCCGACGATGCCCGCATGGACGTGGCG
>OJMG01003131.1_pt1 | contig 12993 bp, 11 predicted proteins | sample 1597141 | NCBI WGS metagenome assembly OJMG01 (sample SAMEA2452119, study PRJEB22498) | human gut metagenome | biome: human feces; feature: human gut; material: feces | place: Australia | collected 2012 | reverse complement strand
GAATTGCTGGAACTGTTGCGTTCGTCCAACGTGGGCAATTCACCAACAATCCCGGTGGTTGTGGCAACCGCTTCGGGCAGTTGTAACAAAGGGGAACTATTGGCAAAAGGCTTTGCCGGATGCCTGTTCAAACCGTTCTCCATATCGGAACTGATGGAGGTTTCCGACAGGTGTGCCATAAAAGCGACACCGGACGGGAAACCGGACTTTTCCGCCTTATTGTCCTATGGCAATGAAGCCGTCATGCTGGAAAAGTTGATAACTGAAACAGAAAAGGAAATGCAGGCGGTACGGGATGCAGCAAAAGAAAAAGACCTGCAAAAGCTGGATTCCCTGATCCACCACCTGCGCAGTTCGTGGGAGGTGCTCCGTGCCGACCAACCGCTGAATGTACTTTACGGATTGCTTCGTGGCGATGCTCTCCCGGATGGTGAAGCGTTAAGCCATGCCGTGACTGCCGTGCTGGATAAGGGAGTGGAAATAATACGGTTGGCAGAAGAGGAAAGGAGAAAATACGAAGATGAATAAGACAAAAATAATTGTGGTGGAAGACAACATCGTGTATTGCGAATATGTCTGCAATATGCTGTCACGGGAGGGCTACCGCAATATGAAGGCTTACCACCTCTCAACCGCGAAGAAACATCTGCAACAGGCAACAGATAATGATATCGTGGTTGCCGACCTGCGTCTGCCTGACGGCAGTGGCATAGACCTTTTGTGCTGGATGCGAAAGGAGGGAAAGATGCAGCCCTTCATCATTATGACCGACTACGCCGAAGTTAATACCGCCGTGGAAAGCATGAAACTCGGCTCGATAGACTATATTCCCAAACAGCTTGTGGAGGATAAACTTGTCCCCCTGATCCGTTCCATACTGAAAGAACGTCAGGCAGGACAACGCCGTATGCCTATATTCGCCCGTGAAGGTTCCGCCTTTCAGAAAATCATGCACCGCATAAGGCTGGTAGCCGCCACCGATATGAGCGTGATGATATTTGGTGAGAACGGCACGGGCAAGGAGCATATTGCCCACCTGTTGCATGACAAGAGCAAACGTGCAGGCAAGCCATTTGTGGCGGTGGACTGCGGTTCACTCTCCAAAGAGCTTGCACCGTCGGCTTTCTTCGGACACGTCAAAGGTGCATTTACAGGTGCGGACAATGCCAAGAAAGGATATTTCCATGAGGCGGAAGGCGGCACGTTGTTTCTGGACGAGGTAGGAAACCTCGCGTTGGAAACCCAACAGATGTTGCTCCGTGCCATACAGGAGAGGCGGTATCGCCCGGTCGGAGACAAGGCAGACCGGAATTTCAATGTCCGCATCATCGCTGCTACCAATGAAGATTTGGAGGTATCGGTGAATGAAAAGCGTTTTCGGCAGGATCTTCTGTACCGCCTGCACGACTTCGGGATAACCGTTCCTCCGTTGCGTGACTGTCAAGAAGACATTATGCCGCTGGCAGAGTTCTTCCGTGATATGGCAAACAGAGAGCTGGAGTGTAGCGTGAGCGGGTTCAGTTCCGAAGCACGTAAAGCGTTGCTGACACACGCATGGCCGGGCAACGTGCGGGAACTTCGGCAGAAAGTTATGGGTGCTGTATTGCAGGCGCAGGAAGGTGTTGTCATGAAAGAGCATCTGGAACTTGCCGTGACGAAACCGACCTCTACTGTCAGCTTCGCCTTGCGCAATGACGCGGAGGATAAGGAGCGGATATTGCGTGCGTTGAAACAGGCAAACGGCAACCGGAGTGTCGCCGCAGAACTGCTCGGCATAGGCAGGACAACACTATACAGCAAACTTGAAGAGTATGGACTTAAATATAAATTCAAGCAATCATAGCCCGTAATTCACTGAATTTGGCTATCTTTGCATAACATTTGAGAAAAACGGCGATTGGCAGGAGCTTTTCGCCGCCAACATATAGGATAAGACCGCAAGGCGTTTCAAGCGAAAATCTGGTAAATTGGAACTACGGAGACGATTGCGTGATGCTTATGCTATGCTTACGCATAGCGTGCATTCACGTACTCTCCGTAAAGGCTTTACCAGAGCCATCGCTTGAAGGTAGTGTGAATTGCACGCTACTTTTTTACCCTTGCCTAACGAAAGGAAACGATTATGGGTAAAGTTCAGATTCTCGCCGTACTGACGATGGACGGATGTCTTTCTTCAGAGTTATATGATAAAGCACATCAGGATTTGTGCCTTGACCGTTGCGGTCTTGATGAAATCAGGAAGAAAGCCTTTTACCGTGTGACACCGGACTATTCCATTTCAATGCTGCACGAATGGAGAAAAGACTGCACAAACATCCGTTACCTCGCGGAAGCCACACCGGACACGGCAGACTATATAAACGGACTGCTGCGGATGCACGCTGTGGATGAAATCATACTATACACCGTTCCTTTCATATCCGGAAGCGGACGACATTTTTTTAAGTCGGCTCTGCCAGAGCAACACTGGACGCTTTCCTCTTTGAAAAGCTATCCCAACGGTGTATGTCGCATTATCTATATCCTTGATAAAAAAGCAAGATAGCCAAAATGTGCGGCAAGCATACATTTCTATTTTCAGGAATAGAATAAATGTTCCGATTACAAACAATTTAAGTCGGAGATAATTTGTCCTTGTGAAAAAATACTGAATTTTATACCTCTGAAATCCAGCACTTTGTAAAATTGAGTGTTGGATTTTTTATTTTCTGCCGCGTTTTTTGCCAATTATATTCATGTGCGCACGCAGAAAACAAAGTGTAATTTTCAAAATTGACAGAACCATGAATTATTTCTTGCTGGCGGAAACCGACTTTTTCCGCCTGATAAACGAAGCCGGCGACTGCAATATGGAAACGGCATACACGGCTTTCGCCACCCAAGTGATCGAACTGTGCAACGGCGGCATGGACATGAACCTTACCGTCATCGCGCTTGCCTACATCGAAATCGAGTTGCAGCACCATCCCGTACGTAATCTGTCAGAAGAAAAAAGAGAGATTGCCGCCTACGTCAGCAAGGCTCTGTCTTTCGTAAGAAAGATGCAGAAATTCCTTGCCACGCCCCAAGTGCCACCACTAATATCCGCCAACAACGCAACAGAAACCACCGCCAGCCTTCTTTGGACGGGCAACGCCATCGACCTCGTGGAACTTATCTACGGCATAGACGAGATGGGCTGTATCAACAACGGCAATATGCCGCTAAAACAGCTCGCCCCGATTCTCTACAAGATATTCGGTATTGAGTCGAAGGATTGCTACCGCTTCTATACCGACATCAAACGTCGGAAAAACGAAAGCCGTACCTATTTCCTCGACAAGATGCAGGAGAAACTGAACGAGAGAATGCTGCGCGATGAAGAGCTGGAACGTATGAGAAGATAAAATCAGGTATAAGCGGGAGAATGGTATCATGCTGTTCTCCCGTTTGAGTAAAATCTATACGAAAAAGGGCGTTTTCGGCGCGCTATTGCCCCGAATTTCAGCGAAAAACGCTATCTTTGTACAATTGTTACGAATTGAATATGAACATAGACAACCTCGATATAGTAAAACAACTGATAGCCGAAAAGGAAAACGGGCAGGTGGAGTTCAAGGAAACCACCGGGCAGTTGGAGCGCGGCATGGAAACGCTCTGCGCTTTCCTTAACAGCGAAGGTGGCACGGTGTTGTTCGGTGTGACCGACAAAGGAAAGATCATCGGGCAGGAAGTGAGCGACAAGACGAAGCGTGATATTGCGGAAGCCATCCGGCGTTTTGAACCATTTGCCACACTCGAAGTTTCGTATATCAGTATCCAAAATACAGACAAGAGTGTGATAGCCTTGTCTGCGGACAGCCAACGTTATATGCGTCCGTTCTCCTATAAGGGACGGGCTTATCTTCGATTGGAGAGCGTGACATCCTCCATGCCGCAAGACGTATATAACCAACTGCTTATGCAGCGAGGTGGGAAATACGCTTGGGAGGCGATGACGAATCCCGACATCAAAGTTACTGACCTTGATGAACATGCCATTATGGGAGCGGTACGTGGAGGCATCCGGTGCGGTCGCCTACCCGAAGCCACCATAAGGGAGGATTTGCCGACCATACTCGAAAAATTCAACCTGTTACATGACGGAAAACTGAATAATGCTTCCGCAGTCTTGTTCGGTCGTGATTTTTACTTCTATCCCCAGTGCCTGCTTCGGTTGGCGCGTTTCAAAGGAACTACAAAAGACGAGTTTATAGACAATCAGCGTACCACTGGCAATATCTACACACTGCTGGACACTGCAATGTCGTTCTTTTTCAAGCATCTTTCCCTTTCGGGCAAAGTTGAAGGCTTGTATCGGGAGGAAGAGCTTGAGATTCCTTACAAGGCATTGAGGGAATGCTGCACAAATGCCCTTTGCCACCGCTCATACCACCGTCCCGGCAGTTCGGTAGGAATTGCCATCTATGATGACCGTGTGGAGATTGAGAACAGTGGAACTTTTCCGCCGGATATAACAATGGAAAAGTTATTGAGCGGGCATAATTCAGAACCTCAAAACCTGATTATTGCGAATGTTCTGTATAAAAGCGAGGTTCTGGAAAGCTGGGGACGAGGCATCGGGCTTATGATAAGCGAATGCCGGCGTGTCGGCATTCCCGATCCGGAGTTTCATACAGATGGAAATAGTGTATGGGTTATTTTCCGCTATACCCGAAAAACTGTGGGGCACGACCCGACAATTACCCGACAGTTACCCCACAGTCACCCCACAGTTACCCCACAGGTGGAAAAGGTGTTGTCTGCAATCGGCACACAGACACTTTCAACCAAAGAGATTATGTGTGTGATAGGATTAAAGGACAAAAGTAATTTTTTAGAACTATATCTGTATCCAGCCATAAGGCAGAATTTGGTAGAGCCTATTTACCCGGAAAATCCGAAACATCCCCGGCAGAAATATCGTCTTACCGATAAAGGAAAAGAACTGTTGATATAATAACGGGGTATGGTGGCGAAAAAGAAGAAACAACAGGGGCATTACTGTCGGATTTGTAGCGAGTACAAAGCCAACGAGCAATTCAGCGGCAAAGGACACTCGCGGCATATCTGCAAGGAATGCCGGTCGCTTCCCGATGATGTGAAGGCGGACATGGTGCGCTGTAACGAGGTGGAACGAGCCGTTTTCAAATGCCCGATGAGCCGTCAGGACTGGGAACTGCTGGAAAAATATGCCAAGAAGTACAAGGACAAGGAATCCGGGCAGTTCGCGCAGGATATGTTGGACATGAAACGGGGCAATCAGACACCGGACGAGGATATGGAAGAGGATGATGTTTTAATAGAAGGCATCTATGAAGAGGAAACCATACCATTTGCCGAACTGGAGGATGACATCCGTTATCAGTTGGAAGAATTGTTGGCGGACAACATCAACGAGTTCATGATACACAAGAATTACATTCCCGAAGGCAAGGAACTGAAAGACATCAACGAATGGGTCATGAAAGAAACCCGTGACACCTTTTTTATAAAGGTTATTCCCGATGCCGCTTATGACAGTCTGGTGGAAGAAACGATCAACAGGCTTGTGAAGGAATGGAAAGAGGACGGATTTGAGATAAAGACCTATTCCGCATCGCTGGTCGTCATGGAAACGGAACGGCTGCTTATCCGCAGGATAACCCGTAAGGATATGGACGCACTCCTTGCCATAATGGGAAAGCCGGAAGTCATGTACGCTTGGGAACACGGCTTTACCAAAAAGGACGTGCGCAAATGGATAAACAGGCAACTCATCCGATACCGCAAGGACGGGTTCGGATATTTTGCCGTCATACTGAAAGAAAGCGGCGCATTGATAGGACAAGCCGGTCTGATGAATAGTACCCTAAACGGGAACGAGACTGTCGAGCTTGGCTATATACTCGATAACACATACTGGCATAACGGTTACGGTACGGAAGCCGCCCGCGCGTGTTTGGAATACGCCTTTGGAGAGCTGGAACTGAAAACTGTCTGTTGCAGTATCCGACCGGAAAACGTGGCATCCATCCGTGTGGTTGAAAGGCTGGGAATGACCTTGTGCGACAACCATACAATAATATACAACGAAAAAGAAATGCCGCATCAGATATATGTGGCAACCAATAGTAAATCCTATATCTTATAAGCGAAATCACTCAACAATGAAAACAAATAATATTAATTTATTTTGCGATATAGTTACTCAAAGGTCAGGAGAACATTCTTGCGCTATAAATATTTTGTTGCAACAACAATTATATGGGCAGGTAATATCTATTCTGCGTCAAGAATTAGATTCTATGGTAAGAGTTATGTTTTTGTTGTCAATTAGCGACTTAAACCTTAGAGAGCATTTTATAAACCAAACTTTGGAGGGAATAAAATGGTCTTATCCCAATACAAAGAAAGTCGTGACCGATAAACAAATGGTGGATTTAGCTGATAAATTTTATGGCTGGCCTTTTTTTGTTTATAAATTAGGATGCGCTTTTATTCATCTTTCAGCAATGGTATATTATAAAAACAGTAATCCATTTTTGCTTTTATCTGTTTCAGAAAGAAATGACATCACAAGGTTTTTACATCAATATCATAGTTTCCCGTTAGAGTTGGAATTGAATTTGGAAAATATCATCCCATATCTTGATAAAGTATTTAATAAAGTTTCAAGTAACTTAGCATGTTACATTGAAGATTTACGTCAAAATAAACTTTTGGAGGAATATTAAAATAAGGGAGGATTTTAGCTATCCTCCCTTATTTTAATAGGTTACTTCTGCTGCAACAGATGCTTCAGGTTGTCATCGCCCGCGATGCGCTCCAATTCCTCCTGAACAATCTGCTTCACCTCCTCCTTGATGCGCCGGTAATTTGCCTGCACCGTTTCCTTCATGCGGTCGTTGCCGTCTGCGTCAGTGAAATCGGTAATAACGGGGATTTTCTTGTAGGCACTTTCCTCCCGTTTTACCTTATCGGCATCCACCACAATCTCGCAGTGGAAAATCTTCTGTTCGATACGCTCGTTGAAGTTGTCGGACACCGAACCGACAAACATTCCCTGCGTCAAACCGGAAATCTTGCTGGGCGGGATAAGCGCGTCCATCTGCGTGTTAATGGAGGTGGAAACATCCTGCCGGTTGATGGAGATAGACTGCCGTTTCTGCAACACCTTACCGAACCGTTCCGATAGTGTCTTTGCCGTTTCGCCTACCACCTGCCCGGAAAAGATATTGCCGACAGTGTTCATCACCACCTTCGCCTCCTTGTCCCCGTAGTCTCGCACCAACTGGCTGAAATCCTGAAAACCCAGACACACGGCAACCTTGTTGCTTCGGGCGGTAGCTATAAGATTGTCCAGCCCTTTGAAGTATATCGTGGGCAGCTCGTCAATGATGACCGACGACTTCAGCATCCCCTTCTTGTTGATGAGTTTCACGATGCGGGAGTTGTACAATCCGAGTGCCGCCCCGTAGATGTTCTGGCGGTCGGGATTGTTGCCCACGCATAGGATTTTCGGCTCTTCGGGATTGTTGATGTCCAGCGTAAACTCGCTGTCCGACATCACCCAATAGAGCTGCGGGGAAATCATCCTTGACAAAGGGATTTTCGCACTTGCTATCTGCCCCATGAGCTGCTCCGCAGCCCCTCCGAGCCATGCGTCCATGAACGGGGAAAGATAGTTTTCCAGTTCCGGGTAAGAGGTCAGTATCGGGAATATGTCCTCATAACGGCGGTTCAGGAACTCTATCGCATGGGGAAACGTGCAGTATTTTCCGTTTTGGAAAATCTTGAGATACCAGATAATCGCAGCAAAGAGAATAATGGGAGATTCCACAAAGAAGTCGCCTTGTTTTTGCACCCAACTTTTATTGAGGTTAAGCATTATCGTATAGGCACTCTCGTAGGCATCCGTAATATCCTCCATGAAATCCGGGTGGATGGGATTACAGCGGTGTGAGCGTCGCGGGTCGTCGAAGTTTATCACATAGAACTTCGGCTTCACCTTATAGCCCTCCGGGTGGTTCAGCAGATGGTTGTAGGCGATAGTAGATAGGTCGCTGAATTTGAAGTCATACACATACATCGAGAAGCCCTTTTCAATCTGTTGCTTGATGAAATTATTTACTACTGCGTATGACTTTCCGCTGCCCGGCGTACCCAACACGATGGAAGCCCGAAAGGGATTTACCACATTGATCCAGCCGTTGTTCCAACGCTTCTTGTAGTAGAACCGTGTCGGCAGATTGACCGAATACTCGCTTTCGATAAGCCGCGTTTCCTGCATGAAGCTCTCGTTCTCGTTGTTGAACACGTCATCCATGAGATTGTGCTTCAACAGGCGGCTCATCCACAGACCGCCCATCAGCAGGCATACATAGCCCGCACCGATGGTCAGGATATACAGCCCCGTTACCGCCTCTATCGGGAGTGGCAAAGCCAAAATCCACCAGTTGAGGAAAAACAGCACGAGGCCGATGGCAAGCACCGTCCATATTTTGCTCCACGTGATTTTCTCACCCTTCACGCCCTTTGTCCCCAGACAGGACAGGGCAAGCAGGAGGACGGCAAACAGTTTCGTGTAGAGGATGGAACGGAACAGCCCCGCCGTGCGGTTGAAGTTCATCAGGATTCTGTCCACCACGCCGATGTCCACGCCCCAGAGCCGTATGGCTTCATAGCAGAACCAGTACACGTTCATGACCACTAAAATAATACTCACGGCACGCAGAAAATCCATGATTTTCGCCAATGCCCTCAAATCGTCTTCTTGTTGTGACATACGTTGAAATTGTTTTTGATTGTTGATACTTTGATTACATTCCCAAGCCCTTGCGCTTCTTCTTTTTCTTCTTGCGCTGCATTGCCCGGATGAAGGCTTCCTCCTCGGTGTCCACAGCCGGACCTTCGGGAGTGAACAAGCCCATGCCGTCCAAGTCCCTTCCGTATTCGGAAGTGGATAGAGTTTGTGTATTCTCCTGTCCTTCCGTGGCGATGGTAAGAGGGATTGGAGGCTGTCCGGCGTATGGCAGCGTGAAGTGTTCCTGCAAGGCGTTGGCGGAAAGTTCCCTGCCCATGCGTGAACCATTCAACACGCACCCCGTGCGGTGGTCAATGAACGTGGCTCCGTAGATGCGCCCTTCCTCCGTGTAGCGCAGCACGGTATCGATGCCTTTCTCCTTGAGCATGGCAATGAACCTCTCCTTGTCATACGTGCCACCCAGCACGGAAAGGACGGTACGCTTCGTCATGTCGGTGAGTTTCCTGTCCTTGATTTCCGTCTTTGAACGGGCAAACTTCCTCTGCACGGCATCATAGCCGACGGACTTCCCGAAGAGTGAGGACTTGAAAGGATTGCCGACCTTGTTGCCACTGTCGTCCGTGACGGAATAGACCAGCCCGATATACTCCCGTCCACGCACGTTGCCCCGCGCTTCCTCCACCGTCATATTATATAAGGAAAGGAGGGCGCGGTATTCGCCCATCGTCTGGAAGCGGTACTGCCTGTTCAAAGCCTTGACGATATTCCCTGCCTGCTTCTTCACATCGCCCGCCGAAACATCCACTTTCCGCAGCGGATTCTCCAAACGGAGGTTCTTACGTTCTGCCGGATGCAGTCCGTACTTCTGTTCCAGTTCTTTTCTGACACGCTCGCTTCTGCGGAAAAGGTAGGCTTGGTTAATCCGTTTTCCGTCCTCTCCCACATTGACCGTGACAATATGCAGGTGATGCCGGTCAATATCTTCATGCTTGAAGATCAGATACGGCTGATTGCCGTACCCCAATTTTTCCAGATACTCCTTTGCGATGTCCTGCAACTCGGTATCCGTCAATACATCGTCCGGGTGCGGATTCAGGGAAATATGCAACACGGGATTCTTGGTCTTGACCACCGGAGGCATGAAGGTCATAAAGCCCTCCATCGCCTTGCCGATGTTCACCATTCCGGTACCGTCATTGTAGATGCGGTTGGTAGCCAGCAGCCGTCCTTTCGCCTCGTTAATCTTCTCCCCGTTGTAGGCAAGTGCGCCGTACAATGACTTGCCTATACTGATTTTTGTGACCATTTTTCCTCCAGTTCCCTTGAAAGTTCTACAATCCGGTGGCTCAGTTTCACGAGTTCAACGGTGTAATTTTCCAACTTGAAGAGCAGAGCCATCGCCTTTTTCTCGGAATAATGGCAGCGCAATTCTTTCACGACCTGATTATAATTCGTGCCTATCGCACGGAACTGGGCGTGAAAGTCGGACAGCTTGGTGTAGTAATCCACCAATGTCTTGTCCACAGTCAGCACCTTGAACGTCCTCCCGAAGAAGTGTTCCTTCAGGAAAACCGCTCTGGCATAAACACCGGATTTCTCATACATGGAGAGAAACCTGTTCCATTCGCAACTGTCGAAACGCACCATCACGCAGTGCGTCTTCGTGTCCGGTTTTGGATTCCGGCCCATCTTTTTTGTTTTCTTCTCATTCATATTACTTTGAATTTAGCGGTTTCACGCCAAGACCTCCTCCTGTAATCCCCAACCTTCGGTTTTCATCAGGCTCCCCGACTTCGGAGGGAGAGCCATTCCCCGGACGGGGCAAGTGCTTTTCGGGTAACTCAAATCCTTTTGAGTAACTGAAAAGACATCTTGCTGTTGGCTGGTGCCAACAAAAATCCGCCGGAGGACGGATTGCAATGATGAACGGTACCACGGTTGCCGGTTCCAAAGGGCAAGCCTTGTCGCTTGGGTGCAAAATTACGGCTAAAAACCATTGGCAGACAGCTTCTTGGCTATGCCAACCACTACCACCCTGTGCCACACACTGCCACTTATCGGAGATGTGATACAAGTTCCAAAATATCGTTGTTTATTTGCAGCGTGATTCGGATGTGGGACTGAAAAGACACTCCTTCAACCAGATGTTCGGACACCAATCCGGTCATCAATCCAAACGGTTGAAAACAGGTGTATGTATTCAGACAGTTTTCCAAGCACATGTCCGTGCGGACGGATAAAAGCATGGGCGGTTGGACAAACCGATGATTACCCGCAGGCACAGCCGGATTAAGGAGTGAATAAATAAATGAATGGGAGCGCGTGCGTACGTACTAATGGCAATACGCTACCGCCACCGGACAGATGTATAACCAAATAAATTATCAAACAAATGAAAGAAGTAACTTATGTGGCAATCTCCACGCAGAAAGGTGGAGCGGGTAAGACAACCCTGACGGTGCTTGTAGCAAGCTACCTGCACTATGTGAAAGGCTACAACGTAGCCGTGGTGGACTGCGATTTTCCGCAGTACAGTATCCATGACATGCGCAAGCGTGACATGAAAGCCGTCATGGATGACGGGCATTACAAGGTGATGGCGTATGAGCAGCTCAAACGGCTGAAGAAAAACCCGTACACCATCAGATGCAGCCGTGCGGAAGATGCGGTAAAGACCGCCGAAAATCTGGTGGCAGCGCAGCCCGACCTTGATTTCGTGTTCTTCGACCTGCCGGGCACGGTAAACAGTACGGGCGTGTTGAACACGCTGGCGAACATGGACTATGTCTTTTCCCCCATTGCCGCCGACAGGGTGGTGATGGAAAGCACACTCCGCTTTGCGAGCCGGCTGAATGACACGCTGATCGCTACGGGCAAGACGAATATCAAAGGGCTGTACCTTCTGTGGAACATGGTGGACGGCCGGGAGAAATCGGAACTGTACAAGGTGTACGAACAGGTGATCGGCGAGCTGGGACTGAAAGTGCTGAATACCTTCCTGCCGGACAGCAAACGGTTCCGCCGTGAGCTGACGGGGGAACATAAGGCATTGTTCCGTTCCACGCTGTTCCCTGCGGACGGCACGCTGGTCAAAGGCAGTAACCTGAAAGAGATTACGGAAGAACTGTTGTCCATTATCAGGAAGTAGGCTATGGGAAACGAACGGAAAAAAATAAATCTGACGGACATTGACGAGGACTCCATAGTCGCCTCGTTCAAGGAAGGCCGGCCGGCGGACGGGCAGGCGCAAGCAGCCGGGAACAAGGGACAGTCCGGTGAAGAGAGCGGATATGTCCGTCTGTTCATCCACGAGTCACCGGTCTGCGCACGGCTTGGCAAGACAATCTACCTTCGTAAGGAGTTCCATGAACGGATTCAGAGGATTGTCCAGACAATCGGGAACAACGAAATGTCCATTTTCAGCTATGTGGACAACGTGCTGGAACAGCACTTTGCCGCCTATCAGGACGAGATCACGAAGGAATACAGAAAACGAAGTACCGAACTGTTTTAAACCCCGGAAACCATGTCAGCAATCTTATTCTTACTTATCGGCAGCTATCTGTTGTGGATAGCCGCCTACTTCTGTTACGAGCGGAGCAACCGAAGGAAGAGAGCGGAAAAAGCCGGGCAGATCCTTACCCGGATGACGGTGGACGTGAGCGAGATTTTAGGCAAAAGCACATTTTCCCTTAGCCACTCCACGCCACAAACACCCGAAAAAATTGAAAACGAAAAATCTGTAAGTGAAGCAGATACTTTTGCACCGGAGAAAGAAAAGTACCCGAAAACAGTTTCCGCCGAGGAACTGGACAAGCTGTTTGCAGAAGGGAGTCCGCTGCCGGAAGAACTGGAACTGATGCGCAAGACGCTGCTGGCCAAGGGGCGTCCGCCGATTTATGACCGCCGTGCCCTGAGTTTGACGAAAGAACAAATTGCCGCTTATGAAAAGGAAGGCCGCCGGCCTCATTACCGTTTTAAACTGGCGCCCGGCGACATCGTCTGGGAAGATATGGTGCGCGGCCGCTGCCATTATTCGGCGGAAAATTTGAGCGACCCCGTTGTAATTCGTGAAGATGGAAGTTATTTATACCATCTGCCTTCGGTTATCGACGATACGGACTTTGCAATCACACATATTGTCCGCGGCGAAGACCATGTGACCAATACCGCGTCGCAGATACGGATGTTTGAGTCGGTCGGCGGCCGGGTGCCGTCGTTTGCCCACC
>OJMG01003111.1_pt1 | contig 13058 bp, 10 predicted proteins | sample 1597141 | NCBI WGS metagenome assembly OJMG01 (sample SAMEA2452119, study PRJEB22498) | human gut metagenome | biome: human feces; feature: human gut; material: feces | place: Australia | collected 2012 | reverse complement strand
GATGTTTATTTGATTTTTGAACCTATGGCCGCGGCTATTGGTATCGGTATTGATGTAGAGGCTCCTGAAGGTAATATGATTGTTGATATAGGTGGTGGTTCTACAGAAATTGCCGTGATTTCATTGGGTGGTATTGTTTCCAACAATTCGATACGTATTGCCGGTGACGATCTTACAGCCGATATTCAGGAATATATGAGCCGTCAGCACAATGTGAAGGTGAGTGAACGTATGGCCGAACGTATCAAGATACATGTAGGTGCTGCCTTGACTGATTTGGGAGATGATGCTCCCGAAGATTACATTGTACGCGGGCCTAACCGTATCACTGCTCTTCCCATGGAAGTTCCGGTGTGTTATCAGGAGGTGGCGCATTGTTTGGAAAAGAGTATTGCAAAAATTGAAACAGCTATCCTTAGTGCATTGGAACAGACTCCGCCTGAACTTTATGCTGATATTGTTTTGAACGGTATTTATTTGGCTGGTGGTGGTGCTTTGCTGCGCGGTTTGGACAAGCGTCTGACAGACAAAATCAATATTCCGTTCCATATAGCCGAAGATCCTTTGCTGAGTGTGGCGAAAGGTACCGGTATTGCACTGAAGAATGTAGATCGTTTCTCTTTTTTGATGCGGTAAATGATTTGCTAATGAGGCAGTTTGCTAATTTGCTAATGCCATGCGGTATGGATAGCGCAGTACATTGGCACATTGGCAAATTAGCACATTGAACAATTGGTATTAATGAAAAATCTGCTGAATTTCTTTTTAAAGTATAACTACTGGTTTCTCTTTGTCCTTTTGGAGATAATCAGTTTTGCTTTATTATTCCGCTTCAACAGTTATCAGGGGAGTGCGTTCTTTACATCTGCTAATTTTGTTTCGGGAGCTATGTATGATGCAGCCAATAATGTTACCGGATATTTTCATCTGAAAACGATCAACGATGAGTTGGTACAGAAAAATGTGGAACTGGAATTGCAGTTGGAGAGTATCCGTAAAGCTTTGATTGAAGCGACGGAAGACAGCAGTGGTGTAGAACAGCTTAAGCAGGAAGCACTGGCAGGATATGATATATTCAAGGCTAGCGTGATAAATAACAGTGTGACTCATGCTGATAACTATATTACACTTGACAAAGGAGAAGCGGATGGCATTCGTAGTGAGATGGGAGTGGTAAATGGAAGCGGTGTGGTTGGTATTGTTTATCTCACCTCTCCACATTACTCCATTGTCATTCCGGTATTGAATTCCAAAAGCAGTATTAGCTGTAAGATAAAACGGAGTGATTATTTCGGCTTCTTGAAATGGGATGGCGGTTCATCCGAATTTGCTTTTATAAAGGATATGCCCCGTCATTCATTATTTTCTTTAGGTGACACCATTGTAACCAGTGGACACAGTGCTGTTTTCCCTTCCGGCATTCCGGTGGGTACGGTAGATGATATCGCCGATAGTCACGATGGCTTGTCTTATTTGCTGCGGGTGAAACTATTTACGGACTTCGCCCGTTTGAATGATGTGCGCGTAATTGCCCAAAAAGGGCAGGAGGAACAATTGGAGTTGGAAAAGCAGGTAAAAACGACTAAGTAAGAAGGTTGATGTTGACTTATCTACAAAGAATAGAGTGGTTTATCGGACTGGTACTGTTGCAAGTGCTGGTGCTGAATCATATGCATATCAACGGGTATGCCACTCCTTTCTTTTTTATCTATTTTATTTTGAAGTACAATTCGGGAGTTAGCCGTAATGTCCTTATGATATGGGCATTCCTGTTGGGATTGACAGTCGATATATTAGGCAACACTCCGGGGATGAATGCGGCTGCGGCCACTGTACTGGCTTTTATGCGTGAACCTGTATTACGATTAGTCACGCTCCGCGATAGCGTCGAGGATTTTGAACCGGGTATCAAGAGTATGGGATTCTCGCCTTTCTTCCGGTATATCTTATTGTGTACTTTCTTATTTTGTACCATTTTACTTGTCATAGATACTTTTTCATTCTTCAACCTGCCTGTCTTATTGTTGAAAATATTGACAGATGCCTCAATAACCATCATTTGTATATTGTGTGCTGAGGCGATCAGGAGGAAAAAATAGTGGAAAGAGATTATAATCTGGAGAAGCGGAAATATGTAATCGGTGCATCGGTGATCGTTATTGTGCTGATTTACCTGATACGTCTTTTTACCTTGCAGATTATGAGTGAGGATTATAAAAAGTACGCCGATAGCAACGCTTTTCTGAACAAGACACAATACCCTAGCCGTGGGGTGATGTACGATCGGAACGGTAACCTGCTGGTGTATAACCAACCTGCCTATGACGTTACGATGGTGATGAAAGAGGTGCACAACCTTGATACGCTTGATTTATGTAAAACATTGAATATTACCCCCGACTATTTTAAAAAGCGTATCCGCGAGATAAAGGACAGACGTTCCAATCCGGGCTACTCTCCATATACTCATCAGGTATTTATGACCCAGCTTTCGGCAGAAGAGTGCGGAGTCTTCCAAGAAAAACTGTTCAAGTTTCCCGGTTTCTATATTCAGCGGCGTACTATCCGCCAGTATAATTACAATGCGGCTGCTCATGTTCTGGGAGATATTGCAGAAGTGTCCAAGGGGGATATTGAAGCCGATGATTACTATGTACGCGGTGACTTCATAGGGAAACAGGGGGTGGAACGCTCATACGAAAAACAGTTGAGGGGCGAGAAAGGAGTGGAGATATTACTGCGCGATGCCCGTGGACGTATTCAGGGACGGTATATGGACGGGAAATATGACAAGACTCCCGTTCCGGGGAAGAATCTGAAACTAGGTATAGACATAGAGCTTCAGATGTTGGGAGAGCGTCTGTTGGAAGGGAAGATAGGCAGTATAGTGGCTATCGAGCCATCCACAGGAGAAATACTTTGTATGGTATCTGCTCCCACTTTTGACCCAAGATTGATGGTGGGGCGCCAACGGGGTAAAAATCATCTGGAACTGGCGCGTGACAGTTGGAAACCATTGCTGAACCGTTCTATTATGGGGCAATTCCCACCGGGATCTACTTTCAAGACTACTCAGGCGTTGACTTTCCTGCAAGAGGGGATTATTACTCCTCAGACAGCCTATTCTTGCTATCATGGCTTTGTGTATGCCGGTCTTAGGGTGGGCTGCCACTCTCATGGGTCGCCCCTGCCTTTGGTGCCTGCCATTGCAACTTCCTGTAACGGTTATTTCTGTTGGGGGTTGTTTCACATGATAGGGGCGAAGAAGAAGTATGGTTCTGTACAGACTGCCATGAATACATGGCGTGATTATATGGTTTCTATGGGATTTGGTTATCCTTTGGGAGTAGACCTTCCGGGTGAGAAGCGTGGGATGATCCCGAATGCTGCTTATTATGATAAGAACTATCGGGGATCATGGAACGGACTGACGATTATTTCTATTTCCATCGGCCAGGGGGAAGTGACGGCTACTCCGTTGCAGATTGCTAACCTTGGGGCTACTATTGCTAACCGGGGCTATTATATTACTCCGCATGTAGTGAAAGAAGTGGAAGACGAGCCGTTGGATACCCTGTATACGACCAAACGTTATACTAAAGTAAGCCGTGAACATTATCAGACGGTAGTCGAAGGTATGCGTTCGGCAGTATTGGGAGGAACTTGCCGTAATGCGAATATTCCGGGAATTGAAGTGTGTGGCAAGACAGGTACGGCGCAAAACCGTGGAAAGGACCATTCTGCTTTTATGGGGTTTGCACCAATGAATGATCCTAAGATTGCCGTGGTAGTCTATGTAGAGAATGGAGGTTGGGGAGCAACCTATGGTGTACCTATCGGTGCATTGATGATGGAGAAATATTTAAAAGGCGAACTTTCACCGGAAAGTGAGGCGAAAGCGGCGGAAATACAAAACAGACGAATAGATTATGGCATACACGAACGATAGTATATGGAAATCAGTGGACTGGATGACTATCTGCATTTATCTGATGCTGGTTATCTTTGGATGGTTCAGCGTATGTGGAGCCAGCTATGATTATGGTGAGATTGATTTTTTTAGTTTCGACACTAGGGCAGGAAAACAGTTTGTATGGATCTGTTGCTCTTTGGGGCTCGGATTTATCCTGATGATGTTGGAGGATAAGTTATATGATATGTTTGCTTACATTTTATATGGAGGCATGATGCTGCTGTTGTTGATAACACCTTTTCTGGCAGAGGATACTAAGGGATCTTACTCATGGATAAAATTCGGACCTGTAAGTTTGCAACCGGCGGAATTTGCTAAATTTGCCACGGCGCTGGCTTTGGCTAAATTTATGAATGTCTACGGGTTTACAATGAGTAAGTTAAAGTATTCATTGCCTGTGGTAGGGATGGTGTTGCTGCCCATGTTGCTTATTATTTTGCAACGGGAAACGGGGTCGGCTTTGGTTTATCTGGCTTTCTTTTTTATGCTGTACCGGGAGGGGATGCCGGGTTCTATTTTGTTTGCCGGGATTTGCGCCGTGGTCTATTTTGTAGTTGGAATCCGTTTTGGCAATGAATTGATGGCGGATGACTGTACTTCCATCGGTGAATTTTCTGTGTTGCTGCTGATAGTCATCCTTTCTGCTTTATTAGTTAATAGTTATTGCAAAAAAGCATCGGTAGTGTGGTATATCGGAGGGATTGGTGTTGGTGGTACCTTGCTGGCTTTATTATTTTCGTATTATGTTATCCCTTTTGACATTACTTGGTTCCAATATGGATTGTGCGTAGTTTTATTGTTCTATTTGATCTTCCTTTCTATGCATGAACGTATGCGTAATTATTTTTATATTGCTCTATTTGCGATAGGTTCGGTGGGATTTCTTTTTTCTGCCGATTATGTTTTCAATAATGTGCTGGAGCCACATCAGCAGATACGTATTAAAGTGGTGCTTGGTATGGAGGAAGATTTGGCGGGGGCAGGATACAATGTGAATCAGAGTAAGATTGCTATTGGGTCGGGAGGCTTATGGGGGAAAGGCTTTTTGAATGGTACACAGACTAAACTGAAGTATGTGCCTGAACAGGATACAGACTTTATCTTCTGTACGGTAGGGGAAGAAGAAGGCTTTATAGGTTCGGCGGCCGTATTGTTTCTTTTTACCGGACTTATTTTGCGTCTTATTGTGGTGGCGGAGCGTCAGCATACTCGTTTTGCCCGTGTTTATGGATATTCGGTATTAAGCATTTTCTTATTCCATCTGTTTATTAATATAGGTATGGTTTTAGGACTGACCCCCGTTATAGGCATACCACTGCCTTTTTTCAGTTATGGGGGATCTTCTTTGTGGGGATTTACGATCTTGCTTTTTGTATTCTTGCGTATTGATGCAGGGCGGGGAAAACGTTAGAGCTTATTGGTTTTCCGGTTTGCGCAACCGGATACCTATATCGCTGATTCCCGTCAACGGGTTGTCCGTCATGATATGGACGATGCGGAAAGTACGTGCGCTTCCTTCTGTACGGATAGGAATAGATGCTTTATAAGGCAGGTCACATTGATATAATCCACAAAGACCATTTCCTGTTTTATTTCCAGCTTCGTCAACCAGAAAAAGTTGTAAAGTGTCTGTGACGTAAGTCAAAGTATCCTTTGTGTTATGGCTGACTTCTAGCCAAATATCTCTGTAAGGATAAGATTCTTGATAACGGATACCGATTTCTGCTTCGTAATTTCCGGCAGGGATAGAATTGGGCAGGGTATAAACAAGAGTATCACTTTTATCCCATCCGTCAAGGGGGACGGGGGCGTAAGAGTGATAGATGATATTGTTTTGACAGGCTGCCAATATGAGTATTGGCAGCCATGTCAGTTTATTCTTTAGTTGATACAGGAGTTTGTGGCTTTTCATTCGGGATTTGGCTATTGTTTCCGTTGTTCTTGTTGTCATTTTCCTTTCCTCCTCCGTTATTCCGGTTTTCACTGCCTCCTTCATTATTACCATTATTGGGGCGGCGTTTATTGCGGTTCCGGTTTCCGTCTTCCCGATTTTCACGACTGCGCTCTTCCCGGTTGCGACTTTCCCTGTTGCGATTTTCTTCTTTAGGGCGGTTTCCGTTCTCTTCGCGTGGCTGCTGAGCCTTGTTTTCTTTAGGCTCTCTAGGTTGTTTGGGACGTCCTTCTCTAAGTGGCCGGTTTTCTTTGGGTTGTTGTGACCGGTTCTCTTTAGGTTGTTGCGGACGTCTGTTTTCATTGGGAGTACCTTCTCCGTTATTACCGTTATTTTCCGGCTTACGTTTTTTCTTTCGGTTGCTGTTGTTGCCTTTTCGTTTGTCGAATCGGGTTAAGCTTTCTTGTTCTACTAAATCAACGGGCTTTTGAGGTTCGTTCTTTTTGACAGATTCGGTTAAGCTTTCCGGTTTCTCACCCCGTCGGTTCATATTAATAATTTCAAAAGCACGGCGTGCGGTGATGGTTACAGCATTAGCTATGAAGTTTTTGTCAGTAGAGTACATGATAGTTCCCTTCAAAATATCCGCTTTGAAAAAATAGAATGTACTATCCGTCGTTTCTAAAGTCATTTCTTTGCTTGGAAGGCGTTTTTGGGACTCTACATAGGCGTCTACCTCATAGTTTAGGCAGCATTTCAGCTTGGCACATTGTCCGGCTAACTTTTGGGGATTCAGAGAAATATCTTGATAACGTGCCGCACTGGTAGATACAGATACAAAATTTGTCATCCAGGTAGCGCAGCACAATTCACGTCCGCAAGGTCCGATACCGCCAATGCGTCCGGCTTCCTGACGGGCGCCAATTTGTTTCATTTCTATACGTACACGGAAAGCTTCGGCCAGTACTTTGATCAGTTGGCGGAAGTCTACACGTTCGTCCGCGATGTAATAAAAGATAGCTTTGTTGCCATCGCCTTGATATTCCACATCACCGATCTTCATGTCCAGGTTCAGATTCTTGGCTATCTGGCGGGACCGGATCATTGTGTCATGTTCTTTGGCTTTTGCCTCCTCGTATTTTTCCATATCTACAGGTTTTGCCTTGCGGTAGATACGCTTGATTTCGGCATCGGGTTTGATGTTTGCCTTACGCATTTGCAAAGGTACCAATCTTCCCGTCAGGGTTACTGTACCGATATCGTGTCCGGGACTTGCTTCTACAGCTACTATATCCCCTTTTTCCAGCTTCAGTTTGTTGCTGTTCTTATAATACCCTTTGCGGGTATTCTTGAATTGAACTTCAACCATTTCCTGTTCCTCGGTGTTGCCGGGAATATCAGCCAGCCAGTCGTAGGTGTTCAGCTGCTTATCCTGTCGTCCGCAGCCTTTGCAACACAAACAGCCGCTTCCGTTCTTTAATTTGAATTCATTGTCCATAATTCTGTTTTAATTGAGAATTGAAAATTGAGAACTAAGAAATAAATGCCATGCGGTTCTGTTATTTTTTAATGCTCAATTCTCAACTTTTAATTTTTCAATAGCACAATCATTTTTAAAGAGAAATCAAAGAACACCATTTTGGGATTCACATTCTGTCCTATATGTAATTGTGCTTCACTAAGTTCGTCCATTATGCCCATCACATTCCGCTCGTTGACAAACGGTGCGAAACGGGTGGAAAAATTTTGTTCTTCGGGATTCATATACACTAAATCACGTTGATGAAAGTTGTATATGAAGTTTTCTCGTATCATACGTTGGCAGTAGGCCAGAAAATTCTTCTGACGTTCACGCCCCATGGAGGCTACCGCATCGCTCCATTGTCTCATTTCGCGTATCTTCCGTTGATAGGAAAGGCGCATCAAATTTATAAAGAGTTCAAAGAACAGTTTGTTTTCCTCGCTCAGATGTATGGTTTCCAGTGCTTTCAGAAAATTGCCTTCTGAGCGGTGTGCTATATCGTCAGCATCTTCCGGTTGTAGTCCGTATTTGGTTTGCAATACTTTTGAGATCTCAGGTTCTTTGATCCCATGAATGTTAAATCGTTGGGTACGGCTTTGGATCGTTTGCAAAATGGCATCAGGCTCTTCGGATACTAATAAAAAGACAGTCATGGCAGGAGGCTCTTCCAGTAACTTCAGCAGTTTGTTGCTGCATTCCACGTTCATCTTTTCGGGAAGCCATATAATCATGATTTTGTAACCGCCTTGACTGGATTTCAAGCTGAGCTTTCGTACAATCTCATCGCTCTCTTTTACAAAGATTTGCGCCTGTTGGTTTTCTGCTCCCATCTCTTTCAGCCAATGGTTCAGATTAAAATATGGGTTCTGCAGGACAAAGTTGCGCCAGTCTGCTATGAAATCATCGCATACGGTATCCTTTCCGGCTTTTTTCTTGATAACAGGAAAAACGAAATGCAGGTCGGGATGTATCAGCTTATTGAATTTCACACAAGTGGGGCAAATTCCGCAGGCATCTTGTTCACCACGGTTTTCACAGCAGATGTAACGGGCATAAGCTATTGCCAAAGGCAACTTTCCTGTACCTTCGGGACCGCAAATCAGTTGTGCATGAGGGATTCTTCCTTCTTTTACCTCGGCTATGAGCCGCTGTTTTGCTTCCTCTTGTCCTATTACATCTTTAAATAACATTGCTTTTTATAGTCATTTATTTACTGTTTAATAAATTGCTTTTGCAACTTCCTTTACACTGTTCACGGCACTTACGGTATAGAAATGAATGCTGGGAACCCCACAGGCTATTAATTCACGGCACTGGTGTATGCACCATTCTATGCCAAGACTTTCCGCTTCTTCATCTGTTTGACATTTCATCGCTTCGCTTGCCAGTTCTTGCGGCAAGTCTATCTTGAACGTCTTGGGTATCATGTTCAGCTGGGATAATTTGCGGAAAGGCTTGATACCCGGAATAATAGGTACATTGATTCCTTCTTTTCTTACCCTTTCTACAAATTCGAAATATTTGCGGTTGTCATAGAACATCTGTGTCACAGCATATTCAGCTCCTGCTTCAATCTTTTTCTTCAGCCAATAAATATCTTGTTCCATATTGGGTGATTCCTCGTGTTTTTCAGGATAGCAGGCTACTCCATAACTGAACGGAGTTCCTGTTACCTTGATGGGGGAACCGTCTACAAATACGCCTTTATTGAAATCATTGATCTGCTCTTCCAGTTCTATGGCGTGGTTGTAACCGTTGTTTTCGGGTACGAAAGCTGATTCGTGCTTTGCCTTGTCACCACGCAGTACCAACAAGTCGGTGATGCCCAGGAATTGTAGATCTAACAATACATATTCTGTATCTTCGCGGGAAAAACCGCTGCACAGGATATGTGGCACTGTCGTTATATTGTATTTGTTCTGCAAAGCGGCGGCAACAGCAACTGTTCCGGGACGGCGGCGCTGGCGTGTACGTTGGTACAGCCCGTTTCCCAGCTCCTTGTACACATATTCGCTGCGGTGGGTTGTAATATTGATATATTTAGGGTCGAATTCGCGTAGCGTATCAACCGTTTTATACAGTTTTTCAATACCCGTTCCTTTCAGCGGAGGGAGAATTTCAAAAGAAAAAGCCGTATTGTCCGTGCTTTTTATTAAATCAACTACTCTCATCGTTCTGTCTCGTTCTCTTATGCCTTATCGGGCGGAATTACATATTTGGGCAAAAATAAGAAAAATATCGTAGTTTATGGGGATGAAAAAGCGATTTATTTTATCTTTGTTCTATAATAAAGTGAAACATACGGAGAGAAAAGCGTTTCCTTGCAGCTAAGCCGTGGTTTTCCACACTTGTCAGGGATACCGTCCGTGATGGTGGAGTAACATTTCTCCTGCTTACAGGCATTGCTCTCTTTGATGATGACCTGTCAAGCTTTACTGCATGGAGCATACTTGCGGATGGGATAAGCCCCGTCCTTGCAGGAGATGAAACAATCTGTAAACCTTTGTTTGGGGAAGTGGCAGAGGTTTATAGGAACGGAGTGAACAGATTGGCGAACCAACCGACGAAGCGTTTCCATCCGGAGCGTTTTTTATATTCTTCCTTGGTAAACAGGGTACTGTCCAGCTTGTCATGCTCGAACATGGTGCTCAGTTCATGTGTGGTTTCTTTGTCAAAAATGAAAGCGTTGACCTCATAGTCATAGCGTAGGCTGCGGCTGTTCAGATTCGTACTTCCCACAGTGCAGAACAGGCTGTCCACCATCATGATCTTAGAGTGGTGGAACCCGCCATTGTACACATAAATCTTTGCTCCTTTCTTACGCAGCTTGTTTGCTGTATAGAACGCGGCATCGGGGGTAAAAGGAATATCCGATTTGCCCGGTATCATGATTTCTACTTCAACGCCTCGCTTCAACGCACGTTTTATGGCTTTTTTAATGCTTGGAATGGGAGTGAAATAGGGATTCACTATTTGTATTTTATCCTGTGCGGCATCAATGGACTTGATATAAGTCTGCCTCATCAGTCTGGGTTCTTTTTTCGGAATGCGGTCTACAATGGCTACATTCTTATTTCCCTTGAAAGTAGAATCGTTTCGTAGGGGATAGTATTGGCTTCCGCTTACGTGTTGTTTAGTGCTTTTGTTCCACATGGTCAGGAAGATGTCCTGCAATTCGTTTACGGCATTTCCCTCTATACGGATATGCATGTCGCGCCAGTCGCCTATTTCCGGCAGACCCTTTATATAGTAATTGGCTATGTTCATGCCACCGGTATATCCTATTTTTCCGTCTATGACTACAATCTTGCGATGGTCTCTGTGCAGGGCATGATTGATATAGGGGAATTTGAAAGGGTCGAACTTGACAATTTCGATTCCTTTGTCACGGATTGCTTGTATGTGTTTCTTTTTCAATGGCTTGTTGTTTGACAAATTGCCGAAGGCATCAAACAAAGCTCTGACTTCCACTCCTTCTTTCACTTTTTCTCCCAATAAATCAAATAGTGCGTTCGCTATGGAATCGTTACGAAAATTGAAGTATTCTAAGTGGATATGATGTTTGGCATGCCGTATTTCTTCAAAGAGATCGATGAATTTGGCCCGACCGCTTTTTAATAATTTCAGTTTGCTGTTTTGGGTGATAGGAATGCCGGCATCCTTTAAGAAATTGATAACGGCAGAGTCGCTGGTATAGGTTGGCACCGTATCTGTCGCTGCTATATGGATGTTGGTAACTTCTTGTGACTGAGCTGTCTCTACAGTGAAAGATAAGATGAATAAAAGTATTAAATAAATATGTTTTTTTATATCAAACTTCATTGCTTTTTTTATTAAGGCTGCAAAGGTATTTATTATTCTAGGAATGAACAAGCCATCGGTATTATTTATGTTTAAAAGGGAGAAATAGAACAGTGTGTCCATTTGTTTGAACAGTTGGTAAATTGAGGTGGTAGAAATTTAATGAAGGCTGTTTTTATTGTTCCATTCATATCTTTTTTCAGGCTCGGTATAAACATCTGTAGTGTGTGTGAAAGAAGCTTGTCGGTCCGGTTTTTCTGCTGTTGTGACATTCAAGAGGAGGAGATACGGAAAAATAATAATCCGTCGGCGGGATTAAAAGAATGCATATCGCATCCAGCCCTGTTGCATAAGCCTTTTCTATCTCCAGATTAACCCTTTTTATGCGGATGTATTCTATCTCCATAGCCTTGGGAGATAACTCCAAAGCTTATGGAGATAACTCCAAAGGCTTGCGGAGATAAAACAGACGGGAAGAAAACCTTTAATCATACGGCGGGAAAGGTTTGGGGATACAGGTAAAATCTTTTAGTGATGAATCCGGTGTATGTACAGGGTTATACATATATTATATTCATTCTTATATGTATGTATATGAACTTCCATACGTTCAGAATGAAAATCCACATCAGGGCAGGGGTGTTTTTTATCTCTGCCGATGCATCGTAAGCCGTCATTCCTTGGAGGTACAAATCTTTTATGGTGCTTTTTCCGCAAAAAAGACTTGGAATGCTCTACTTTGTGTCAAGCTGGAATAGTTTATAAAAAAGAGAGTACCCCTCCTTCGGAGGAATTTTTAATTAAACTGCGTGATGGAATACGGGCTCTAGATCCAAGTTGTCGTATTATAACAGGGGCTAGTGATCATGGGTTACGTGCACACAACTTGGTTCCTGAAGCTACTTGTTTTAATAATTATCCAGGATGGTATCATGGTAATTACCCGAAGGAGGAAGGTTATACAGGAGAACATTCACAATTCTCTAAATGGATACAAAACAGGGCAAAAGAGATAGGTATGCGTACTGCAATTTCAGAATATGGGGCTGGAGGAGACTATAATCAACACTCAGAGGGAAAGCCATATAAGCCTCAACCGGCGCATGGTGGACCTTTTCAACCTGAAGAATGGTTGGCCTATGTGCATGAAGAGGATTGGCGGATCATGAAGGACAACGATAATTTATGGGGAACTTTTCTGTGGGCGATGTTTGATTTTGCAAGTTGTATGCGTAATGAGGGCAGCGTTCCTTCAATAAATACTAAAGGAATTGTATCTCAAGATAGGACAATAAGGAAAGATCCTTATTATATGTATAAAGCTAATTGGAATAACGAACCAATGGTATATATTGCATCTCGTCGCGCTATAAAAAGAAAACTAGCGGTAACAGATATAAAAGTATATAGTAATTGTCAGGTAATAACATTGAAAGTGAATGGGGAAACAGTGGGGTGTATGCAGCCTGATGATATCAAAGTTTGTTTCTTTAATAATGTATTGTTAAAAAAGGGTAGTAATCAAATAGAAGCGATAGGAAGCACAGTGCAAGGTAATGAACTTGTAGATACTTGTGAATGGATTTTGGAATAATAAAAAACTAATATGATGAGAAAATATGAATTATTGTCATCAGATAGATTTAAACTTGATGTTAATAGTTTGTTGACTGGAAATGTTGGCTAATAATTGTATATATATGAAAAATACCATTTTATTGATGTGCTTGCTTATAACAAGTGTATTGTATGCCCAAGAGTATCCTTTGTCGGTAAAACTGCCACAAGGTCATCCTCGTTATTTGACGAACAGCAATGGTAAAGCCGAAACGAAGAAGTTGATAAATAAAGAACCGTGGGCACAGGAAGTG
>OJMG01003095.1_pt1 | contig 13139 bp, 12 predicted proteins | sample 1597141 | NCBI WGS metagenome assembly OJMG01 (sample SAMEA2452119, study PRJEB22498) | human gut metagenome | biome: human feces; feature: human gut; material: feces | place: Australia | collected 2012 | reverse complement strand
GCGGTCAACTCGCCGCTGTCCACGCGGATCACCAGCTCCAGCAGCTTTTCTCCCACTTCCTCGATGCTCGCACCCTTGGAAATGATGTCGCTCGCGTCGAAGTCGAAGCATTCCGTCATGGCCGCGTAGGTCTTGTAGTTGCCCGTGATCTTGATGACCGGCGCAAGGGGGTGTCCGGTCGCGTGACCGCGCCCCGTGGTGAAGGCGACGACCTGGCTGCCGCAGCCAATCATGCCGGTCACGACCTCGCCGTCCTGACTTTCGTAGTCCATCAGGAACAGACCGTGCTTGCCGTTCTCCGGCGGGAGCGCATACTGCAGCACGTCCTGGAACGGCGCCGTGCCGGACTTGTGCACACCGCCCAGCGCCTTTTCCACCACGCTGCTCACGCCGCCGGCGAAGTTGCCCGGGCTGATGAGCTGATTTCGATTCTCCGGAAGGCTGAAATCCAAACCGCCGCGCAGGACGTCCTCGATCTCGTAGACCGCGTCGTAGATCTTCTCGGCCACCTCTGGGCTGACCGCGCGCTTGGCCAGATATTTTTCCGTTCCCAGCAGCTCGTTGAGCTCGCTGAGGATCGCGCTGCCGCCTTCGGCGACGACCTTGTCCACCATGCTGCCGACAGCTGGGTTCGCGGCCAGTCCGCTCGTGGCGTCCGTGCCGCCGCACTTCGTCGCCACCATCAGCTCGCGCAGCGCGCAGGGCACACGCTTCTGCCCGGCAAGCTCCGCGGCGAACTGCCGGCCGACCGCGACCGCGCGCTCGACGGTCTTGGTCACGCCGCCCTCCTCCTGGATCACGAACTTCGCCACCGGCTTTCCCGTCGCCTTCACGGCGTCGTAGAGCTCCTGCGGATTAAATCGCTCGCAGCCGAGACCGATCACGATCACAGCCCCCGCGTTGGGATGGCAGCCCATCGCCTTGAGCGTACGGGCTGTCAGTTCCAGATCGAGGCCGACCTGCGAGCACCCCACGCAATGCGGCATGGCGACCGCCCCGGGGATCTGCGCCGCGATCTTCTCCGCCGTGGTGTTGGCACAGAAAACGGAGGGCAGAATGATGAGATAATTTCTTGTACCTACCGAGCCATCCGGTCGGCGGTAACCCATAAATGTATGTTCCACTCTCTTACCCCCTCATTTCTTTCCGCGGTCGCAGCCCATATTGTGGTTGTGGATCCACGTTCCCTTCGGCGCGTCGGCAAGCATATAGCCGATCTCCTCGCCATATTTGATCACGGGGTCTCCCGCCTTCAGATCCTCAATGCATACCTTATGTGCGAATTCAACATCCTCCAGCAAAACAATCTCTTCTCCGGACGGTGTTTTTACCGTATCGCCCTTGTTCGCGTCCTCCAGCACACAGACAACGGAATCGGACGGATCGATCATTAAGCTCCTTCTAAGCATGAATCGGTACCTCACACTTCCTGCATCAGCCGTTCAGCGAGGCAGTATAGGGCTCCATTGTATCCCAAATCGAATCCATCTTCGCCATCACTTCGCTATAGGGAACAAACTGAGGTGTTACACAGTAGGTCTCACTGACAGCCTTGCAGTAATCCTCGTTATTCTGGATATTCGCAACGGCATCCGAGAGCTTCTGGCAAATTGCGCTGTCCGTGCCCTTGGGGAAGGCAAAGAAGTACGCACGGGCTGCGCTGATATCATAGCCGAGCTCCTTGGCGGTGGGAACATCGGGGAAATACTCGCTGCGCTTTTCACCATAGGTCAGCAGAGGAACGATGCTGCCGTCATTAACATACTGCTTGAACACACCGTAGCTGTTGATGCCGGTATCGAGCTGGTCGCCAAGCAAAGCGGGAACCATATCGGACGCGCCGCCCTTGTCAACGGCATTCAGGCTGATGTCCGCGGCGTCCTCGAGCAGGCAGCGGGTAAAGTTGGAGAAGCCGGAGATCGTAACCGCGCAGGAGTACTTGCCAGGATCTGCCTTGGCCGCCGCGATGAAGTCCTCGGCAGTCTCAAGGCCAAGGCTCTTGCGGGCGACGAGCGTATTGGTGTCGTCGATCACACCGATGCAGGAGATCTCAAAGCTGTTCTGGTCGAGATCGGAAACACCCATCATCTTGTTGGCATACAGGTTGCCGGTGTGATAGAAAAGGATCGTGTAGCCGTCCGGATCTGCGGAGGCGACGCTCTCCGCGCCGACCGAACCGCCGGCACCCTCTGTATTGACGACCGTAACCGTCACGCCGAGTTCTTTTTCAAGATACTGTGCATACAGACGTGCATAATAGTCTGTATCGCCGCCAGCCTTGAACGGGACGATCAAGGAAATGCCTCGTGCCGGCCACTGGCCGGCATCCGCTCCGTTCTGTGGCGCATCCTGCACGGGATCCTTCTGGGAGCCGCAGCCGGCCGCAAGCATAGACAGCATCGCAGCCGCAAGGAATGTTGCAAGAGCTTTCTTCAGTTTCATGGAATGGTCCTCCTCAAAAATAATTTTTATAGAAAAAGAGGGGCTTACGCCTTGCTCTTCTTCGCCTGACGAATGTGCTTCCATGCGATGTAGATGATTGAAAGCAGCGTGATCACAAGAAACAGTGCCGAGATCGGTCGGGTAAAGAACGGCTCCCACGAGCCCTTGGAGTCCATCATGGCGCGGCGCAGATGCGTCTCTACCATGTCGCCGAGCACGAAGCCCATGATCATGGGGGCAACAGGTAACTTGAGCTTGATAAAGATGTAACCGATCAGGCCAAACGCGATTACGAGGTAAGCGTCAAAGAGGCGGTTATTCAGGCCAAACGCTCCGACCACGCACAACACAAAGATGATCGGGAGGAGAATGTGCTTGGGAATCTTAAGCAGAGAAACAAAAACCTTCAATCCGGCGGATTCCTCAATCAGCATCACAAAGGAGGAGATGATCATGGCAATGAAGATGCCATACATCAGCACAGGCTCCTCCTTGAACAGCAACGGCCCCGGCTGGAGACCGTGGATCATCAAGCCGCCGAGCAGCATAGCAGTCGCCATGTCGCCAGGAATGCCGAGCGTCAGCAGCGGGACCATGGCGCCGCCGACGGAAGCATTGTTTGATGTTTCCGTCGCTACAACGCCGTCGATGATACCTGTGCCGAATTTTTCCGGATACTTGGAATGGCTCTTGGCAGAGCTGTATGCAAGGAGATTTGAAGTGGATCCTCCAAGGCCGGGCAGAATACCGATGCCGAGACCGATTAGTGCACTGCGCAAGAAATTGACGAGCTGCTCCTTAAATTCCTTTAGGGTAAATCCGAAGCCGCGCACGCCCTTCGTGCTGACCTGAATAAGCTGTGGCTGGTTCTTCTTGGCCGATGTCTCCGCCGATGCCATAATCTCGCTGAGCGCGAACATGCCGATGAGGACAGGCAGGATGTCCATGCCTGCTTTCATCTGGCTGCTGCCGAAGGTAAAGCGGGCTGCTGCGTCAACGGGTGCCATACCGACCGTGCCGATAGCAATGCCAAACAGGCCGGAGAGCAGTCCCTTGACCATAGAGCCGCTGGAAAGCGTTGCGATCATCGTGAGAGAAAAGACTGCGATGGAGAAATACTCATAATCGCCGAATTTAAGGGCGAGCGTCGCAAGGTTCGGCGCGAGCAGGATCAGCACGATAATGCTGAAGATAGTGCCGATAAAGGAATAGAAGATGCCGACACCGAGTGCCTTCATGCCCTGCCCCTTTTGGGTGAGCGGATAGCCGTCAAAGCAAGTGGCCACAGAGGACGGTGTTCCCGGCATACGCAGCAGGATCGCCGAGATCAATCCACCGGACACGCCGCCGATATACACGGACACAAGACAGGTCATACCCATCAGCGGCGTCATGGAATAGGTCAGCGGAAGAAACAGGGCGATTGCCATGGTGGCGGACAGGCCGGGGATCGAGCCGAAGATAATGCCGGCCGCAGTACACAAAAGCATAATCAGAATGCCCTGCGGCGTACATACGGCAGCAGCGCCGATTGCAAGAGATTGCAGCATAGGTTTCCCTCCTTACAAAATACCGGTGAGGATGCCGTTTGGCAGCATCAGCTGAAGCAGATTATGGAACACGAAGTAAATCACCACGACTGAAACGATGGAAATGATCAAAAACTTGAGCGGCCTGCGCCGTTCCTTCTGAACCATGATGCACATCTGCAGTTCCAGATAAAGAACGGAACTGATTACAAAGCCAAGCGGCTTGAGCAATGCAACATAAAGCAGAGAGGCTGCCAGCGTCAGCATCGCGCGCCCATAATCCGGGCCGTCCGCAGAATCCGCCGTCTTCTCCTCTCCATCGTCGGCTTTTTCCGCTCTTTGCTTCTTAACGGCATTGTAAACCTGAAAAACAGTCAATACCCCCATGCCAACGCTCAGCACGGTTGGCAGGAAGGCTGAGTTAATCGGGCTGATACTCGTTCGTTTGATCGACGGGATCTGCATGGCATAGACGATGGTTACTGCAAGATAAAAGAGTGCAACCAACCAGTCTTCATGCTTTTCCAATTTTTTGAAATTGTGTTTCATGATTTCCTCCTTTTCCCCCTTCTTATCTCCGCTGCATACGCAATATGTGCTATTTTAACACAAGCTTTGCTTTTGCTTGTTAAATCATTAGAGGGTATGTCATATTTTAGCCGTGTATATTGTTAAATTCAAGGCAATGTTTCAAATAAATTGTATCGATTTGAAACGCATTGTTGATTTTCTTAAAATATATTTGTATAATGTCTTTTATAGAGACACTTTATCTATCTTTCTTATTTGGAGGGGGCGTCGTATGTATCCTGTTCGTATTTTGGGTATTGCACCCTACCCTGGCCTCGAGCGCATCATGCAGCAGCTTGCAGCACAGCGGCCGGAGATCCATCTGATCACCAAGATCGGAAACCTGCGTAATTGGCGGGACGCACTCAGCAGCGTCCCGTCCTCCTCCTATGATGTGATTATATCACGAGGCGGTACGGCACGTATGCTGTCACGCTTCGCCCGTACCCCCGTCGTGGAAATTACCACGTCCGCCTATGATATGCTCTGCTCTTTGCGCAACGCGCAGGGATATACCGGCAAGATCGCAGTTGTCGGCCACTCCAATATCACCGAGCGTGCCAAGCAGCTCGCGGAGATTATGCAGTATGATATCGTCGTCTGTCCGATCGATGACAATGCGGATATCCGTCAGGAGATCCTGCATCTCAAGCAAGAGAACTGCAATCTGATCTTGGGTGATATCGTCTCGCAGCACAGCGCAGAGGAGTTGGGGCTCAATTCCATGCTCATTACCTCCAGCGAGCAGAGCGTTCAGGACGCTTTAGATGAGGCGGTGCGGCTTGTCCGTGCGCAGAGCAGCTTTGCCGGGCAAAATGAGATGTTCCGCCAGCTCATACATAGCGAATGGGACGAGCTGGCGGTATTCTATCCGGATGGGCGGCTCCACTATTCCACGCGATCGGAAAACAGCGAAACAAGAGCCTTCTACGAAATGCTCCGTCAGCACCTCCCCCATGCGAATGAACTGCCTGTAGAAACAGAATGCGAGTGGAATGGTCAATTCTGGCGCATCTCCGGTCGACTGATACACATTCAGCAGGAGACGCTGACCGCGCTGCGGCTGAAGCGGAGCAGCTACTCCCTCTTCTCCAGTGAGAGCGGCATCTCGCTCAGCAGCCAGCAGGAGCTGCAGGCGATCGACGCGCAGTCCGCCTCGATCCCCGTCTGCGTCGGCGCGGTCAGCACCACGATTGAGTCCTATTCGGTCACGCCGTTTCCCGTCATCCTGCTCGGGGAGGAGGGGACCGGCAAGGACTACGCCGCCATTCAGCTCTACCGTAGCGGACAGAACCGGCAGAATGCGCTGATCACGCTCGATGGTCAGGTGATCTGCAAAAAGCGCTGGAAGCAGCTTCTGGAAAGCGAAAGCTCCCCTCTTCTGAACGTCGGCCTGACCATTTACCTGAAAAATCTGGATCACCTCAGCGACGAGCAGGCGGAGGAGCTGTTTCGATTCATGGAGAACAGCTGCGCCTATCGGCGCAACCGTATGCTCTTTTCCGCCCAGCACGACGATAACTACCCCTGCGCCTACCTGCAGGGGCACTTCTCCACCCTCGTCCTGCGGCTCCCCCCGCTGCGCGAGCGCCGCGAAGACATTCCGAGTCTATTATCGCTTTGCGTTAATCAGCTTAACGTCCTGCTCGGTAAACAGGTCATCGGCTTCACAGACGACGCGCTTGCTTTGATGAAGGATTTTCCCTGGGATGGCAACCTCGCACAACTAGACCGCGTTGTGCGCACCTTAGTCATCAAGGCAAATAGTCCCTACATTGACCGCGTAAGCGTTGAGGAAGTTATTCAGGCTGAGCAGCCAAGCGGCAGCGCATCCCACAACGCTCCGGGATATCACTCAATCAACCTTCAGCAAAGCCTTGCAGATATCGAGTACGATATTGTCCGACTTGTTCTGCAGGAGGAAAATAATAATCAAAGCAAGGCTGCCAGGCGGCTGAATATGGGTCGATCTACACTTTGGAATATGTTGAAAAAGCACGGATAGACCAACACCAATATGTCATGAGACGAGATTTGTCAAGGTTATTTTCTCCCGCTGAATACAAATGTCCAACTTTACTGTGAATAGCTACAGATGTAATAAACACAGAACCGCAGAGACGGCATTTCTTTTGTGGACAAGTCTCGAAACGCTTTCTCACATATTCTCTTTCTCGTCTTTAACAGATTAAGCATACTTCAATAGCAAAAATGGCCATTTAATCGGCAGATAAAATATCCGCACGAGATATTAAACTCGTGCGGATATCAAAAATGTAGTATATTTACCGTTTTCTCGGCCTTCTGCGATACAAAAGCGCAAATAGCATTGCTATAGCGAAAGCCAGCAGAGATACTCCGTACAGGATCAGATCCTTTGCGGATGCTGCCGAGGATGTGCTTCCAGTGCTGCCGGGGAAGTTGCCCATAGACGGTCTGCCGCCGGAATTGCCATTGCCGCCATCCTGTGCGTTTTCGTTCGGTTGCTGGGCATTGTCAGAGGCATCCTGACTTCCTCCGCTAAATTGGGAGGAAGCGAATCCGCTTGGCGGTTCGCCACCGAACTGAGATGCGTCAGATCCATCCGGCATTTTACCGCCGAACTGGGACGGGTCGAAATCGGTGGACGGCGTATTTTCGGACTCGGCGGACACATCCGGCACAGTCTGCGTTTTGGAAGTATCCTGTGCCGCGTCCGACGTGTCTGAGGTGTTTTCAGAGGCCGCCGACGCGTTGGAGCCAAACCCACCGCCGCCACCGCCGGTGTTCATGCTGCCCATCACGCTGATATCCAACGTGGAGGCATCCACCAACGCATCGCTGCTGCGCTGTGCGCTTTCCGTAGAGGGGATCGTCCCATCAAGCTGGCCCTGAATGGACTCGCCCCGCAGCTTCACTACTTGATAGAGCGTGTCGACCGCTGTCAGATATTCGTCATAGGAATAGAATGCGGTGGGGTCGGTCTTTACAAGCTCGTCGATCTGGCTGCGTACCCACTCATAGAAAGCGTCAAATCCGCCGCCGTCAATATACTCACTCACGAGCTGACGCAGATAGGCGTAATACTGGTCGTGGTAGGTCTCGTCCTCCATCAAAGTGTCGAAGAAGTTTGTGCCGGAGAACGCATTGTCGATGGCATCGTTCACAACGCTGGTAGCGTCATTACTGCTTCCCATGCCGCCGAGGGCGAGGTTGTAGTCCCAGGGGATCAGGTTCAGCTTTCCTCCGGTCTCATAGAGGTAATAGTTGTGCGCCATCGTGCCGGACAGGCTGTCCTCGTTGACGGAGAACACATGGACTGCCATATAGCGGAGTAGGTTATCGATGTCCATATAATCTTCCAGGTCATTACCTTCCGAAATGTTTTTGAGAGCAGTGACCACGCGCTTATGGTCGGCCTTTGTGGTCGATGCGATCTCACCGTCCCAGATGGTTTCATAGCTGTCCAGTTCATCATCCGTATAGTTGAGATCCGCGCCGCCTCCCATAGAGAAGCCGCCCCTGCCGCCTCCCCCATCGAAATCCATTGAAGGGCGTTTTCCGGAGTTATCCGAAGTCGCTGCCGAACTCTCACTGCTCGAATCCAACTTTTGAGATGGGTCAAAGGTATCATCGGATGTCTGACCGGGAGAGGTGGGAGGATTTGCCTGATCGGTGTTTCCCTGCGTATCCGGCGGCGTCATGTTGCCAAATGCCCCGTTGCCGAAGTCTTTTCTGCCGCCCATATCCATACTTTCCGGCTTATAGAGTCCTCCGCTCTGCGCGCCGTAGTTGCGGAGCAGAAAGCTGTCCTCTACCGCTTCCAGCGCGAGATAAACACCCCAATACTCGCCGTTGACGGAGATTTTGGCATAATTGTAAAGGGAGGCGTCCGCGCCGAGATACCGGTACATATCGTAGATCAGCGCCTCTTTCATATTGGTGGCGTCGGCGAAGTTATTGTTCAGGATCAGCTTATCCAAACCGAAGCAGGTCTGTCCGTCTACATAGTGGTCAAATTCCAGCTTGAAGCTGTAGCGGTCTGTAGTGGGGTCGCTGGCAATGGAGGTCAGGCTGGTGTTGCCCTTGGGCCGGATGGCGACACGGTAAAAGGCCGTGCCGTTGATCTCTACATCACACTGGTAATATTCCTCTGCCGTGGCGTTGGCCAGCATATCGTTCCAGCCGGTTTCATCCATCAGAATATTGACCGTCAGGATACTGTTGGTATCAAACAGCTCTGTTTCATACTCCATGGAAATGCCTGTATTTCCTATCGCTTCTGCGATTTGACCGGAAAACGCGACTGCACAAAGGCATAGACAGACAGCGACCGCCATGACCACAGCGATGATTTTCGTGATGTGTTTATGAGCGATCATGTGCTTCCTCCGTTACGACAGGTATTCGCCGTTGTAGCTGACAAGGGTCGCGTTCCCGACGCCGGGCAGACGAGAGATCAGGTTGACAAAGCTGGTAGACGCGTCCTTGGTGCGGAGTTCCGCGGTCAGTTCGATCCCGGCGGTGGTGATAGTCTTGGATTTGACGATGTAGTGCTCGGTATCTTTGCCGAGAATATCCAACACGGCCTTTTCCGCGTTCTCGTCTGTGCAGTTCATCACAAGGATGTAGGGATTGTTGTGAATTTTGCGGTTGGCGAACAGCAGAAGGATCACGCCGATAATGGCAGAGCCGATGACAGCCAGCGGGATCATGCCCGCGCCGATGACAATGCCCACCGCCAGCGACCAGAACAGAAACACGATCTCCACCGGCTCCTTAATTGCAGTGCGGAATCGGGCGATGGACAGCGCGCCCACCATACCGAGAGACAGGACCACATTGGATGTGACCGCCATAATGACCAGCGTGGTAACAAGAGACAGACCCACCAGCGTCAGCGCGAAGCCGCTGGAATACATCACGCCGGTCAGCGTTTTCTTGTAGATGATAAAAATAAATAAGCCGATCACCAGCGCAACGGCCAGACCGATGACAGTATCAAGGATGGAAAACTCGGAAACGTTCTCCAAAAAACCGGATTTGAAAATATCATTGAAGGTCATGTTGCTTTCTCCTTACTGATTGATAATTGATGAATGATTAGCCGAACCGACGGCAGGAACCGTATTTTGAGAACGCCTGCTGGCGGAGTTCTTCTGATTGCAGCAGACAGCGGATGATCTCCGGCAGAAACGCATCGAATTTCACCTCTAAAATGATATCGCCGGGGGTATCTGTTGCGCAGATGTCTAAAATCGCACCATCTGAAAAATCTCTTTGGAACAGGCTTGTCCGAATATGAGAATCGAAGGTCGCACGGACATTTCCGGCATCGTAGATGTACGGCTCCCGCACATAGGACACCAGCACACGGGGGCGAAGCTGCTGCGTTTTCATTTTGCAGTATAGCTCCCGGATAAGAGGCTGCGGATGCTCCAGCATCCATGCCCCTGGCGCCTGAAGAATCCTCCGATACTCCTCGACAGTCAGCGGGGCATCGATCTTCATGCAGAGGTCATTGTGCTTGATCTTCTTTTCCAGCGTAATAAGAGAAAACCGGTCATTATAATAACGAATACGAAATTTCTCCCGTTTCTGGATCCCGTCAACCTTCTCCCGAAGGGCTTTATCATAGACGTTATCAAAATAAATGCTACGGATCTGATAAGTCCCATCCGCTCACGTATGCGGATCGCGCTTCATGACGGCCCTGAGCCGCTGCCGAAGTGCGTAGTAGTCGGCAGGGCTGATCTGATATTTCAGCTCATGTCGGTAGCTTCCGGTAAGCTCCATGGTGATACTCCTTTCCGTTTTTTGTTGTAACTTACAAACGCCATTCTACAAAGGCATCCTAAAATGTACTTGAAAAATGCGCCAGTTTGTAAAAAGGCCGAGCAGAGCGCATCTGCCCGGCGCTTTCTATGTAAACACCGCTGGGCGGTGATTGTCATTTGTCTGCCGCTTTCAGCATATTGCCTCGGTGGACAGTAACCGCCAGCACGCTCCCTTTTGCTATAGCCACAAATAAGTTTCTGCGTGTTTCTGCTTTGCAGGATACCGCTGTTTCTTGAAATGAACCAGAAAAAGTCTGTAAGGAATTTGTGAACTTCCGCATCTTTATCGATACTTTATTTGGACATGACCTTCTGCTATAATATAAGAAATTTCAAGCTCATTTTGACTTGACGTGCAAGAATAGGTGCAGATTGGAGGGATGTCCTATGCGTATCCTGATTGCAGAAGATGAAGTGACCATTGCCCGCGCGCTGAAGGTCATGCTGGAAAAGAATAAATACGCTGTAGATATGGTGCATAACGGGAGCGATGCGCTGGATTATATTCAGGCGACGACCTATGACGCCCTGGTGCTGGATATTATGATGCCGGGAAAGGACGGGATCGAAGTCTTAAAAGCTGCCCGTGGGTCGGGAAACACCACACCGGCCCTGTTTTTGACAGCAAAGGCGGAGGTAGCCGACCGGGTAGCCGGACTGGATGCAGGTGCTGACGATTACCTCCCCAAGCCGTTTGCAGCAAGCGAGTTCCTTGCCCGCGTCCGCGCCCTTACCAGGCGCAGCAGCGCCTATGCGCCGTCTGAACTCAGTTTTGGAAATGTCACGCTTGACCGGGGACAATATACGCTCCGCACACCGTCAAATGAAGTTCGGCTGAATAACAAGGAGTATCAGCTTGTGGAACTATTTCTGCGTCATCCGCATCAGGTGTTTTCATCAGAACACCTGATGGAGAAGATATGGGGGCTTGACAGCGAAGCGGATATGGATGTTGTATGGACATATATTGGATTTTTAAGAAGAAAGCTCAAGCAAGTCGGCGCGGATATTGAGATCAGGACGATCCGCGGCGCGGGCTATGCGCTGGAGGAGATGCGATGCTGAAAAAGATGCGCTGGCGCTTCATTGGCGCGGCAATGGCGGCGTTTACCGCAGTTGTCCTGACGCTTCTGTGCTTCGTAAATCTGTGGAATTATCATAGTGTGACGGACCAGCAGGATGAAGCGCTGGCGCGGCTCATGGAGACGGAAACACAGAAAATGCCGTTTTCTCCCGGCCGGGGCGCGCCGCCTTTCGATGATTGGTCGCACTTCTCCCCGGAGGTGCAGTATTCCCTCCGTTTTTTTGCAGTCCACTATTTTTCAGATGGCGAAGTTCTGCGAGTGAATCAGGATTTTATCGCGTCCATCTCCAAAAGTGATGCCGAAGCCTATGCGGATACAGTGCTGAAAAGCGGAAAAATGCACGGCTATGAAAGTGGCTATCGGTATCTTGTCAGCTCGACGGAAAATGAAACGGTTGTGCTGTTTCTCAACTCTGAGCGGGAGATACAGACCATGCGGTCGCTGCTGTGGATCACGCTGGCTATTGCTGCCGCGTGCCTTCTGGTGGTGTTCGGTCTTGTGGTCCTCTTTTCCCGGCGAGCCATCACGCCGTATCTCAAAAACATGGAGGCGCAGAAGCAATTTATTACCAACGCCAGCCATGAGTTGAAAACCCCGCTGACTGCCATTTCCACCAGCGCGGATGTGTTGGCTATGGAGCATGACGGGGACGAATGGGTGCATAACATCCAGGTGCAGTCCGGGCGGCTTGCAAGGCTCATCACCAATCTTGTGACCCTCTCCCGGCTGGATGAAGAAGATCCGTTCCCGGTTCGCACGGAATTTTCTCTCAGCGACGCGCTCTGGGAGATCAGCGAGCCGTTTGTCTCTCTTTTGCAGGCAAAGGGAAAAACATACACACAGGATATTGCGGATGGGCTGACCGTGACCGGTGACCGTGCGGCGATCCAGCAAATGGTTTCTATCCTGCTGGACAACGCCCTCAAATATTCTCCCGACGGCGGCAGCATTTCCCTGACCGCCCGGCGCAGCGGAAAAAAGGCAGAGATCACCGTCTCCAACACCACGGATGGGGTGCGGAACATCGACGCTGCCCGCCTGTTTGACCGCTTTTACCGTGCGGATGAATCCCATTCCAATACTGTAAGCGGGACGGGCATCGGCCTTTCCATTGCAAAAGCCACGGTGGATGCCCACAGCGGAAAAATTTCTGCAAAGCAGACGGGTAACACGATCACATTCCAAGTCACACTGTAAAATAGATCGAGATACGGGGTATCTTCTAGTCGTGAAGATTTCCCGACCTTCACGCTGACGCTCTACCGTCTTGACGGCACGAACTGCATTGCGACGGTCGATGGGAAAGCCGTTGCTCTTGTGGCAGAAGTAAAACGGTTGATCTGATTGAGGCGGTCAATGAGCTGACACTTGGCAGCTAAATATCAAAAGCAAATTATCTCCTACACCTTTCGGGGCGCGGGCATCAGCCCTGCGCCCTGTTTTTTGTGTTACCGCTCAGGGTCATTCCTTTTTCGTTTACTGAAGGAATTTTGATGCTGCTCTTGATTTCTGTGCATAATGAGTTGTCGCGCCTGCCGTTCTTCTGCATCCTCTCCAAGCAGATGAGATGCTTCCTGCTTGGTGCTGAGCCAGCATAATAAGAGATGGCTTCTCATGCATGGCGTCCTCTAACTGCTGTTCTGCTGCCTTTTCCTGTGCAGCGCGGATGGTCTGCCGTGCTTTGTACAGCTCTACCG
>OJMG01003091.1_pt1 | contig 13148 bp, 7 predicted proteins | sample 1597141 | NCBI WGS metagenome assembly OJMG01 (sample SAMEA2452119, study PRJEB22498) | human gut metagenome | biome: human feces; feature: human gut; material: feces | place: Australia | collected 2012 | reverse complement strand
GAGTGAAGGATCACTCCGGAATTTATTCGGATTAAAGCGCGTTGGTGAGCTTTTTGAGCTCGGAGAGGTCGACGTAGTCGGCTTCATCCTCGATGGACTCGTCCGTCTTCATTTCAAAGTTACGGTACATGTCCAGACCGGAGCCGGCCGGGATGAGCTTGCCGATGATGACATTTTCCTTCAGACCGACCAGATGGTCGACCTTGCCCTTGATCGCAGCCTCGGTCAGGACCTTGGTGGTTTCCTGGAAGGAAGCGGCAGACAGGAAGGACTCGTTTGCCAGAGCAGCCTTGGTGATGCCCAGCAGCACCTGCTGGTACTCCACCAGCTTCAGACCCTCTTCGCCTGCATCAATGCGCTTCTGCAGATCGGCATTGATGTTCTCCACCTCCAGACGGCTTGCCAGAGCACCGCCGATCAGGTTGGAGGAGCCGGAGTCGGTCACGCGGACCTTGCGGCACATCTGACGGACGATGACCTCGATATGCTTATCGTTGATCTCAACGCCCTGCAGACGGTAGACCTTCTGGACCTCGTTGATCAGGTAGTTCTGCACGTCCTCCAGACCCTTGATGGCCAGAATATCCTGCGGGTACAGCACGCCCTCGCGGGTGATGATGTCGCCCTTCTCCACACGGTCGCCGGGCATCACGCGGGAATGCTGGGTGAACGGGATGGAGTAGCTCTTGACTTCCTCTGCACCGTTCTCGTCCTTGCCGGTGACCTTGATGACCACGTTCTTCTTGGTGTCGTCCTGAGAGACCACACCAGAGATCTCGCTCATGATGGCCATGCTCTTGGGACGGCGGCTCTCGAACAGCTCCTCAACACGGGGAAGACCCTGGGTAATATCTTCAGCAGATGCGATACCGCCGGTATGGAAGGTACGCATGGTCAGCTGGGTACCGGGTTCGCCGATGGACTGTGCCGCAATGATACCGACGGATTCACCGACCTTAACGCACTGGCCGTTGGACATGTTGGAGCCGTAGCAGCGGGCGCAGACGCCGTTGCGCGTGCAGCAGGTCAGCACGGAGCGCACAAACACGCTCTTGATGCCCGCGTCGCAAATTGTCTTCGCCTTGGCGTGGTCAATCAGCTCATTCTGGTGGACAAGCACTTCGCCGGTCGCCGGGTCGGTAATGTCGGCAGCAGCCGTGCGGCCGCGCAGACGCTCCTCCAGCGATTCGATGGACTGCTTGCCGCTGAGCAGCTCGGTAACATGCACGCCGCGAATCGGCAGACCGCGCTGCAGGAAGCAGTCTTCCTCACGGACGATAACTTCCTGCGAAATATCGACCAGACGGCGGGTCAGATAGCCAGAGTCAGCGGTTTTCATAGCCGTGTCGGACAGAGCCTTACGGGAACCGTGAGAAGACAGGAAGAACTCCTGCACGTTCAGCCCCTCGCGGAAGTTTGCACGAATGGGCAATTCCACGGTCTTGCCGGTCGGAGACGCCATCAGGCCGCGCATACCAGCCAGCTGCGACACCTGCGCGGCAGAACCGCGGGCGCCGGAGTCGGTGAACATGCGAATCGGGTTGAAAGGATCGAGGTTCGGCAGAATCTGGTCACGCAGGGTGTTCGTGCAGGTGTTCCACAGATTGATGACGCGGCTGTAACGCTCGTCCTCGCTCAGCAGACCTTCCGCGAACATCTCGTTCACATGGGCGACCTTCTTGTCCGTTTCGTTGAGCAGCTGCTGCTTCATCGGCGGAATCTTAATGTCCGCAACGGAAACGGTCAGCGAACCAACAGTGGCGTACTTGTAGCCCAGCGCTTTAATCGCGTCCAGCACCAGTGCGCACTTGTGCTCGCCCTGAGAGCGGAAGCACATATCGACGATGTTGGACAGCTGCTTCTTGCCGACCAGCTGATCGACTTCCAGCGCGAACATGTCATCAAGGCATTCACGCTTCTTGAAGCCAAGGTTCTGCGGCAGCGCATCGTTGAAAATCAGGCGGCCAAGCGTGGTATCGATGATTTTGCTGCCCTTTTCGCCGTTGAATTCGCGCTCAATGCGCACTTTAATCGGGCTTTGCAGGGTAATCTGCTCCAAGGCATACGCCATATGCGCTTCGTCCGGATTGCGGAAGACGCGGCCGGCGCCCTTGCCGTTGGGGTTTTCAATCGTCAGGTAGTAGCAGCCGATAACCATGTCCTGAGAAGGGGAGATAACCGGCTTGCCGTCCTGCGGCTTCAGGATGTTGTTGTGCGCCAGCATCAGGAAACGGGCTTCCGCCTGTGCTTCCAGAGACAGCGGGACGTGAACAGCCATCTGGTCGCCGTCGAAGTCGGCGTTGAAAGCGGTGCAAGCCAGCGGGTGCAGCTTAATTGCCTTGCCGTCCACCAGAATCGGCTCGAACGCCTGAATGCCCAGACGGTGCAGCGTCGGCGCGCGGTTGAGCAGCACGGGGTGATCCTTGATGACATCTTCGAGGATGTCCCACACCTCCGGCTTCATCTTTTCCACGGCGCGCTTGGCGCTCTTGACGTTCATGCCCTTGTTGCGCAGCTGCAGCTGCTGCATGACGAAGGGTTTGAACAGCTCCAGCGCCATTTCCTTGGGCAGACCGCACTGATGCAGCTTCATTTCCGGGCCGACGACGATAACGGAACGGCCGGAATAGTCAACGCGCTTGCCCAGCAGGTTCTGACGGAAACGGCCCTGCTTGCCGCTCAGCGTGTGCGACAGGCTGCGCAGCGCGCGTCCGCCGGGGCCAGTGACTGCACGACCGCGGCGACCGTTGTCAATCAGCGCGTCCACGGATTCCTGCAGCATACGCTTCTCGTTGCGGACGATGATTTCCGGCGCGCCCAGTTCCAGCAGGCGCTTCAGGCGGTTGTTGCGGTTGATAACGCGGCGGTAGAGGTCATTCAGGTCAGACGCGGCGAAACGGCCGCCGTCCAGCTGCACCATCGGGCGCAGATCCGGCGGGATAACCGGCAGGACGGTCAGCACCATCCATTCGGGCTTGTTGCCGCTGGCGCGGAATGATTCGACAACTTCCAGACGCTTCACGGCGTGCGCACGCTTCTGCCCTTCGGTGTCGCGGTTGCGCTCCTTGCTCGTCAGGGTTTCGATTTCCGCCTTCAGTTCGGCGCTCAGCTTGTCCAAATCCAGCTCGCGCAGCATCGTCTGCACGGCTTCGGCGCCCATCATCGCCTTGAAGCTGCCGCGGTCGGGCTTCTCCATGATGGCGCGGTACTGGTCGTCGTTAATCAGGTCATGCAGGGCGACGTTGGTCACGGCGGTGTTGCCGGGATCAAGGACGATAAAATTCGCGAAATACAGCACCTTGTCCAGCACACGGGGGGACAGCTCCAGCAGCATACCCATACGGCTGGGGATTCCCTTGTAGTACCAGATATGGCTCACGGGCGCAGCAAGTTCGATATGACCCATGCGCTCGCGGCGAACCTTGGCGCGCGTGACGGACACGCCGCACTTGTCGCACACGAGGTTCTTGTCCTTCGGACGGATGCGCTTGTGCTTGCCGCAGGCGCACTCCCAGTCTTTCGTCGGGCCGAAGATGCGCTCGCAGTACAGACCGTCTTTTTCGGGCTTCAGGGTACGATAGTTGATGGTTTCGGGCTTGGTGACTTCACCATGAGACCACTGCCGAATCTGCTCAGGAGAGGCCATGCCGATCTGGATGGCGTCAAGATTGGTCAGCTCAAACAAAAGGGTTCACACTCCCTTCATTGTAACACCGGTGTATGTCCTGTACGGGAAAGCCATCAGCCGGAAGGGGATTCCTGTCCGGCTGATAGGCTCATGTGTCAATTACTGATCGTCGTCATCCAGATTCATGTCGTCAAAGCCCAAATCGTCCAGACGCATGGTGTCCAGATCGTCGTTTTCCTCGTCGTCATCGAAGGAGAGCGGAATCGACAAATCGTCGTCCTCGCTGTCGGAATCCAAATCATTCAGCGGGAAGTCGTTGTCCGGGAAGTCGTTGCTGATGGCATCGGCGTCCTCGTCCTCCGGCAGCAGCGTCGTGAGCGATTCCTGTTTGTCCTGTTCGGACGCATTGTTCTTGCTCGGCGGCGCCATGTCCTCCGGATCAAGTTCGGGAATCTCAATCACGTTGCGGTCGCGGTCAAGCACCTTGATATCCAGGCACAGCGCCTGCAGTTCCTTAATCAGCACCTTGAAGGATTCCGGCACGCCCGGCGCGGGGATGTTCTCGCCCTTGATGATGGCTTCGTAGGTCTTGACGCGGCCCACGGTATCGTCGGACTTCACGGTCAGAATTTCCTGCAGGGTGTTCGCCGCGCCGTAGGCTTCCAGCGCCCAGACTTCCATCTCGCCGAAGCGCTGACCGCCGAACTGCGCCTTGCCGCCCAGCGGCTGCTGGGTGACCAAGGAGTACGGACCGACGGAGCGGGCGTGCATCTTGTCGTCAACCAAGTGGTGCAGCTTCAGGAAGTACATGACACCGACAGTAACGGGGTTCTCGAACCAGTTGCCGGTACGGCCGTCGCGCAGGCGAATCTTGCCGTCCAGGAACAGGCGGCGACCTTCTTCATCCAGATTCAGGCGGAGCGGACGACCATTGTGGAAGTAGCTCTGCATCATCCGCGGGTTGCTCTCGTCCACCGGCTTGGCCATCGTGTCGGCCGCCATTTCGAGGCATTCGCGGATTTCCGGGTAGGTTGCGCCGTCGAAAACCGGCGTGGCGATATGCCAGCCCAGCGCACGGCACGCCAGACCGAGGTGAACCTCCAGAACCTGACCGATGTTCATACGGGACGGAACACCCAGCGGGTTCAGCACGATTTGCAGCGGCGTGCCATCGGGCAGGAAGGGCATGTCCTCCTCGCGCAGGACGCGGGAAACGACACCCTTGTTGCCGTGACGGCCGGACATCTTGTCGCCGACGGAAATCTTACGCTTCTGGGCGATGTAGACGCGAACCATCTGCTGCACGGACGGGGACAGCTCATCGGAATGCGCACGGTCGAAAATCTTCACATCGACCACAACGCCCCATTCGCCATGCGGCACGCGCAGGGAGGTGTCACGCACATCGCGCGCTTTTTCGCCGAAGATGGCGCGCATCAGGCGCTCTTCGCTCGTCAGCTCGGTTTCACCCTTGGGCGTGACCTTGCCGACCAGAATGTCGCCTGCACGAACCTCCGCACCGATGCGGATGATGCCGCGCTCATCGAGATCCTTCACCGCGTCCTCGCCGACGTTCGGGATGTCGCGGGTGATTTCGTCCGGCCCCAGCTTGCTTTCGCGGGCTTCGCATTCAAATTCCTCCATGTGGATGGAGGTGTAAATGTCTTCCTTAACCAGCTTCTCGGACAGCAGGACGGCGTCCTCGTAGTTATAGCCTTCCCAGTTCATGAAGCCGATGAGGGCATTGCGGCCCAGCGCGATTTCGCCCTTTTCGGTGGACGGGCCATCCGCCAGCAGGTCATCCTTGCAGATGCGCTGACCCGCGGAAACGACCGGGCGCTGGTTGGCGCAGTTGGACTGGTTTGTGCGGGCAAACTTGGTCAGGTGGTAGACGTGGCGTTCGCCCAAATCGTCACGGATGACGATGGTGTTGCCGTCCACCTTCTCGACCACGCCGTCTTCACGTGCCAGAATTTCCACGCCGGAGTCGTGACCAGCTTTGAATTCCAGACCCGTGCCGACATACGGCGCTTCCGGAACGAGCAGCGGCACAGCCTGACGCTGCATGTTCGAGCCCATCAGGGCGCGGGTTGCGTCGTCGTTTTCCAGGAAGGGGATCATGCCCGTCGCGATGGAAACGACCTGACGCGGCGACACGTCGATGAAGTCAACCTGATCGCCCGGAACCTGCACATATTCGGTCACTTCGCGGACGGTAATCATGTCGTTGACGAAGCAGTTGTTCTCATCCAGCGGCTCGGTTGCTGTCGCAATGCGGTACAGGTCTTCTTCATCAGCCGTCATGTAGACGTGCTCGTTGGTGACACGGCGATGTTCCTTGTCCACGCGGCGGTACGGCGCTTCAATAAAGCCGTACTCGTTGATGCGGGCATAGGTCGCCAGAGAGCCGATCAGACCGATGTTCGGGCCTTCAGGCGTTTCAATCGGGCAGATGCGGGAGTAGTGGGAGTAGTGTACGTCGCGAACCTCGAAGGAGGCGCGGTCACGGTTCAGACCGCCGGGGCCCAGAGCGGACAAACGGCGCTTGTGGGTCAATTCAGCCAGCGGGTTGTTCTGGTCCATGAACTGCGACAGCTGGGAGGAACCGAAGAATTCCTTAATTGCCGCCGTCACGGGACGGATGGAAATCAGGGAATCGGGCTGATAGTCGGTCGAGCCGTCCTGCGCGCTCATGCGCTCGCGGACGTTGCGCTCCATGCGGCTCAGCCCTGTGCGGAACTGGTTCTGCAGCAGTTCGCCGACACTGCGCAGGCGGCGGTTGCCGAGGTGGTCAATGTCGTCCGTCGTGCCGATGCCGTAGGGCAGACCCAGCAGATAGCTGATGGAAGCCACCATGTCGTCATCGGTGATGTGCTTGGGCACGAGGTGCTGCACGTTGTCCGCAATCACCTGCTTGAGCTGCTCTTCTTCCACATCCTCGCCCAAGCCGTCGATAATCGCCTTCAAAGTGGGCAGGTGCACCATTTCGAGGATGCCGACTTCCTTGGGGTCAAAGGGCAGATACTCCGCTGCATCCACGAAGTTGTTGCCGATGACGATGCGCTTTTCGCCTTCGCAGTCCACCACAACGCGGTTGACGCCGGCGTTCTGCACACGGCGCGCGGTTTCGAGGTCAATCACCTGACCCGCGCGGAACATCACTTCGCCCGTACGGGGGTCAATAATGTCCTCAGCGATGATATGCTTGTTGATGCGGGTGGCAATGGAAAGCTTCTTATTGAACTTGTAGCGGCCCACGCGCATGACGTCGTAGCGCTTGGGATCGTAGAACAGCGACTTGAACATGTTCGTCGCGCTCTCGACGGATTCGGGCTCGTCCGGCTTCTGCTTCTTGTAGATAATCAGTAGCGCCTGTTCGCGCAGGGTGCGCACCGCGCCGCCGCGATCCTTGCTTGCTTCCGCCACGGTGGTGTCCTTCGCCATCGTCGCTTCCAGCCGCTTGTCGTTGCCCAGCAGATTGCGGATGTCGTCGTCCGTTTCGTAGCCCAGCGCGCGCAGGAGCGTGGTCAGGCAGAGCTTGCGGGCGCGGTCAAGGCGAACCCAGATGATGTCATTGGAGTCCGTCTCATATTCCAGCCACGCGCCGCGGTTGGGGATAATCTGGCTGGAGTAGAGCGGCACACCCGCTTTGTCCAGCGTGCGGGTATAATAGCAGCCCGGCGAACGAACCAGCTGGGAGACGATGACACGGTCAGCACCGTTGATGACGAACGTACCGTTTTCCGTCATCAGGGGGAAGTCACCCATGTAGACATCGGTTTCCTTGATTTCGGAAGTCTCGCTGTCGTACAGGTGGACGTGAATGTTCAGCGGCGCGGCGTAGGTCATATCCCGCTCGCGGCAGCGCTCCACGGAGTTCTTCGGCTCACCCAGAGAATAATCCGTGAAGGTCAATTCCAGATTGCCGTTGTAGTTGGTGATGGGCGAGGCGTCTGCCAGAACCTCTTTCAGGTCGGTTTCGAGGAACCGCTGATACGACCTCTTCTGCACCTCGATCAGATCCGGCATTTCCAGACCTTCGTTGATGCGGGAGAAGCTCATGCGTTTCCGGAGCTTACCCATTGCAACCTCATGCGCCATGATGTATGATCACCCCTTCATCAGTCAAAACCAGCATCCTCTGCTTGGTGAAAACGTGCGTTTTTTCGCCGCTTTGCAGGAATTTTGGCGAAAAAGCGCGAAAATGTATGGCAGTCGAAAATTCCCGCTTGCATTTTTCCGCGTTTCCGTGTACAATACAAGCGCAGGAAAAATCAACAGTATGCAAAGATACTGATGCAATTTAAAATTCTAACATACATATCCCGGAATGTCAAGGGGGAAGTGCACTCTTTTTTGCTGGGAATGTATGGAATTTTGACGCAGGAGGTATGAGGTAATGGCGTGGTGGAAACGATTCGGCAGACGTGCGGCGACACTTTTGCTGACGGTGCTGATGCTGCTGGGGACGGCGGCGGGCGAGGGCGCGGACAAGACGGTCATCAACCGTATCAACGCGCCGGATGTATCGGCGGATTTTGCCTTTGCGGAGGACGCTGACCTGCTGGAAATCATCTTCCCGCAGATTCTGGACTGCGACGCGGCGTTTCTGCGCTGCGGCGGCGAGACGATGCTCATCGACTGCGCGACATCTGGACAGGCACAGCGCATCCTGAACATGTTCAAGCAGCTGGGCATCACCCATGTGGACAAAATCGTCAACACCCACCCGCACGCCGACCACATCGGTGGATTCGCGGAGTTAATTAAAGAAATTACTGTGGATGAACTTTGGCTCTGCTTCCCGGCAGAGGAGACGGTGCACTGCGCGAACGCGATAAAGGCGGCGGAGCGTGCGGGTGTGACGGTGCGGATGTTCGGCGACGGCGACACGCTGACGCTCGGCACAGCGACGATGCAGGTATGGATGCTGGACAAGCCGGAGTACACCCGCCTCAACGACCGCTCGGCGCAAATCATGCTGACGTTTGGGCAGCGGAAGATGCTCTTTTCCGCTGATTTGGAGCAGAAGGGGCAGAACGGGCTGATTGAGAAGGTCGGCGCGGAGATGCTCAAGGCGGATGTGCTGAAGTACCCGCACCATGGCCTGCAGGCGCTGACATCGGAGTACCGCGCGGCGGTTTCGCCGGAGCTGGCGATTGTGACCTGCAATCAGCGCGAGACGGAAGGCAAGAAGTACATCCGCCGGACGGCGCTTGATACGGTTTGGACAGTGCCGGGATTCGTCCATCTGATGACGGACGGCGAGATGTGGGTGTGCGACCGCGTTGTGTCGGATGTGAAATATTGACGCATATTATAATGGAAGCGATTCGACGAGACAGTCGGCGTTTTTTTGACGGAATCAGCCGAGTCGGCGGAAAAACGACTCTCCCAAAAGGCGGCGCAGGCTGCCTTTTTTTCTTTTGGGAAGCGTGTTCTGCGGGAGAAAGTCAACGTGTGCCGCGCTGTTTGGGGAATGAGCAGGAAAGCGCTTTCATGGTGAACCGAGGAAAGAAAAATCAGCGGATGCTGTGTGGTTGTCCCCTCCCGAAAACGTGTTCATGAATATGGAACTCAAAATCGCAAAAAACGTTGCAAAAAACAGGGTTTGAGGCGCGAAAACCAGTTGACAAGCCGAGGTGAAAATGCTACAATATACGAGTTGAGCGCTTGCTGCGGCAAAGTGTGTCTTTTCGGTGCGCTTTTCTGCCGGCATTGAGCGGTCAGCCGAGAACAGCAACAGGAGGGATTTCAGCGTGGAAGACCTGAAAAATTCTGTCTCAAAAGCAGTTGGAACCAAGGCGGTCATGCGTGCGCTGAAAGCCGGTTCCGCCCAGCGGGTGTACGTCGCCCGCGACATCGACACCTTCCTTTACCAGAAGGTGACCCGCGCCTGCGAGGATGCGGGCGTGCCGATTCGCCGCGTGGATGAAACGAAGGCGCTCGGTGCGGCGTGCGGGCTGGACATTCCCTGCGCGGCTGCGGCGATCCTCAAGTAAGCCTCATTCTATTCCATTCGCCAAACAGTTTCCGAGGGTTGCGGAACTTTTGGACATAAATTTGGAGGTGCTCTCATGCCCACGATCAATCAGCTGGTTCGCAAGGGCCGCGAGAAGACGACGAACAAGTCTACCGCGCCCATTCTTCAGGGCTGCCCTCAGAAGCGCGGCGTTTGCCTGAGCGTCAAGACGATGACGCCCAAGAAGCCGAACTCCGCTCTTCGTAAGATTGCCCGTATTCGTCTGACGAACTCCATCGAAGGTACCTGCTACATCCCCGGCATCGGCCACAACCTGCAGGAGCATAGCGTTGTGCTGATCCGCGGCGGCCGCGTTCGTGACCTGCCTGGCGTTCGTTATCACATCATCCGTGGCGCGCTGGATACCGCCGGTGTGGCCAAGCGGATGCAGGCTCGTTCCCTCTATGGCGCAAAGCGCCCGAAGAAGTAAGCATCCGCCTGCTTCACAACATCCCTTTTGCAGCCTTCGGTCAGCCGGAGAACCGCTTTTGACGCACCAGCGCCTGCCTGTGGAACAGGGAAGACGCCCGCGCAGAAGCCGGATGCGGCTGGGGCGGCCTGAATCGTGACCGATGACGCGCGATGCTGACGCGCATTCCGACTGGGAGAGGATGACCCACATCCGGGGATGCTTCCGCAATCCACACTTTACGACTGACTATCACGTCTAATTGGAGGTATTTACTATGCCCCGTCGCGGTTTTGTACCCAAGCGCGAGGTGCTGCCGGATCCCGTACACGGGACCACGGTTGTGACCAAGCTCATCAATCAGATCATGCTCGACGGCAAGCGTGGCGTCGCTCAGAACGTGTGCTACGAAGCCTTCGATACCATCAAGGAAAAGACCGGCAAGGATGCCAACGAAGTGTTCCAGGCTGCTCTGGCCAACGTTGCGCCCTCTCTGGAGGTCAAGGCTCGCCGTGTTGGCGGCGCGACCTATCAGGTCCCGATTGAGATCCGTCCGGAACGCCGTCAGACGCTGGCCCTGCGCTGGCTGGTCATGTTCTCCCGCAAGCGCGGCGAGAAGACCATGGCGGAACGTCTTGCCGCTGAAATCATGGACGCTGCCAACAACACCGGCGCGGCTGTGAAGCGCAAGGAAGAAATGCACCGCATGGCCGAAGCGAACAAGGCTTTCGCCCACTATCGCTGGTAATGCGCCAACCTGCTGCCGCCGCATGAGCGCTTGATACGCCCGATGCCGCTGCAGCGCTGCTGAAAGGAGCAAACCATATGCCTCGCAGTCATCCCCTTGAGCGGGTGCGCAACATTGGTATCATGGCGCACATCGACGCCGGCAAGACGACCACCACGGAACGTATTCTGTTCTACACCGGTCGTGTGCACCGCATCGGTGAAACCCATGAGGGCTCTGCCACCATGGACTGGATGGTGCAGGAGCAGGAGCGTGGTATCACCATCACCTCCGCCGCCACCACCTGCCGCTGGCGCGACCCCCGCGACCCCAACAACAAGGATCGCACCTATCGTATTAACATTATCGACACCCCCGGTCACGTTGACTTCACCGTTGAGGTTGAACGTTCCCTGCGCGTGCTGGACGGCGCCGTGTGCGTCTTCTGCGCCAAGGGCGGCGTTGAGCCCCAGTCCGAAACCGTGTGGAAGCAGGCCGAAACCTATCATGTTCCGCGCATGGCGTATGTGAACAAGATGGACATCACCGGCGCGAACTTCTTCCGCGTGGTGGACATGATGAAGGAGCGTCTGCATTCCAACGCAGTTCCGATCCAGCTGCCCATCGGCGCTGAAAATGATTTCCGCGGCATCATCGACCTTGTGAAGATGAAGGCGGAGGTCTACTACGACGATGAAGGCAAGGACGTCCGCGAGGAAGAAATTCCTGCCGACATGATGGAACTGGCGGAGAAGTATCACGCCGAAATGGTCGAGAAGGTTGCCGAGACCGACGAAGTGCTGATGGAAAAGTTCTTCGAGGGCGAGGAACTCACCCAGGAAGAAATCAAGGACGCCATCCGCAAGGCCACCATCAACTGCACCATGAACCCCGTCTGCTGCGGCACTTCTTACCGCAACAAGGGCGTGCAGCCGCTGCTGGACAACATCGTCGAGTACATGCCCAGCCCGCTGGACATCCCCGCCATCAAGGGCACTGACCCCCATGACCCCGAAAAGGAAATGGTTCGTCACCCCTCTGACAGCGAGCCGTTCTCCGCGCTGGCGTTCAAGATCATGGTTGACCCGTTCGTCGGCAAGCTGGCGTTCTTCCGTGTCTACTCCGGCACGCTGACCGCTGGCAGCTACGTCATGAACTCCACCAAGCAGAAGCGCGAACGTATGAGCCGCATCATGATGATGCACGCGAATCACCGCGAAGAAGTGGACTGCATCTACACCGGCGAAATCGGCGGCGCTGTGGGTCTGAAGGACACCACCACCGGCGACACCCTGTGCGATGAAAACAACCAGATTATTCTGGAGTCCATGGAGTTCCCTGACCCGGTTATTGAAGTCGCCATCGAGCCCAAGACCAAGGCTGGTCAGGACAAGATGACCATGGCGCTGCTGCGTCTGGCGGAAGAAGACCCGACCTTCAAGACCTACACCAATCAGGAAACGGGCCAGACCATCATCGCCGGCATGGGCGAGCTGCATCTGGAAATCATCGTTGACCGTCTGCTGCGCGAATTCAAGGTCGAGGCGACGGTTGGCAAGCCCCAGGTTACCTACAAGGCGACCATCCGCAAGACGGTCAAGGCTGAAGGCCGTTTCGTCCGTCAGACCGGTGGTCACGGCCAGTATGGTCACTGCTGGGTGGAGATTTCTCCGAACGAACCCGGCAAGGGCTACGAATTTGAATCCCGCATCGTCGGCGGCGTGATTCCGAAGGAATTCATCGCGCCTATCGACGCTGGCATTCAGGGCGCGGCCAAGAGCGGCTACGAAGGCTTCGAGCTTGTTGACTTCAAGGCGGCTGTTGTCGATGGTTCTTACCACGATGTTGACTCTTCTGCGCAGGCGTACGAAATCGCTGGCTCCATGGCTTTCAAGGCCGCACTGGAGAAGGCGAACCCCGTGCTGATGGAGCCGATGATGAAGGTCGAGATTATCGTGCCGGAACAGTACATGGGCGACGTCATGGGCAACGTGTCCAGCCGCCGCGGTCGTGTGGACGGCATGGAATCCCGCGGCCCCGACCAGATTATCCACGCCTATGTCCCGCTGAGCGAAATGTTCGGCTACACCACTGACCTTCGTTCCCGTACGCAGGGTCGCGGCATGTTCACCATGCAGTTCGACCACTACGAGGAAGTGCCGAAGTCCGTGGCGGAAAAGGTCATCGGCGAACGCGCGAAGAAGTAATTTTTCGCCTATCACCTTTTGAAACAGGATTTTCCCTGCGGCGCCCAAGCGGATTCCGCCGCGCCGCAGGGTACGAAACGAATAAATTGGAGGGAATTTCCCAATGGCTAAGGAACGTTACGAGCGCAAAAAGCCCCACGTTAACATCGGCACCA
>OJMG01003086.1_pt1 | contig 13158 bp, 17 predicted proteins | sample 1597141 | NCBI WGS metagenome assembly OJMG01 (sample SAMEA2452119, study PRJEB22498) | human gut metagenome | biome: human feces; feature: human gut; material: feces | place: Australia | collected 2012 | reverse complement strand
ATAATCTGGTGTAGGCAACCCCAACGGATCTAATATCCGTTTTGCCATCACCAGCTTTGAGCTTTCGTTCAGATTGAGAAACTTCGCAGCCCATGTAGCCGCTTTCATTCTGTCCGTTGCTGTTATCTGCCTTGTCATTTCAGGCACTTTGTGAAATACCTTGCGGTAAACCTCAAAGACGGCACGGACTTTTTTCACTATAAAGTATTCAAGACAGGGTAATGTGAGTAGATAATCATCAACGTATTTTGCACCCGAAACCTGCTCAACCTTTCGGTTTACCAGCTTATAATCATCATTTTCAATAAAATCACGCTTCAATGCTTCAACAGCCTTGTTTTTGGCCGAATAAACCAGTGGCCAGACTTCATCCAAATTCACTGGATATTTTTCTTCTGCCTTTGCCAATTTTAGAATGGCATTGAAATACGCTTTGATTTCTTCGTTTGAACTTGCTTTTGTTAATTGGTTCATAGATCTAAATATTTAAATGGTTAATAATGTTCTTATTTGAAAGGCGGTCTATACCGACCGCCCAATAATCGTGTGAGAGAGTCCGGCCTTACATATTTTTAGCCCTTGCACTCATCCAAGAATCGTTTGGGGGCTATCCATTATGCCACATTTAAAAGTGATTTAATAGATACGCTGGCCATATTGCCACTTATCCATCTGGAAATTTTCTTGATAAAACGGATGTCTTTGATCATTATCTTATGTAGGTGGTTTTCTTTATCCACTATCGCGATCATATCTTGCCCGATAAATTCAAGGTAGCCAACCATACCGTTTACGTTTATTATATCGTCCAACCCTACACGGTTTTTTTCTTCTTCAACACTCACTTTTCTAATGATCTCGTAATCCCTATAATCTATATTCGCTTTCATTATTATGCTATTTTTATAAGGTTAAACTTTTTGAATGATCGAAACTCGCCACGTTCTGTGTCGAAATAAGTAAACAGGTTCTCGTTTGGCTTGCGTCCTCTACCTTTCACGTTGTCTGCTATTACATCGTCTCTCAAAGTGCCGAATGCCTGTCTGATTTCGCCTGATACTTTTTGATAAAAGAACTGAACCGTTCTCTTCTTCATCTGAGATTTCAATTTCAAAAGAAGCCATGCACGTTTCAAACACTCTGAAAAGCTTTCGCCTGTGATTCTGAACATACGCCATGCGTCATTCATCACTTGTCTCATCTGATTTTTAAATTCTGTTGCCATAGTTCTTATATTCTATCTATTCTTTAAATGCTGCTTAAATTTCACGCCACAAATGTAATTGATATTTAAATTAACATGCAAATTTTTATAGCCAATAAAAGTTAAATATAAAATTACCATTTAAATTATTTGCCTATTATTTAAGTAATAGATATTTTTGTGCTATAAAATCAAATTTAAATGAGAATTAAAGAATTGTTGCGAGAAAAAGGAATTACCGCAAAAGAACTAGCTTCAAAAATTGGTATGACTGAAACAGGGTTAAGTATCGCTATGGGAGACAATGGAAACCCACCATTAAAGAGATTAGAACAAATAGCCACTGCTTTAGGCGTGTCGGTAACAGAACTCTTTGATAAACCCAAAGAAGGAGTTATACATTGCCCTCATTGTGGAAAAGAGATAAAATTGAATCCGAATGTTTAATTTTAAATTTAGAATTATGAAGAAAATACTATTTATTTTATTGCCAGCGTTTTTACTTGTAAGCTGTAAATCCCGCGAGGAGAAGGTAGCAGAACTTATAAAACAAGAAATGTTCAAAACTCTTTATGACTTTGAGAGCTATGAACCTGTTGAAACTAAAATAGATAGTGCATTTACATCTATATATACAGATTCAGTGATCAAATCTTATGCTTATATAGCACGTTCATTTCTCGATGACGTGCAAGAAGGACTTGATAAAGTAAAAGATGCGCAAAGAACAGCAGAAATATGGAGAGATAGCTATTCATCTTATGGGAGAATCAAATATGAAGAAGCATGCAACGAAATGAGAAATCATTTAGATGAGGTTAAATCAAAAATGAGTATTGTAAATAGTTATACAGATTCAATAAGGAATGCTTCTGTTGGCTTTAAACCTGAATTTTGCGGATGGAGGGTTAAACATAGATTTAGATGTAAAACCAAAGGTGGTAATTTTGATTTATGCGATTATGTTTATATTGTTGATAAAAAAGTAACTAAAATTATATATAAAGAAGACCCTGATGATGAATATACTAAAAAAGTAAATGGGTTAATTGAAGAAGCTATTAATTCAAAAAATGAACAGGAAGAAACTGATAGTGTTACAGACGCTGCATCAAATATTTAAACACAATTATTCCAGCCTCGTTCCTTATGGTTCGGGGCTTTATCCTCTAAGAATCAAAATAAAGAAAGGATAATAATCATGACGACAAACGAAATAGACAAATTGAGCCTTGAAAAAGCCCACGCTCTATTTGAAACAGACGATATAGATAAGGTTGAAGTAGGAACGGTGAAAGGATTGTGCGAGATACATCGCTACTTGTTCGATGGCTTGTATGACTTTGCCGGAAAGGTACGCACATTGAACATAGCCAAAGGAAACTTCCGCTTTGCCAACTGTCTGTACCTTGACGCAATTCTACCGGTCATAGAGAAGATGCCGGAAACAACTTTTGAGGAAATCATCGCCAAATATGTAGAAATGAATATCGCCCATCCATTTATGGAAGGTAACGGAAGAGCCACACGTATTTGGCTGGATATGATACTGAAAAAACGTATAAAAAAAGTTTGCGAACACATTGTGAACCATTTTAAAACTAAGATTGAACCAAACGGATACAAAGCTCAGATCGTTTGTTACGACAGAGAATGCTGTTTGATGTACAAAGAAGAAATCGACAAGCTAATGTCGCCAGAAGCATCAACTATCGTTATGGATACAAATAACGATAAAGAAGATAGATATAAAGCATATCGCAGAGACCGTGATGCTGAAGGTAAAATTTTAGACAGATTCAGAGAACCAAATGATCCACTTAAATTTGTTATTGTAACATCCAAGCTTTTGACGGGTTTCGATGCTCCAATTTTACAAGTTATGTATCTAGATAAACCAATGAAAGATCATACTTTGCTTCAAGCAATATGTCGTACAAATCGTGTTTATGATGAAGGTAAAACATCTGGTTTGATTGTAGACTACATTGGCATATTTGATAACGTTGCTCGTGCATTGGATTTTGATGAAGCAGGAATGAAAAAAGTTATAACAAATATTGAAGACGTTAAAACACAATTCCCTGCTTTAATGAAAAAATGTCTAAGCTACTTTATGGGTGTTGATAGAACTACCGATGGTTGGGAAGGTTTGATGGCAGCACAAGAATGTATTCCAACCAACAAAGAAAAAGATAAATTCGCTGCAGATTATAGAGTTTTAAACAGGGTTTGGAATGCGCTTTCACCTGATACCTTCTTGCAACCATACAAATATGATTATAAATGGTTAAGTAAGGTATATGAATCAGTAAAACCAACGGATGGTAGAGGTGGATTAATTTGGGCGACACTTGGTGCTAAAACAATTGAGCTAATTCACGAAAATTTAGTAGTCGGAGAACTGCACGACGATATGGATATTTTAACTATGGATGCAGAATTGATTGATGAATTCATAGAAAAACAAAAAGATTTGAAAAAAACAACAATGAAGGTTGAAATAAACCTTGTTGCAAAAATTAGAGCGCACAGCAATGATCCAAAGTTCATAAGATTAGGTGAAAAACTTGAAAACTTACGTGAAAAGCACGAACTAGGGCTTATAACCAGTATTGAATTCTTAAAACTCTTGCTCGAATTAGCACGTGAAGCTGCTCAAGCTGAAAAAGAAGTTGTTCCTGAAGAAGAAATTGATAAAGGTAAAGCTGCATTAACTGAACTGTTTAATGGGGTGAAAAATGCACAAACACCTATAATTGTTGAAAGAATCGTAAACGATATTGATGAGATTGTAAAAGTTGTACGTTTCCCTGAATGGCAAACAACAACCGCTGGTAAACAAGAAGTTAAAAAGGCTTTAAGAAGTATAATTTGGATTAAATATAAGCTCAAGGATAAAGAAGTCTTTGATAAGGCTTATAGTTATATCGAGCAGTATTATTAAAAAGAAAGGAGTAAAGAAGATGAAAATGTAGATAGGGGTATGGTGGTTGGGGCAAAAAAAGTGATTTTATGATGGACATAAAATCACCTACAAATTATTTTTTTCATTTAGTAGTATAAACGCAAAAAGCCATAAAAGCAACTTTGTTGCTTTGTCCATTATGGTTATTTTGTGGTACAAATTTTTTAAGGAGACATTTAAAATGTTTTATAATGAAAATTGGTCGGAGGACGTAAAACTTAAAGTATGGGCAAAAGCACAAAAAGATTCTGCTAATGATGCAGCTATTTGGAGAAAAGATATCGCTGGCGCATGGATGAATTACAGTAGCTATGGTAATCGTGCTAATGATACTAATTATGGCTGGGAAATTGATCATATTGTACCAAAATCAAAAGGCGGGACAGATAGCATTGATAATCTTCAAGCCTTGCAATGGCATAATAACTGCACAAAAGGTGATGACTATCCTAGATTTAAAACATCTATATCTTCCGAAGGCACTAAAAATGTTTACAAGCAGAAATCTTGGTAATTAAATACACGAATAATGTGTTTAACAGAGGGGATATACTCCCCTCTGTTTTTAATTTAAGTTATAATTTAAACAAAAGGATACATATGACTGAATATTTATACCGTTATCGTTCTTTAAATAACCCATTTATTTTTCAAGAACTTGAAAATCTTGAAATATATTTTGCTAAACCTGATGAATTAAACGACCAAATGGAAGATTACATGAATATTATTTGGCAAGGCGATGAAATAGCTTTTCGTGGTTTATTTAAACATTATCTTTATGTATTGTCTAGTGTTTATTATGATGCGCATTTTAGAAACAGAAAAAAGAAAATCGATCCGAATTATTTGCCAGTATTTATAGCAAGTGATTTTAGTGATAAACCAGAAATGAAAACAACGTTTAAATCAATTTATCACGAATTTTTTAATTGTGTAGACATATACAATATCCCAATCAAATTGACAGACTCTAACAAGAAGTATTCAATCGATGAAATTTTATTGATTTTAACAAAGTTGCATAAATTTGCATATTTAGTTATAGATGCAGAATTTAAAAAATTTGATAAAAATATTGATCCTTTTAAAGATAGTGAATATAAAGAAATTTATGAATCGTTAAAATATTGTAATGAATATTCAGATTTAGTTGATATTATAAACAAATCTAACAAAAAGGAAATTTTAAATTTAATATATAAATTAGAATTAGAACAAGAACAAAGCAGAAAATATTTAAACAAAGAACATGAAGATAAAGATACTTACAACATAGACTTAATCTCTTTTGAATTTCCAAAGGTTTATATGAAAAATATTAAAAAGATTTTGTACAATAAATTTTGTGTTGCTTGTTTTACAAATAGTTTTCAAAATGAACCTATGTGGTCAAATTATGCAAACTCTGAAAATGGAATTTGTTTAATTTACAAAATAAAAGAAATTAATGGTAAAAAATGTTTAACTCTTAATTCTGCTTGTGGTGACAATAAAAGCAATAAAACATACAAAGTTTTTTGTGAGCGAGAGATATTAGAAGTTAAATACACAAATGAATATCCTGAAATAAACTTTTTTGCTTCTTTGGGAGGTCTGCCTAAAAAAATAATTGAAGACTTCTGGTTATGCAATTTTGATAGAACAAAATTTAGCAATTGCTTAAAACATTATGAAGACCATACAAAATGGTACTATGAGTATCATAAAAAAGCCGAAAATTACATTTGTACAAAATCAATCAATTGGAAATATGAACAAGAACAACGTATTATTTTAAAAGATTTAATTTATCCTGCATACGAAAAAGAAGAAAATCGAAAAGCAAACTATAAGATTAAGGATTTAGAAGGACTTATTTTTGGCAGAAATGTTTCACTGGAAGATAAAAGAAAAATAATTAAAATAATGCTTCAACATTGTGATAACAAAAAGATCTTTAAATTTTATGATTTATTTTATTCAACTATAACAAGTCAATTGGAATTAAAGCCTTGTAGTGAATATTTATTAATTTAACTTGACTTCCAACCACTTTCAAGTGATAGATGTCACAACCTAAAAGGAGGTTGTGTATGGAAGAAAGATTTGTTATCAAAAGAAAAGATTTTAAAAAGCTGGAACGATATGCTGAAAATATTTACAACACCTCAGTTGTGATTGATTATTTTTGCTCATCACAAAAAGAATATGAAGAACTTTATAATTTAGCTCCTGTTGTTAAAAATCTGCGCAGGGATGCAGATCAAGTTAATGCGTTTTTTATTAATTTCCTTGAAAGTATTGATGAATAATTTGTGAACAGTTTTAAATGCCTTTTAAACGGTATTTAAATAGCTTTTAAATGTGTTGAAATGATACGAAATCGTTTTATGCGCTTGATGTTTCTGGCTGAAAGAGTGATTAATGTCATAGCTTGAAAGGAGCAAGATATGGCAGAAAAAGATTATCACTTATACGGGACAAAAGTTTTGAATCTAAAAACGCAGGAAATTGGGCTTTTAATTTGCACTTGGAAAAACAAATTTGCTGATACTGAAATCGACTTCGCAACTTGTGTAGATAGACAAGACAAAAGATACAATATTGAGCTTGATAATATAAGAGGGTTTGAAGATGATTTTGAAAAATAAAAGAACTCGTAAAACTCTTGATATTGAATATTCTGAATTTAGAAAAAAGTTTGCAAAAGAAATTCAAATCGCCTTTGATAGTTTCACAAAACCGAATTAAATAAACATTTTTATAACTACAAAGATGATAATTCAATGGAGTTTAATTTTTACTTTCAACTTCAATGGAACTTCAACCATTTTGGTAATTCAGTTTGGTATATAGAAAAGATGTAATTAGTTTATAACACCTTTAGCTTTAAGTAACGCGATGTCTCTTTTATTTTCACGTTTTTTCATATTCTTAAAAATTTTCTTTTCTGTTTCTGGAGACCAATAAATTTTCAATTCTTCTTTGGCTCTTGTAACAGCAGTATAGAAAATGTTATGTGTAATCATTTCTTCTAATTCGTCAGTAATAACTATTTTTACAGATGAATATTCTAAACCTTGAGCTTTATGTATAGAAACTGCATAAGCAACTTGAAATGGTACAATGTGGTCAGATGTTTCATAATCATCGTCGTCAGCTGTTATATATTTACTGACACTAAAACGTATGGTGGATTTACCATCGTTAGAACAATCTATTAATTCTATACCGGAATAATCCCATAAATCAGTTTCATTTATTACTTTGTCTAATTCAATATCAAATTGTATACTGCTTTCAGAAGGTTCTATTTTTACAATTTTACCTTTCAGATTATTATATAACAATGGTGCAAATCTTTCGGTTTCATTAAATAATATTGGATCATTAACTTTATATGTATGTATTCCCCAATATATAGGTTCGCTTGGATTACTTTCTTGCAAGAAACGGTTAACATTATTAATGCCATATAAACCGTCGTAATTTAAACACAAAATAATCTCATCTTCTTTATGTTGCTCGAATAAGGATTCATTTAATGTCTGAGAATAATTATTTTTCGTTATTATTTCAAGTATATCATCTGTTAAATTTCTTACTTTTGCCCAGAATGATATTAGTTGTTCATTTTGCGTTCTAAAAGGTTTTGTTAATTCATATACTGAGGCCTGAGGGATAAATTCCTTAGCAACAGAAAACCAATTTCCAAAAATAATAGATTCAATTTGATATACATCTCCAACAAGTATTAATAGTTTATATTGGGCTTTTTCCAATATCTTTAACATATCTCTATTATTCACAGTACTGCATTCATCAATAATTAAAATGTCAAATTCAGTATTACATCTATTTGAATTTGTAAAACTTGATATTGTTTTAAATTCAGAATTTGCTACAGAAATTTTTCTTTTAAGATTATCTACCGCAGGATTTGTATTTGCTAAATAAAGTTTGGTTTTGGAGGCAAAAAAATTAGATATATGATTTATCAGCGTAGATTTACCTGTCCCTGCGGATCCATATATTAACGCGATTTTTGAATTTTCAAATAAGTTAATAAGAGCAGTTTTCTTTTCTTCGCAATCAACACAAGTGTATGTATTTTCCAACCAATCTTTTATAGAGTTTGAATAATTAGCGATGCCATTTGTTGTCAAATTTTTTAAAATATTTAATATTTTGATTGTATCGTTTTCATAACCATTAATATAATAAAAATTTTTATACTTTTCTATTTTTCGTTGTGTATGCTTTGAATATAGTTTTTTATGATATTTACTTATAAGAGTGTCTAGATCTTTAAAATATTTTATTTCATCTTCATGAGTATATAATTGACACTTTTCTTCAGTATTGTTTTTTAGCAATCTTGCAAAAAGTTCATCCTCGCGACCGACTATTTCTATACAAGCTAATAAATCGTTAATCCTAGGATTATGCCTAATTAAAGAAGTATTAAATGGTATCGTATCAAAAGGAATTGTACTATAGCTCAATTTTAAATTTGATAAATATGAGCAAGGTTCGTTAGAATACTGTAATTTTATTATTCGATTATTTAATTTAAATAATAAATATTTTAAAATATTACATCCCGGTCTGTTATATATAATAATATCTCTACAAATATCTAAAATATCAAAAATATTTGAATTTCTGCCATCTGCTAATATTTGTTTTTTTATATTTTTATAATAAAAATCTTCTAGTTGTATTATTTCTGATAAAGTAAAGTGATTTTCTTGCAGTACTTGCATTAAATTTTTATACTCTTTTGAGTTAGACTGAATTTGTTTTGGAATATTGAAAATTTTTGCCAAATTGGAAAATTCGCAAGGCCGAATTGCTACTTCCCATTTATCAATAATTAAAACCGGCATATGTTTATCTAATATTTCAATAAAAGAACTATGCATCGAAATTTTAATTGCATAATTTGAAAGGATGTCAAATTTAGTAAATGCAATTATACGATCAAATTTACTTGTATTATCATTAGCTATTGAAAGAGTTACTTCATAATATATTTTATGATTTACAAAAAAAAGGTTTAATTTTTTGAACATAATACCTATCTGTAAATCTATTTTGATATGGCATAATAGTTTCTTCTATTTTTTGAGCTATTTTCTCATAATATTCTTTTAGCTTTGGATCTGTATCTAAAGGGAAATCGTCTAGATTCTCAAGGATTTGAATATTACAATTATTTAGCAAAAAGTCTTTAATTCTTATTAAATATTCATAATATTTAAGCATCAGTCTTTCTGCATTTTCTTCACTTGGAGTGTAATGAGAAATTGTTTTTTGTAATAAATCATGAAATCTTCTTATAAAATGATATTTCCCTTGAGATCGAATAAAAGTTAAGGCAGTTTGAATATTTTTATATGAAACATCTATATTTTGACCTTGACTATATACTCTTAGGCACACCAACTCAACGAAATTGCGTAGTTGAGCTAATATATTTTGTGAAGTAACACCTCTATCGATAACACTTACTAGATGTATATTTTTACATATAGCTCTATTGACATCATTAATTGATTTATTTATAAGCATACGTTTTATCCCTATAAATTATTTTTAATCATTTTTTTTACTTCATCTACAGAATAGACTTCATTTTTGCCTTTAGAATGTAAAATCATATGACAATTAGGACAAACAGGAATTAAATCTTTTATTGGATCTATTTCATATTCCTCACCAATTTCTGCGATAGGTTTTATATGGTGTACATGAATTTTATTTTCAAAAATTGCTCCATACTTTTCTGAAAATTTAAATCCGCATATTTGACATTGTGTGCAAAATATTCAATACATTTTTTCTTGGCAATTGGGTTTCTTTCGTATTTATTTACTAAAACCGATTTAACAGAACCTTCTTGATACTTTTCATTAGTAATTTCTTCAGGGAAAACACTTTCAAATTTTAATAAATCATTATTATTTATACTAACACTGTTTGTTTTATTTTCTGTTTTTAAATTCTCTTTAGAAGTAACAATACCTTCTATTTCAATATTAAGATATTCTGATAATTTATACCAATCATCACAATTCAAAATAGCTTTTTTAACTTCATTTCTAATTTTTTCTTCAAAATATTTATTACTAGCATATTTTGTGCCATTTAGTTCGTCATATAATTTATAAAAACCAATTCCTGGTAATTGAGTTTCTTTATTTACAACAATACAAGATATCATTGGTAAATCTATTGAATAACAAATTTTTGAGATATCGCCAATAAGAATAGGTAATTCTGTGTGAGGGTTAACTATAATGCCATATTCCTTTTTTATACGTTCTGATAATTCATTATATTCAATCCTAACTTGCCCACTTATTACGATTTTTAGCATCTCAGTTGCAATAAGTTTCTGAATATTTGTAAGATTGGATTTTTTTGAAACAGACTTTTGATTAGGTTCCAACAAAAATTCCATATAATGTTTAATTGCACGAAGATACATATTATGACCTTTTGTATTGGCTTGCATAAAGTCTTTATTGTTTTTTAATTCAAATATAATAGATTGAACTTCTTGTGCTGAAGTTATTTTAAACAAATCAAAATTCAAAAAACGCTCAGATATAGCATTTATACCACTAATATAGTTTGAACCAGAATTTGCAGAATAAGGTCTTGATTCAATATATTCCAAAAATTGATCTCGCATACGTCAACCCCTTTTTCTTTATCCTATCATAAAAATATTAATTTTTATAACCTCTGTAACCCCTGCAAACACTTGAAAAGCCAGAAAATATGTTATAATAGTAGTATGAATTATTATCACAATCAGAATTACAATTTAGATTATCATAACGCAGTTGCACAAGATTTAAGAAATTGGGCAATTAAACTTGCTTTGTTTAATTTCATTGTAGCCTCTGCGCATCCGCAAAATAAAAGGGATGTTGAGGCTATTTGTAATGGAGTATCTGGGGCTTTAGATTTAATCAATCCTCCTAAAACTCGTGAAGGTCAAGCCTTAGCTTTGGGTACTAATGCATACAATTTGTCAAAATATTTATAATTATTCAATTCCGAAGAACTCTTTTTCGATTTGTTTAACAAAATCTTCAGATAGTTGGCCGATAGGTTTTGGGGTTTGGGTTTGTTCTTTGAGTTCGATTTTTACTAACTCTGGCAAGTATTTTAGCAGATTTGTCAAAGTATAATACTCAGACTGATTCACAGGCTTTTTGTTTTGCATATCCATCGTTAATTTTGCCATTAGTTTTTCAACAAAACCCTGTAGTTCTTTTGAAAACCCCTCTTTATTTGTCAATTTTTCAGCCTTTTTTCTATCTCATTCAAACTTATTTCTCCAATAAAAAATCGTACGGCGAGAAACGTTCAAGTTTTTACAAATTTCATCTACTGACAAATTATCTTGCAGAAATAGGGTTTCAGCTTGTTTATAATATTTCATTTTGCTCATTTTAAATCCTCGAAAATTATTCTGTTCATACTAAATTCATTCTTCTCATTCAATCTCTTAACCTGAAAACTACAGCATTTTGAAACTAAACCTTGAGACTTACAATATTTCAAAAGCTGGTTAAGTTGCGCTAGCGTGTTTTTCAGCCGTCTATGTCCTAAATTCCGAGTTTTACAGCTTGCATAAAACGCTTTTATGTCTTCAATTGTGATTTCTTGAATGATTTTGCCCTTAAAAAATGGCAATATATTTATCCTAAAAATCGATTCATAAGTCTCATATGTCCTTTTAGTGCAAGTGGTTTTGGCATATTTTTCTAAAAAATATTTTACTGCAGTTTCAAAGTTTAAAGGCGTGTCATCCAATGCCTCAGCTGAAAATATCGCATAGTCGATTGTTTCTGTCTTTTCAACGTATTTGTAGCGACCTTGTTCAAACGCTATTTTACCCTCGTTCAAGAGGTGTTCAAGCCCCATTTCAAGATCCGCTTCAGCTATCATTTCGATTTCGTCAAGTGTAAACTCCCTCAAGTGTTTCACTAATTTTTCTATATTCATAATAAACCTCGAATCGTTTCTAGCGTGTATTCCGTTATTCCATTGTCTTTTGCGTAGGTTTCAAGCTGGTTAACAAGCTGGACAATTTGCCTAAAACGATTGTATTTTGGGTGGATATATTCAATGCTTTCTGTAGTAAATGGAATTTCTGAAAGGTTGTCAAAAATCTGCTTTAAATCAGCCACACCAAAGGATTCAAATTTCACTATTTCAGAGAACCTATCGTATAAATGTTTGTAGCGTTCGAGCTTTTTATGCACCAAATTCATCCCCACAAACACAATCGGACATTCGGTTTTATCGTGGATATCCCTCAGTGTTTCAATCGTTTTAAAATCGTTCATCAGATAGTCGATTTCATCAATAATAATCAGTTGTGGTTTGACTTTGAGCTTACGGACGATAATGTTGAAATTGTTTGAGCTTAAGTAACTCGGAATTTCGTCCATTTCTTTAACAAGCTCCTCTAAAAGCCAACGAACAGACATCAGATTCGCAGCCCTTAAATAGATTGCATCATATTTGCACGCAAGCCAAAGTGCTGTCTGCGATTTACCCAACCCTGGCTCGCCATAAACTAGCGCCATTTTTGGAATATTTTTGGGTTTGTTTTGCAAATTTTCAATAAGTCCGATAAAATTTCGTACATTCTGCGTTTTAACAAAAGTCTTAATCATATAAAAGTTGGTACTCCTTTGTCTTTTTAAATTCTGTAATCCAAGTATCGCCAGGCTTATGCCTGATTAAATACTCATATTTTTCTGCGTTGTTTTTAAATATTCCTTGAACAGCATTTGAACGCTCTTTGAACTCGGTTTGAACGGCAGGCTGTTCAATTTTATGCTCAATCAGTTTAATTTCTTCCTGTGGTAAGTATGCTTTGAGGCTATTTATTGTTTTTCTTTTGAGCTGTTTTTGTTTTTGGATTTTCTGCTTAAAATCTTCCATATCCTCGACTGTGCCTAAAATTTTCGCCATT
>OJMG01003073.1_pt1 | contig 13205 bp, 10 predicted proteins | sample 1597141 | NCBI WGS metagenome assembly OJMG01 (sample SAMEA2452119, study PRJEB22498) | human gut metagenome | biome: human feces; feature: human gut; material: feces | place: Australia | collected 2012 | reverse complement strand
TTATCGTAAAGGAGAAGAGAGCGAAGAAGAAGGGGACGGAGAAGAGGAATGTCGGGTCTGCGGTTTTTGTGGAGGACTGGGGGCTTGAGGGGGATGCTCATGCCGGAAAGTGGCACCGGCAGGTGAGTCTTCTTTCCGGTGAAAAGATCGATGCGTTTCGTGCGAAGGGCGCAGAGGTCGAGGATGGTGCTTTTGGTGAGAATCTGGTTGTGGAAGGGATTGATTTTGCAAAGCTTCCGGTTGGCACCAGATTTCGCTGTGGTGAGGTTGTGCTGGAGTTGACTCAGATCGGAAAGGAGTGCCACAATGGCTGTGCCATTTTTCAGAAGATGGGTGAGTGCATCATGCCCCGGGAAGGTGTGTTTACAAGAGTGCTGAAAGGTGGAAAAGTTTCCGTTGGTGATGAGATGACTGTGGATAAAGCTATGATTTTTGATACTCATGCACATTACGATGATGAGGCTTTTGATGAGGATCGTTTTGCCATGCTGGATAGTATGCAGGAGAACGGGATCGGGCATATTGTGGATGTGTGTGCTTCTGTGGGGCATTTTGATCGGGTTTATGATCTGGTTGAGAAGTATCCTTTTGTTTATGGTGCAGTGGGTGTTCATCCGGATGATGCGGATAAGGTGGATGCAGCTGTGCTGGATGAGATCCGCAGATATTGTGACATGGAAAAAACGGTAGCTGTAGGCGAGATCGGCCTGGATTATTACTGGCATAAGGAGAAAGAAGAGCATTTTCTCCAGCAGAAGGTATTCCGCCAGCAGATGGACATCGCCCGTGAGAAAAAGCTCCCGTTTATCATTCATAGCCGTGACGCTGCGGAGGATACGCTGAATATCGTGAAAGAATATATGAAGGACGGGATGTATGGTGGAATTATCCATTGCTTTTCCTATAGTAAGGAGATTGCAAGAGAGTATCTGAATATGGGACTTTATCTGGGAATCGGTGGAGTGGTTACTTTTAAGAATTCCCGGAAGCTGAAAGAGGTGGCAGAGTATGCGCCATTGAATCAGATCCTGTTGGAAACCGACTGCCCCTACATGGCACCCGTGCCGAACCGTGGAAAGAGAAATAGTTCTCTGTATTTGCCGGAGGTTGTGAAGACCATTGCGGAGATTAAGGGAATCAGCTGCGAGGAGGTTGTGGCTGTGACGGAGAGTAATGCGTTGAAGGTGTTGGGGCTGGTTAAGTAAATCGCAGAGATATTATGGGACTATGAGTAAGTAGTGAATGCTTGATTGATTTTGGCATATGAAGTGAAGAAGGAGCCGTTGCGTGACAGATGAATAAATCAGCTGTTCAGCAACGACTCCTTTTCGAATTAACAAGGAAATCACCCGGCAGGCGTGCCATTCTCCTGCATCTCTCAGAGCTTAAAAGAAAACTCTTGTCAGTACCGGCGGCGCGTGGTTGACACGAAAGTTTACCACCACGGGGAATTCCTTTTGTTATTGTATGATTATTATATCTACTTTAATCTTTTCTGTAAAGGATTTTTTTGTTACGAAGATATTTATTCCATGTTTTAATATCAATTTTTAAAAACGTTATAATAGAATTTTTGTACCCTTTGGGATCTTGAGAAGTTTGTAAACGAAGTATTAATTGAACCGTTAAGTCGTTTTCAGTTATTTGTTTTAAAATAAAAGCGGTATTAGGCTTATTTGCTTCTAAAATGAAATCGGGATCAGACAAAATGTCGGAAAAATAGGAAGAAAAATTTTCGTAATCGTTGGGATGCCTGTTTTTTATATGGTTAATTTGATTATCTGTTATGATAACTTCTTCTGTAGTAATATCTTCAGTTACACATTTGTATATGTTTTTATTTATTTTACCGATTATATGCATGGGAAATCCTCAGTTGTAGATATTAATGAGAAATGAACATATTGTACTATACATGGAATGGAAAGACAATATCTGATGATGAAATAAACTATTTGTAATGTGTATTGAGTAATAAAAAGGGATGAAAGGGAAATGTAAAGTTTTAACTTAAGAAACAAAAATTGATTTTATCCATATGCGAGATTATAATTAGGTTAAAATCTATTATACCAAAACTTTATGTAATGTAAATATATTTCAGTTAGATAAAATTTAAGGAAATAGCAATTATTAAAGAAATAAAAGACATATTGTCTATTAACTATAATGAAAATAGCAAAAGTATTGAATAATATGTTCGGTGGAATTTTTCCAAATAAATCTTAAGGAAATCACAAAAGGAGGGTGAAATAATGGCACATACTTCGGAATACGAAATTGAAGATATTTTCATTGACCGTTTGGAGGGTATCGGATACAAGTTCATAAAATTAAATAATTATGATGAGGTGCTTGCCAATTTCCGCGAACAGCTTGCAAAGTTCAATGCGAAGAAACTGGAAGAAAAAGGACATACGGCATCATTTTCAGATAGTGAATTCAATCGTATTATGATTCATGTAGATAATCACTCTGTATATGAATCAGCAAAGGTATTAAGGGATAAATATGATTTACAGCTGGATAATGGTGAATCCGTGTATATTGAGTTTTTTTCAGGTGATACAGATAGAAATATTTATCAGGTAACACATCAAGTCACAATGGATAAAGCTCATAAAGACGATGTAGTGTATAAAAATCGTTATGATGTGACTGTTTTAATTAATGGTTTGCCGCTTGTTCAGATTGAATTGAAACGTCCCGGTGTGGAAATCAATGAAGCAATCAACCAGATTAACAGATACAGAAAATTTTCTTTTAAAGGTATTTTTAGATATTTACAGCTGTTTGTGGTTAGCAATTCTGTACAGACCAAATACTTCTGTAATGAAAATGAGATGTTGGATGGTCAGTATAATCCAATTCTGAAATCTCTGGTATTTTTCTGGACAGATGAAAAGAATACCCGTATTAATGATTTGAATACATTTACGGGCGAGTTTTTTCGTAAATCAGCTATTACAGAAATGCTGAATAAATATATGGTCATTAAGACTACAGAACCTGTATTAATGGTTATGAGACCATATCAGATTTATGCTGTAAAAGCTGCAAAGAAGCGTGTACTGGAAGTGAATCAGAATGGATATGTATTTGCCTGTACAGGTTCAGGAAAGACGTTGACGTCATTCAAGCTGGCACAGATTTTGCGCGATGAACCAATGGTAGATTTGGTTGTATTTCTGATCGATAGAAAAGATTTGGATGATCAGACTATTGATGAATATAACAGCTTTGAGAAAGACTGTGTAGATAGGACAAATAGCACTGCTGTACTTATCAATATGCTGAAATCATCTGAGAAAAAGATGATTGTTACAACGATTCAGAAGATGGCAAATGCTGTCAAGAATCCGAAATATGCAGCTGTAATGGATGCATACAAAGATAAAAAAGTTGTATTTATTATTGATGAGTGTCATCGCTCTCAGTTTGGAAAAATGCATAGTCTGATTCAGAAACATTTTGAAAGAGCAAACTATATTGGATTTACCGGAACGCCTATTTTTGAAAGAAACAAAGGTGTAGATGGACGTACGACTGCAGATGTGTTTTATGCTGGAGATAAGTTGGATGCGTGCTTGCATAAATATATGATTAAAGATGCGATTGCAGACGGGAATGTGCTGAGATTTTCAGTAGAGTATCAGAGCGTCGTTTCAGCAGAAGAAATTTCAATCAATGGTATTGACCCAAAGCAATTAGATGATCCGGAATACTGCAGACGTCATAATATCGATATAGAGTCTTTATATCATAATGATGAACGCATTTCTAAAATTGCAAAGCATATCTTCGAACATCACGAACAGCATGCACATCCACAGGGAAAAGACATTTATACGGCATTGTTTGCAGTTGATAAGATTCAGACTCTTGGGAAATACTATGATGAATTTAAGAAATTGAATGATGTGGTACCAGAAGATAAAAAATTAAAGATTGCTGCAGTTTTTTCTTATCAGACAAATGAAGATATGGATGATGGAGCGGATGAACATTCACAGGAACTTCTTGAACGATGTATGAAAGACTACAAAGACTTGTTTGGCGTAGAATTTACATTTGGTACATTTGATGCATATAGAAAAGATATTACAAGAAGACTAAAACAGCAGGACTCACCGCAGATTGATATTCTTTTGGTAGTTAATATGTTTCTGACGGGATTTGATGCAAAACCGTTGAACACGTTGTATCTGGATAAAAATCTTATCTGGCATTCATTGGTACAGGCGTATAGCCGTACAAATCGAGTTGATAAAGTAACAAAACAGTTTGGTCAGATTGTCACATACAGAAACATTAAGAAATGGCAGGATGATGCACTGACCTTGTTTTCTGGTGACGGAGATCCAAACGAATATCTGCTTGAGAATTTCGAATATTACCTGAATCAGTGGAAAAATCAGGAACTTGTGTTGAGAAGGATTGCACCAAATGTAGATGTAGCAGGGCAACTTAAATCAGAAGATGAAATCCGTAGATTTATCATTGCATTTCGTTCAATGGCAAAAACTCTTGCTGTTTTAAAAACTTTTACAGAGTTTGACTGGAAGAAATTAGAAAAGGTGTTGGATGAGGATGAATATGAAGGATTTAAAAGTTGGTATCTGTATTACAAAGATCAGACTCACAATCCAAATCCAAGGGTATCTGTGCCAGTAGATGTGGATTTTGATATTGAGCTTGTGAGAACAGATCGTATCAATGTTGTATATATTTTGAATTTGCTGAAAAATGCAAATAATTATAATAAGACAGAGGAAGAAAAGCAGCAGGATGTAGATTTAATTCTGCGCGAGATTGAGCGTTCTGATAATGAATCTTTGCGATTAAAGAAAGAGGTTATGAAACAGTTCATTTTGACCAGATTCTATGATTTGCCAGAGGGGGCAGATGTGATGGAAGCATTTATGCAATTTGAGAAAGAACAGATGCAGGCTGATATGGAAGAATTTGCATTTGGTAACGAAATTGACTACATGATTGTATCAGAATTGTTTAACGAATATGCGTTTCATGGAACAATTTCAAATGATGATATTCGTAAGAGATTGACAGAATACAAGCTGAATATTCTGAAGATGACAAAGCTGACAAAATCAGTGAAGACGTTTATAGAGGATATGTATAATAAATATAAAGCAGAAGGAGAATAATTATGGCGAACACAAATACATATCAGGCACAGGCGAATGAGCTTTCTCAAAAGCTATGGGCGATCGCCAATGAATTACGGGGACAGATGGATGCCAGTGAATTTAAAAACTATATTCTTGGCGTTATTTTCTATCGTTATCTGTCAGAACGTACAGAAATGTATATGGCGGAAATTCTTGAAAATGATGGTGTAACATATGAAGAAGCATTTGCAGATGATGATTATAGATCTGTTGTGGAAGAATGGTCTTTAACCAAACTGGGATATGTTATCAGACCGGAAAACCTGTTTCGTAACCTGATTCGTAAGATTACCAAATTTGAGAGCGAAGCAGATAGATTTAGTGTTGAGGATTTTGAAAAAGCAATTAATGATCTTGTAGGTTCTACAATGGGCCATGAATCCAACAAAGCATTTGATGGACTATTCAATGATATGCGTTTAAAGGATGCACGTCTTGGAGAGTCAGTAGCAGACCGTACAGATATGATTGGTCTGTTTGCTTCGGATGCTGGAAAAAAAGGTGGAGAGTTTTTTACACCTGCTGGTCCGAGTAGACTTTGCGCTACACTTGCATCACTCGGATTAGACGAAGCAAAGACTGTAGGTGATTGCACTTGCGGTTCTGCATCTATGTTGTTGGAAGTTCAGAAGCATTTAACTACACATAAAGTTGGCCATTTCTATGGACAGGAGCTGAATGCTACAACATACAATTTATCGAGAATGAATATGATTATGCATGGCGTAGACTGGCAAAATTTTGATATTTATAAAGGTGATACACTGAAAGATGATAAATACGGTTATGATTTGAGACTGACTGTACAGGTCTGCAATCCACCGTATAGTTTGAAGTGGTCGGCGGACAAGAAATTTGAAGATGATCCACGATACAGAGGAGTAGGAAAATTGGCGCCGAAGTCTGCAGCTGATCTTGCCTTTGTAGAACATATGATTTATCACATGGATGAGACAGATGGTCGTGTAGCTGTACTGTTACCGCATGGTGTATTGTTCCGTGGTGGTGCAGAAGAAGCAATCAGAAAGTATATTATCAAAGACCTGAACCGCTTGGATGCTGTTATCGGATTGCCTGCAAATCTGTTTCATGGTACAGGAATTCCTGTATGCGTATTGGTACTGAAAAGTAATAGAAATGGAAACTCGGGAAATATCCTGTTCATTGATGCATCGAAAGAGTTTAAGCCCGGAAAGAATCAGAATATCTTAGAACAGGAGCATATTGATAAAATTGTAGATGCGTATGAAAAACGTGCAGAGATAGATAAATTTGCTCATAAAGCGTATATGAGTGAGATTATCGAAAATGGTTATAATTTGAATATTCCAAGATATGTTGATACATTCGAGGAAGAAGAACCAGTGGATTTAGATGCTGTGAGAAATCGGATTAAGACACTGGATTCTGAGACAAAAGCTGCGATTGATAAGGCTGAAAGTTTTATGAGAGAGCTTGGGTTGTAAAGGTAGGTGAATATATGAACTTTTTTGATGATGAATCAAAAATTATTGAATGGTTGCAGAGTGTAAAAGTAAATAAAGTTTTGCTTTTAAATGATAGTGTTGCTGTGAGGGAAATATTTGCCTCAATTCATGATCCGGAAGAATGGAAATTATGGAGTGATTCATCTGGAAAATCAGATCCCCCACCTGATTTTTATAATGATAAATTAAAACTAATGATGGACGTAATGAGAATAGATGACCATGCTTTTGAAAGCAAAAATGGTAAAATTGTAAATCCTACCAACCAACGAGAAAGTGTGATACAAAAACAAATCCGTAAAAGTGGACTACTTGATAGTTTTCCAAATGTAAAAAATGTTATTGTGACGGCAGTTACGGATTTACCGACGGATGAAGACCATAATTATAAATTTTATTATTCCAATTTTGAACGTGTTCTTATGAAGCATAATAATCAAATTGATTTATATGGAAAAAATCATCCAGGATATAAGACTATTTTCTTAGTGTTAGATGAGTCTTCAGCTTATTTTGAAATGGAATCAATAATGGATAATGGAGTGATAAAGGGAAAACCTCATTATTGGTTCTGGGATAATTCGTTTGTAAATATTTTAAAAAAATTAAACATAGATTATCTTATTTGGTATGCCCCATTTAAATATTATGAGGTTCCACTGGGTGAAGAAAAATCAGATTTACCAGAGGTTTGTGTAATTGATATTAAGAATATAAATCAGAATGGTTCTTATTTGAATTCGTATGATATAAGTAAAATGAAGAGTGTAGAATTATAGAAAAAGGATATGGGTAAATGCTGAGGTTCAAAACTGATGAGGGAATTGAGTTTCCTAATTGTAAAAGAATGAAAATGAAAGATATTTTTGTGGAAATTATTGATAAAAAACATCCGACCATGCCTGTTCTTTCTGTACAACAGGGGATGGGTACTATATTGCGTGACAAAAGCAACCGTAATATAAATTATAATAAAACCAATTTAGATAGTTATAAAGCAATGAAAAAAGGTGATTTTATTATTCATTTACGGTCGTTTGAAGGCGGTTTAGAGTGTTCAAATTATGATGGAATTTCAAGTCCGGCGTATAAAATTTTGAGAACAAATAAATTAATTCCAGAAGCATACAAAGGATATTTTAGAACATATAATTTTATCGAAGGTAAATTATCAGCAGCAGTAGTAGGAATTCGTGATGGAAAAAATATTGACATGCCAACATTTTGGGAAATTGAATTAAATGTACCATCACTTCCAGAACAACAGAAAATAGCAGAATTTTTATCAACCGTTGATAGGGTGATTGAAAAACAAAAAGAAACTATAACTACATGGAAAGAACGTAAAAAAGGTGTGATGCAAAAGTTATTTAGTCAAGAAGTAAGATTTAAAGCGAATGATGGAAGTGAGTTTCCAGAATGGGAAGAAAAGAAGATTGATGATATTGCCACATGCTTTGCAGGTGCAACACCGAGTACAAAAATCCCTGAATATTGGGACAATGGTACAATTCAATGGATGAGTTCTGGCGAAGTAAATAACGGCCAAATTTATGAAACTGAAAAAAGAATATCACAATTAGGATTTGATAAGTGCAGTACAAAGATGGTGAAGCCGAATACAGTTGTAATGGCATTGGCTGGACAAGGAAAAACACGGGGGATGGTAGCAATTACAAGAGTTCCTCTTTGTACTAATCAGTCGCTTTGTGCTATTGAAACAAATGATGATATTTGTGATGATTATTTATATCAATACTTACAGACACAATATAATAATTTACGACTTATTTCATCTGGTGACGGCACAAGAGGTGGATTGAATTTAAAATTAGTTGGTGGTTATGTTGTTTCAATGCCTTGCTTTATTGAACAACAAAAAATTGTTGCTTGTCTTTCGGCACTGGATGATGTAATCGAAAAAAAGAAAGCAACATTAGCTGCATGGGAAGAACTGAAAAAAGGTTTGTTACAGCAGATGTTTGTATAAGAAAAAATAAATCAATAGAGAACAGGTGAGATATAAAGTTTTATATGTCACCTGTTTTTGAGCTTCAGTGAAAAATGTGAAATGATGTATAATTAGTAATAAATTGTAAAAAATAGAACTATAAAAAACTGTAGAAAAAACAATAAAAGTAGGAAAATAAATTTTACTAAAAAATTCGGGTTGTTCTACTGTTCTAATGATGCTTTAAACTTTTTTAGATTTTCTTCCGAAATAAAGGCTTTTGTTACGTAATATTCTTCATAATCATCGTTGGTTTCTATATCGCGACGACCGCAATAAGAAAAATCTTTTGATTGATTCAATTTAAGTACACCTATTTCTGCTAAATATTTCACGGCAGTATCAAATTCATCATTTGTAAAATTTTCAAATCCGGGCTTTGAATTGTCCGGAAGGTTGCCGAAGTGATCGGCTACATAGTTAACTACTTTCAATAAAAACTCGTTGTTCATTCTGACTCCTTTTTTGAGACTTGTTTAACAGTTTCAGTATCCACAATTTCTACGGTTTTATCCTTCGTAGTCTTCTCTATATTATATATAGATTTTACATTTTGACAAGTTAAAAGTTAATGATGAGGTATATTATCTAATGTATCGTCGCCAATTATAAGAGTATTGGGCGATTTGTTAATAATATTTATTTCATAGTTTTGGGTGGAAGTAAAGGTGTAATATATGGGAATGTTTCCTTTGGTGGCCCAAGAAACTAATTCTTGAGCGCATAAGGATCTATTACCGATAATAATGCCGGTTAACTCTGACTGATCAAAATGAAAAAATGATTCATTAGACTTTGAAATTATTCTATATTCTTCTTCATAACTCCAATTTTTGCTTTTGCAAAGAAGGCTTTTTTCAATTGCTCTACGAAATTCTTCTTCTGTGGGATCATAAATTGTATCGTATTGATGTTCTATATAGGATACTTTATGAATATTTTCGAAATTGTTATTAAATTCAAATTCAAAACATACACCAGAATAATTATTTGCGTAGTGTGCCCACATTATTGGATTTTTAGGATTAGCTGATAAGGACAATATTCTGTATTGATTCATACGGTCTTCAACAAGTGGATGGGGTAAACCTAATGATCCAAATGAACCAGAACCACATATACTTAAAGATATAGGAATAGCCATTCCTTCAAATGGATCATTTAATGTTTCTCGTGGAGCCATAAATAAGCGGTGATTAAGTAATATATCTTTACAATATTCTAATTGTTCTTTTTCTTCAGCAGTTAATTCTTTTTTATGGGGTAATGATTTATATTTATATAATTTCATAGTTGTGTTTTATCCTTTGATAATGTTCAAATAAGTTTCTATGCAGAAAAAACACATAGTCTTACAAAGTCTTCAACACCGCCAAAAGCCTTCCATTATCCTCCGGCATCATAATACAGAACCGCACAAACTCTCCATCCAGGCACTGGAAGGAGGAGCAGTCTCGGATCATCAGGCCTTGTTTGACGCAGGCTTCGAAGACGTCGTAGGAAGTCAGTCCGTCTTTCTGGATTTTGAGGAGGATGAAGTTTGCGTAAGCTGGATAAACCTTATAAGTGTCTACCTCCTTCAGCTCCTGAATCATCCGATCTCGCTCTGAGAGGATGAGATTTCTTGTTCTTTTGATGTAATCCTGATCCTGCAGCATGATCTCTCCTGCAAAGGCACCAAGGCTGTTAAGTGACCATGGTGTTTGTTTTTCGCGCATTTTTGCAAGAAAGTCCATATTTCCGGTGATGCCGTAGCCCAGGCGCATTCCGGGAGCAGCGAAGAATTTGGATACGCCGCGGAGTACCATGAGATTGGTGAATTCCCGTGTCAGCGGAACTGCGGTGATGGCGTTGATATCCGGGGCAAATTCCACATAGGTTTCGTCGATCATCACGAAGATATTTTTTTCTGCACAGAAACCGATAAGTCTGCGAAGCTCTTCCTGGGTGATGGCAGAGGAGGTCGGATTGTTGGGGTTGCAGAGGATGAGAAAATCATAGCCCTGCTCCAGCTTCCGGCAGAGATCCGGAATGTCCGGCTCGAAATCATTGCTTTCCTGAAGGTGGTAGTATTCCTGGGTACTTCCGGAGAAGGAGAGCTCTCTGGAGTATTCAGAATAGGTAGGCCCAAGGATCAGAGTGTGCTTCGGGGCACGCTCCTGGATCAGAAGGGAGATCAGTTCGCTGGAGCCGTTTCCCGGAAGGATGAAATCAGCGGGAATATTGCAGTAGCTGGAAATCGTATTCCGAAGGGATGTGTATTCTCTGTCCGGGTAGGAGGAAAGGATATCCACGTGTTCTGCAATGGCTCTGCCGGCTTTTTGGGAAAGTCCCAGAGGATTGACATTTGCACCGAATTTAACGATGTTTTCTTTTTTCAGATTGTAGTAGCTGCAGATCTTTTCTATATCACTTCCGTGAAAAACGGGTTTGGTATCCATTTTTGTCACCTCACATTTTTGTTTTTTTCGTAAAAAATTTATATCCAGTATACACCAGAATCCGGGACAAAAAAAGACGGGATAAAAAGTTTCTGTATTTTTTTCGAATAGGATATTACTGAAAATTGCTTTCTGGAAATGTATGGGAATATTTGATACAATGAGCAGGTAGCGAATGCGGATTGTGAATATCCATGCTGTTTGTCAATGTGGACCGTGAATATCCACATTTTTCCTGGGGCGGGTAAGTTTTCAGGGAGAAACAGCAGGAAAGGAAACAGAAAATATGAATACAGAAAAGAAAAAGATCGCAGTGATTGGAATTGGTGGTGTTGGTGGTTACATAGCCGGGCTGCTGGCGAAGGCGTATCCGCATGTGACGATGGTTGCACGTGGCGCCAGGGCAGAGAGCATCCGGAAAAAAGGCCTGGTGCTCCACAGTGATTATAAAGGTGAGATCGTGGCAAAGCCAGAGCGGGTAGTTCCAATTCAGGATATGGGACAGCAGGATTATATTTTTATCTGTGTAAAAAATTATTCTCTGGCTGAGGTGTGCGAAAGTATCCGGGACATGGTCACGGATGACACAGTGATCATTCCTGTGATGAATGGTGTGGACCCGGGAGAAAACATCCGCCGTCTGGTTGGTAAGGGAACGGTTGTGGATTCGCTGATCTATACGGTGGCTTTTGCCAATGAGGATTTTTCCATTTCCCAGCAGGATACGTTTACGTGGCTTTGTATTGGAATCAAAGATGCGGATGAACAGCAGCAGAAGAAAGTTGCAGAAGTGGCAGAGATCCTGAAAGGTGCGGATATTGACTATAAGGATCAGGGAGATATCGAGGTGGAGATCTGGAGAAAGTATATCCTCAACTGTGCCTTTAATGTGATGACTGCTTTTTATGATAATACCATCGGGGAGCTCCGCAGAGATCCGGTGAAAGCGCAGCAGTATGAGAAGCTTGTATGGGAAGCTGCCAGTGTAGGTCAGGCCAAGGGGGTTGCGCTGACGGATGAGCACATCAATGAGGTGATCCATAAATTCCGCTATGTACATGCAGATAATGCAACCAGCTCCCTGCAGAGAGATTTTCGCATCCGGAGAAAACAGACGGAGCTGGAAACCTTCAGCGGCTATATTGTGAAAGAAGCGAAGAGACTTGGTGTTTCCATTCCGCTTTCCGAAAAAATATATCAGGGACTTATGGAAATGGCAGAAAAATTCTGACCGAAAAGGTGAGTTTTTCTGGTGGAATCCTGTATGCTCTGGTACAATGGGGATATAAAAAATCCTGTATCGCAGGCTGAAAGGTTATCTGTGATATCGGAAGGGAGGAAAAGAGATGAAGAAAGTATTTTTGGCTGTTATTGCAGTGATCGTGGTCCTTGCCGGAGGACTTATGCTCAGTTACAACGGGCTTGCCGGAAATAAAGAAGCTGTGGAAACTGCAGAGGCTGATGTGGATACCATGCTGCAGAGACGTGCAGATCTGATCCCGAATCTCGTCAGCACGGTAAAAAGTTACACGAAGCATGAGACGGGGGTTGTTGACAGGGTTTTGGAGGCGCGGGACCAGCTGATGAATGCAGATACCGTGGAAGAGAAATCTGAGGCAGATCAGCAGATGGACAGTGCACTTTCCGGTCTGAAGGTTGTGGTGGAAAATTATCCGGAACTGAAAAGCAATACTACTTATGTGGGCCTGATGGATGAACTGTCCGGAAGCGAAAACCGGATTTCTGTAGCGAGAAAAGATTATAATGAGGCTGTGAAAGCTTATAACACAAGGCTTGTGAAATTCCCCGGGAATGTATTTGGTTCCATGCTTGGCTTTGAGAAGGCGTCATATTTTGAGGCCAATGATTCAGCAGCAGATACGCCGGATGTAGGGGATATGCTGGCAGAGTGATAAGATCAGACCATTGTTCTGATGAAATGAAAGAACGGATAGAGGGAGAATATCCTATGAAAAAATGGATCGGACGGATGGCTGTGCTGCTGGCTTTTGTATTGACGCTATCCGGAAGTACGCTGGCAGCTTTCGGGAAGATCCCGTCTGCCACAAAAGAA
>OJMG01003069.1_pt1 | contig 13225 bp, 13 predicted proteins | sample 1597141 | NCBI WGS metagenome assembly OJMG01 (sample SAMEA2452119, study PRJEB22498) | human gut metagenome | biome: human feces; feature: human gut; material: feces | place: Australia | collected 2012 | reverse complement strand
CTGTTTAAGGGAAAAGCTCCGCTTTTCCCTTAAACAGAGGCAGCGTTAAGCTCCGGCACGGCGGTAAATGAAGTAAAACCAAAGAAAAAAATACCGTGCCGGACATTAACGCCGCCCTATAAACCGTTCCGGTTTACAGGGCGCCCGACCGCAGCTTGCCCCATATTTGCAATATCAGTAAAACAGCACCGCTTCAAAGGTAAGCGGAGAATGGAGCAGCAATGTCAATACCGCAGGAAAGAATAAGAAATTTTTGCATAGTGGCTCACATAGACCACGGCAAGTCGACCCTTGCCGACCGGCTTCTGGAGCAGTGCAACACTGTCGACAAGCGCGAGATGGAGGACCAGATCCTGGACTCCATGGACCTCGAGCGCGAGCGCGGCATCACCATCAAGGCCCGCGCCGTCACCTTCGACTACACCGCGCAGGACGGGCAGGTCTACACGCTCAACCTCATCGACACCCCGGGTCATGTGGACTTCAACTACGAGGTCTCGCGCTCTCTCGCCGCCTGCGAGGGCGCGCTGCTGGTGGTGGATGCCACCCAGGGCGTGGAGGCGCAGACCCTGGCCAACACCTATCTGGCCATGGACCACGACCTAGAGATCCTGCCGGTGTTCAACAAGATCGACCTGCCCGCCGCCGACCCCCTGAAGGCCAAGCAGGAGGTGGAGGACATCATCGGCCTGCCGGCACTGGAGGCCCCGGAGATCTCCGCCAAGCTGGGCACCAACATCGAGGCCGTGCTGGAGGACGTGGTACAGAACGTGCCCGCGCCCAAGGGCGACCCCAAGGCGCCTCTGCAGGCGCTGGTGTTCGACAGTCAGTACGACCCCTACGTGGGCGTGGTGGTGTATTTCCGTATCAAGCAGGGCACTATGCGGAAGGGGCAGACCATCCGCATGATGGCCACCGGCGCGGAGTACACCATTCTGGAGTGCGGCTACCTCAAGCCCATCGGCAACGAGCCGACGGACGCCTTACAGGCCGGCGAGGTGGGCTATTTCACCGCCAGCATCAAAAACGTGAAGGACACCCAGGTGGGCGATACCGTCACCGACGCGGCGAACCCCGCCGCCGAGGCGCTGCCCGGCTACCGCCCGGCACAGTCCATGGTATACTGCGGCATCTACACCGAGGACGGCAGCAAGTACCCGGATCTGCGGGACGCGCTGGAAAAGCTGCAGCTGAACGACGCCAGCCTGACCTTCGAGCCGGAGAGCTCCGTAGCCCTGGGCTTCGGCTTCCGGTGCGGCTTTTTGGGCATGCTCCACATGGAGATCATCCAGGAGCGTCTGGAGCGGGAGTTCAACCTGGACCTGGTGACCACGCTGCCCAGCGTCATCTACCACGTCTACAAATCCGATGGCACCATGGTAAAGGTGGACAACCCCCACAACTACCCCGACCCCGGCACCATCGAGCACGCCGAGGAGCCGTATGTCAAGGTGTCCATCATCAGTCCCCAGGACTATGTGGGCAACATCATGCCCATGTGCCAGGAGCGCCGGGGCGAGTTCAAGGATATGCAGTATCTGGACACCCACCTGGTGGAGCTGCACTACCAGATGCCGCTGAACGAGATCATCTACGACTTTTTCGACACACTGAAGGCCAACACCAAGGGCTACGCCAGTCTGGACTATGAGCTGTCCGGCTACCGCACCAGCGACCTGGTGAAGGTAGACCTGCTGCTCAACGGCGACGGCGTGGACGCCCTGAGCTTCATCGCCCACCGTGACAAGGCCTATCCCCGCGCCCGGCGGCTGTGCGAAAAGCTGAAGGAGAATATTCCCCGCCAGCTGTTCGAGGTGCCGATCCAGGCGGCCATCGGCGGCCGCATCATCGCCCGTGAGACGGTGAAGGCCATGCGGAAGGACGTGCTGGCCAAGTGCTACGGCGGCGACATCACCCGCAAGAAGAAGCTGCTGGAGAAGCAGAAAGAGGGCAAGAAGAAGATGCGGAACCTCGGTACCGTCCAGGTGCCTACCGAAGCCTTCATGGCCGTCCTCAAGCTGGACAGCGATTGACAAAAAAAGAAACCGCCTGGGGGCGTCTTTCACAGGTACACAAAGTGACATGACCTTTTGTATGGGCAGGCAGTGGCGCAAGCCGCTGCCTGCCTGTTCTTTTTCTGTCTTGATTTTATCTGTTTTGCGCTTATGACACCTGCGTCTGTGCGGCCATCTGCTGCACGACCATTTCCAGAGAGGGAATGAAGTGGACTTCGGCACTCTCGGCATCTTCTGCGGACATGGTGCTGTCTACGACACCGATGTCGCGGTAGATGATCCGCACCTCCTGCATACCATTGCGGTTGTAGCGACCCGGTCTCTCGCCAATGTCGATGCGTTCAATGAACAGCCACAGCAGCTCCGGCGTCAGCTCGGTTATATCCGTGTAGCGACTGGCTTTCTCAATGAAGGCGTCCACGTTGGCGGCGGAGGCTTTCAGCTTCTCCAGCTTCGCCTGCTTCTCCGGGATGGCTGCGGCCAGCTGCTTCTGCTCTGTATTGTAGTCGGCAGACAGCATTCGGAACTGCTCGTTGCTGATCTTGCCCAGCACATTGTCCTCATAGAGCCTCTTGAATAGGACGGACAAATCCGAGTTTCGCTTCACCATTTTGTCCAGCTCCCGCTGGGTGGCGGTCATCTCCTTGCGGAGCTGTGCCGTGTTCTTGCGGTTGATGTAAGCAGCGAACTGGTGCTTCTTTGTTCTCGCAAAATGCGTCACCCGCCGCAGGTCATCCAGTACGATAGCATTCAGGTTGGCTTCCGTGATGTGGTGGGGTGTGCAGGCGTCCTTGCCACGCTTGCCGTAGGTGGAGCAGCGGAAGTAGTACTGCTCCGGCTTCATTTTCCCCGTGCGGCACAGTACCATGTACCCGCCGCAGTCAGTGCAGTAGACCAATCCGGCGAACAGTCCCGGCGCATCCATGTGCTTGGGCGGACGGCGTTTGTGTTCCCGAACGCGCTGCACCGTGTCCCAAGACTCTTGGTCAATGATGGCCTCATGGGTGTTCTTCACCAACACCTGTTCCTCCGGCGGACGGTGGAATATCTGCTTGTTCTTGTAGGACAGGGTACTGCTCTGCATATTCAGCGTGTGACCAAGGTACACAGGATTGGATAGGATGTTCGCCACCGTTGCGCCGCACCAGTTATACGGGCGCGTGGTATCCAGCCGTGTGCAGGCTACGCCGGTCTGTTGGTAGTACTGATTAGTGGGGTTCAGCACATGGTCGTCCCGCAGTATGCGGGCGATCTGATTCGGCCCTTTCCCCTCAGCACAGAGCTTGAAGATACGTTGGACGACACCCTTTGTCTCCTCGTCGGGTACGAGTCGCTTGCTGTCATCGTCCCGCTTGCGGTAGCCGTAGGGCGGCTTGCCGCCTAAGCGTTCCCCGTTCTCCGCCTGCATCCGTTTCACGGAACGTACCTTGCGGCTGGTGTCCTTGGCGTGGAGTTCGTTGGCCCAGTTGCGGATGGGGTTGAAGTCGCTGCTGCTCTCTACCAGAGAATCCACGCCATCATTGACCGCGATGAAGCGGACGCCCTTGGACGGGAAGTAGAGCTCCGTCAGCTCACCGACCTTCAGATACTCGCGACCCAGGCGGGACATATCCTTCACGATCAGAGTACGCACCAGCCCCGCCTCGATAAGCGTTACGATGTCCTGCCACGCGGGACGGTCAAAGTTGGTACCGCTGTAGCCATCGTCCGCCATGAATACGGGATTCTGGAATCCGTTGTCGGCGGCGTACTTCTCCAGATAGCTGCGCTGGTTGACGATGCTGTTGCTGTCACCGGCGTGGTCGTCCTCCTGACTCAAGCGGCCATACAGGATGTCCACCGGCTCTCCGTTCTTGATGATGTTGGCTGTGATTTGACTTGCCATGTTTCCTCCTTTCTCAAGGGCAAGCCGATGCGGTACACACACCATACCGCAAGGCTCGTCCAAAGTCTACTGAAAGAATTACCGTTTTTCCTTCTCTATACTTGAGTCGATGCAGACCAGCAACTTCTTCGTGGCGGTAGTTGTTGGCTGGCCGGGGAAGATAGAGGTGACATGGAAGCAGTGCTTGCCCACCATCATGTCACGCTCCACGATGACAGCATCCTCGTCATAGTGATAAGTTGTATCACGGAATACAGGCTGCACACCATCGTCTGTCTCACGCAGCAGAGTACGTTCCGGCTGGTAGCTGCCCAGCATACCGGTCTGCTTGTATTCTTCGTATTCAGTCATAATAGTCCTCCTGAATCACATCCTTCAGCGAGATCGTGCCGCGTGTGCTGGTGACCTCGCGGACGCTGCCGCCACGCATCTTGTTGTATTCTTCGCGTGTCATATCTACGTCTGCGGCCAGCAGGTGGTTGGTGATGTTGTGTTCCACGGTCAGGTTAAACAGCAGCTTGGCCATACGGTTTGCGAACACGCCCAGCGTACCTTCCAGCACATCCGCCACTGCGTGTGGCAGGAACGCACCGGCGTTCTGCACCTTCAGGTAGCCATCGTAGAACCGAACCGCCTTCTCCACGAACTCACTTTGGCTGCCGCAGTTAGCCAGCGGCGCGTTTATTTCTATCATTTTCTTTGCTTCCGGCGTGAGCCAAAAAGCGTACTTTTCTTTGGTGTTTGTCATTTTAGTTTTCCTCCTTGAAATTTTGCCGCGACCCCGCAGTTTTTCTCGTAACTACGAGGCTTTTTCTGTTTCCGTCCCCACCGCCCACCGAAAAAGCCACTTTACGACCCCTGTGGCTGACCCTGTGAAACTGCCCGCACTGCGGGCAGAAGTGACCGGGGCGGGGGTGTCCACGACGCCGCCCCTTTCTCCTGCTTCGCTTTCGGCGCACCGAAAAGCTCCCCAACACGCGCCCAAATAGGCTGGAGGGTATCCGTACCCCACCTTCGCCCTGCGAGGCCACACAACGGCCCACAGGCGGCAACACCGCGGGCAACCGGCGCGAGGCGCGGTGTGGCTGTGAACTTTCCTTTTCCTTCCCTGGGTTTGCTCCAAAATCGTGATTTTTCCGGAGCAAAATAGCATCGTGTACCTCTGCCAAAAATCGGTACATTTTCGCTCTGTGACGGCTGTGACAGGTGTGACGGCAAATTCAACACAGGCACCATATCAGTTTTTCCCGTCACTGCCGTCACTCCCGTCACACGGAAGGCAAAGGATACTCAGCATCCGCGTTGTCCGTGTGCGTTCGCTGACCACGCGGATACCATTCTGCTCCAGTACCTCCGCGTACTTCACCAGCCGCTTGGACAGCACACTGGGCGTTAGCCTCTCCCCTGTCTTTGCTTCCAGCAGCGCACTCAACTCCGTAGCTGTTCCCTCGAAGCTGCCCAGCCCCCGCAGAAAGACAGAGAGGGAAATTGCCTCCGGGTCGATGGAAGTGCGTTCCCCCTCCACCGGCTCTGTCAGCCGCCATGTGTAGCCGCTCTTATCGAATACCAACGGCAGCTCGCGGTATTCTATGTCCCGTCCGGTGCAGTACAGGGTCGCTTCACCGCTGCCGCGCCTACGTTCCTTCAGCACGAAGTTGCTGTCTGTCGCTCCGCTGATGCCCGTCGTGCCGGAGATCATATTCATGGGATCATCATCGTTCATCTTACGGAGGTGGTGAATGAGCAGGATGGCGATGTGGTGCTTGTCCGCCAACGCTTTCAGTACAGAGATGTCACGGTAGTCGTTGGCGTAGGGATTGCCGCTGTCGCTGCCGGTGCGGATGCGCTGTAATGTGTCGATGACCACCAGCGAGGTGTCGGGGTGCTGTGTAAGAAAGTTGGTGAGCTGCTCCTCCAGCCCCTCGCCGATGCCTGCGGCGATGGTGGCGAAGTGCAGTGCCTCCGGCGCGTCGTCGGTGATCTGAAACAGGCGGCTTTGGATACGGGTGAGGCTGTCCTCCAGGCAGAGGTAGAGCACAGTGCCTCTATGGGTCGGGAAGTCCCACACGCTTGTTCCCTGCGCCACTTGCAGACACAGCCACAGAGCCAGCCACGATTTGCCCACCTTCGGTGCTCCGGCAAGGATGTGTAACCCCTGCGGCAGCAGCCGGTCTATGATGAACCGTGTGGGCGGCAATGTAGTGGACAGCAGCGTGTCCGCGTCGATGGTTTGCAGTTGTTGATGCGTCATGCATATCATCTCCAATCTAAAGTTTATTTTTCTGTACGACCCAGTGTGTTCATGGTATAATGAATGCAGGACGCTATACATGAAAAAGTGATCTTCCTCCGCTGCGGAGAAAGATCACTTGTGGACAAAATGGGAAGGTACGCCAATGGAGAGAAAACTCGGCCTGTATGTCACGCCGGGCGACGACGGAAGTCTGAAACGCACGTTGGTTTCCATATCTGGCGAGACAGAATTGGAGGCGACAACGCTGAATGACGAGGTCATCCTGTTCTCTGAACTCATTTTTGATTTCTATGCCTTTATCGTAGATCGCATCCGGCTGTCCGCTGCATATCTGGTCACGCAGGACGGCGACGGGAAGGATACCGTCGATATGCGTGTATTTGAGTTCATACAGGATACGGTGCAAGATTTGATCGAGGAGTTTGAAGAAGACGATCCCCTATATGGAACGCTTACGAGAACCATCATGGAAGACCGAATCCCCGCTGCTGACGGGAGCGACACATATCCCGTGACTGCCGTGGAGGAAATCATTTCAGAATTGTCCGCGGTGATGCTTACACAATTCTCTGTGAACAATATCCTGCGGGATATGCGCTTCCATGTCCCCGTCGATCTGGACAAGAAATACCGGAGCTTGCAGGAGGTAGAATTCACACAGATTTCCAGCTTTTCAAATCTGCATGCCCCTGAGTATCTGTTCCGTTCAGCGGCTGACTACTACACGTTTCTGGTACTCCACTTTATCGCTGCCGAACCGCGCGTAGCATTGTGTGAATGCTGCGGCAGATACTTCATTCCAAAGACCGCCAAGAAAACCTTGTATTGCGACAGAATGCTGAAGGACGATAAAACATGCAAGGACTTGGGCCCTGCATTGAAGCATAAGCTGCAGGCGCAGAATAAAAAGGTCGTGGAGGAATTTGACCGCGCAAAGCAGCGAATGTACAAACGCTATGAGCGTGCGCTGGATCCGAATAAAAAGGCATCCAAAAGGGATCTGAGCTATGCGGAGTATTATGAGTGGTTGGAAAATGCAACGGAAGCACGGGATGCATACCTTGCAGGGACGCTCTCCGAGAAAGACGCTCTGAAGGTTATTAGGGAAGATTTTGTAAACAGAGACAAAATGTAAGAACAAACGCAAATCAGAAAATGCAAAACAGTGAACGGCACGAAGGGTACCCTTCGTGCCGTTCGTTACGTAAGATCAGCCGTACAGCACCGCCACGATGTACTCATCTTCCACCGCATTATAGCAGACGGTGCAGTTGAATCGGGCGTATGCACTGACCACCTCCGCATTGTCCAATGCCGCGAGACATGCAAAGGTGGCATCCACGTTGCTGCAGACGGCGGCATTCAACGCGGCTTGCCCGCCGTGTTTTGACAGCCACGCCACACTGTCCGCTGTGCCTGGGTAGTAGCTGGAATCTGCGGCGGTTATGCTGGTGTCGATAGTCACGCCGTACTGTGCCTGGGCGTACTCGTTGCCCACAAGCACGGCCTCCTCGACGGAGTAGATGTCACCGGTGGCGGGAGGCGCAGAGGACGCTTCCTCTGCCGTCTGCTCCGGCATGGTGTCTAAGCCTGTATTGGGTGCAGGTTCGGGTGTCTGTGTGGGTGTGTTCGCTGTTGGCTGCTCGGCTGGCACAGTGACCGCGGGTTCCTCCAGCGGCGCAACAACGGGCGCGTGTCGCGACTGCGCGGGGATTTCTGATATGGTTGGTTCAACAGCTACTTCCGCTATTCCCGTCGGCACATCTTGTGTGTCAGTTGTGGGGATAGTCTCCTCCTGCACTATCGCGGGAACGGTATCCACTTCCGGCGCAGCAGCCTGCCCGCAGCCTGTAAGCAGCAGGGCGATGCATAGAGTTAGCAGTACAAGTTTTTTCATAGTCGTGTGCTCCTTTCGTTTTTGGTAGCAAACACAACTACCACACAACCGCGAACAAGTCAATTGAAAGATGCCAAACGAAAAATATAATCCATCTCCGAGGACTCAACGTGATCCAGCAGTTCACGGATCTATGCTATCAGCATTCTGACCGAGTATGTAGTCCGCGGGATACCTCTGAGCAGGAAATCCGAGGAAACCTCCAATACATTAGATAGATCCAACAACAAATCGATAGATATACCTCGCTTGCCGAGCTCGATTTTTCTGAGATGTTCCACGCTGACATTGAGCATCGCCGCCAGTTGCTCCTGCGTGAGGTGCTGCTTTCTGCGCAGTTTTCTGATGCGTTCTCCGAATTGAATTGGTTGAAAGTGCATTTTTTAACCTCCGCTTCGTAATTTGTGAAGAATTCGCAGCGACGAAATGAAGGTCCACAGCAATGGGATCGGTATGTGCGTAATAGCCAGCAACCGAGGTTCATAGGTCTGTTCAGAGTTCTGCTTCCAGCTCAGACAAGAACGCGATCACCCACTGCAGGTCCTGCCTTCGATTGTTTGCCGGACATTCGTTGCCCAGCAGAAGATGCTCTAAGGGCACGTCAAAAAGCACCGCCAGCTCGGCAGCAAGTTCAATGGGACCTACCTGAGAACCTTTTTCAATCTTGCCTATGTAGGTCCTGCTGACGCAGAGCTTCTCGGCAAGCTGCTCCTGCGTGAGTCCCTTGCTGCGCCGCAGCCGCTTGATCCGCTCCCCGTATGCTTTATGGTCGAAGTGCATTTTATTCCCTCCGTTTCGTCATTTGTGAAGAACTCGCAAACGGCAGAAACGGTGGGGCACGGCAATGAAATTGGTATCCGCATAATGAAAAGCGGACAAAAAGCCAAGGATGGCCGCAAAGGGCCATCCTTGGCTTTTTGTCCGCTTTGTTGTGTTGTCTGGTCGCATGGTTAGGCGGCCTCTCGAATATCTCCAGAGGCCAATGTGTTCCGAGAACTCCGCTTCCTATATCAGCGTTTTCTATATCCTGGTGCCTTCATTATCCTCCCATACCACTGCCGAGATCATAGCCAAGGTCACAGGTATAGCGCCACTCCACGACGTCGCCGTCCTTCACCTGGTAGCGGGAGCAGCCGTAGTTGGGATACCAGCCGTTGACGTTGTACATCCAGCCGGAGAGCTTCCCTACATCGAACTCGTACAGATTGTGAATACCCTCGATATAGGCGCTGTTATACACCGGCGTGAAGCTGGACTCCATGTGGATCTTATTCTCCCGACAGACCCGCTGGAGCACATCAAAGGCGCTCTCCCCTGCGGCAAACGTGACCTGCGTCTCCGGCAGAAGCACGCCGTCCTTATTATATAGGAAAAACCTCTGTTTACCTTACAGGATATAAGGGAGAACAGCCGACAGACTCATTGACCTTTGCAGATATGACCATTCATTATCACGGAAAGAAGCCCGGTATCCGCGAATTGGTCTTGCGTAAACGTTTTCTGTATAAAGAAGGACAACTGTATTCCCAAATACGTCAGACCTATACTCAAGAAGCATTGGCGCGCCTGGGAATCTTCAAATATACAGAGTTCCGTTACACCCCCAAAAACACCCGTCCCGACTGTGACACCCTGAACGTCAAGGTAAATGCCATGTTCGACCTTCCCTACGACGGAGAGCTGGAATTCAATGTCACAACCAAGAGCACCGACCAGACAGGACCGGGAGCCATTTTCAGTTTGTCACGACGCAACTTTATGCGTACAGCCGCCAAGCTTTCTTTCCAATTGAAAGGATCTTATGAATGGCAAACCGCATCCAACAGTGTGGCAGGAGACAAATCGAAAATGAATTCATACGAACTGGGAGCATCCTTCTCCTTGGATTATCCTCGTCTGTTACTACCGTGGATGAAGAACAAATCAAACCGCTTCCTGTTTCCTTCACATACATCTTTCAAGCTCTATGTAGACCAACTGAACCGTGCCCGTTTCTTCAAGATGCTGTCATTCGGTGGAACCGTCAGCTATGATTTCCAGCCATCGCGCACCTGGAAACACACCGTGACCCCTTTCAGGCTTGCATTCAACACTCTGCAACATACCACCAGCGAATTTGACTCCATTATCAATGTAAACAAGTCATTGGCTCTCAGTTTGGGAAATCAATTTATCCCTGCCATGAGCTACACCTTTACATACGATAACGCTCCTCTGAAAAAACGACATAACCTATGGTGGGAAACCTCTTTCACCTCTGCCGGTAATGTAACTTCACTCGTTTATGCTGCCTTCGGTAAAGAGATGAAAGAAAAAGGAAAAGAATTATTGGGAAGCCCCTTCGCACAGTTCCTGAAAATGACCTCGGAAATACGCTGCCTGTTCAAAGTAGGAGAAAAACAACATATAGCTACCCGCCTGATGGGAGGAGTACTCTATGCATATGGCAATCAGACTGTTGCCCCCTATAGCGAGCAGTTCTATATCGGAGGTGCCAACAGTATACGCGCATTTACGGTTCGCTCCATTGGTCCGGGTACCTTCCATCCCAATGCAGACAACCGTTATGGATATATCGATGAAACAGGCGACGTAAAACTGGAAGCCAACATAGAATACCGTTTTCCGATATTGGGCGACCTATATGGCGCCACCTTCCTTGACGCAGGCAATGTATGGCTGATGAAAAAAGACGAAGCGCGTCCCGGCGGAGAACTCACCATGCGAAACTTTGCAAAAAGCGTGGCACTCGGCACCGGCGTGGGATTACGTTATGACCTGACGTTTCTGGTTATCCGACTCGATTTGGGGATTGCCCTGCACGCACCATACGACACAGGAAAAAGCGGCTACTACAATATACCGAAGTTCAAAGACGGCCTTGGCCTTCACTTCGCTATCGGCTACCCCTTCTAAAGAGAGGAAGGGACAAAAAAAAACGAGGACACCCCGATATCGCATCGTAATGTCCTCCACAATCATTGAGGGATATATATTTTAATACTTTTGTAGTCAAACCAATGGCACAAAGATAGAAATATTATTCGGAAAAAGATATTTTATCAATATTAAAATTCAAAAAAAGAATGTTTTTTTCTTTTTCCGCTCACAAATACATTTTCCTTCATATATTTTTGTAGCTTTGTAGTCAAAATATCAATTTTTAAATAAATAGACTATGAAACCTACATTATTCTTATTGGCAGCCGGAATGGGTAGCCGTTATGGTGGCCTCAAACAATTGGACGGACTGGGTCCTAACGGCGAAACTATTATGGATTATTCTATCTATGATGCCATTAACGCCGGATTTGGTAAACTTGTTTTTGTTATCCGCAAAGATTTCGAACAGGATTTCCGCGATAAAATCATTTCTAAATACGAAGGACACATTCCTTGCGAAATGGTCTTCCAAGCTTTGGACGCACTGCCCGAAGGTTTCACTTGTCCTGCCGACCGTACCAAACCATGGGGTACCAACCATGCAGTCATGATGGGCGCCGATGTTATCAAAGAACCGTTTGCAGTAATCAATTGTGACGATTTCTATGGCCGTGACTCATTCCAGGTAATGGGTAAATTCCTTGCAAATCTTCCCGAAGGAGCTAAAAACACCTATTCGATGGTAGGCTTCCGTGTAGGTAACACACTGAGCGAAAGCGGTACTGTTTCTCGTGGTATCTGCGAAACAAACGAAAAGAATCTGCTGACTTCCGTAGTAGAACGTACCAAAATTCAGCGCATAGACGGAGAAGTGAAATATATCGACGATAATGGAGAATGGACAGCAACAGCCGACACTACTCCGGTTAGTATGAATTTCTGGGGCTTTACTCCCGATTACTTTGCATACAGCCAGGAATTCTTCAAGACCTTCTTAAGCGATCCTAAGAACATGGAAAACTTGAAGAGCGAATTCTTTATTCCGTTGATGGTAGATAAATTGATTAATGACGGAACAGCTACCGTTGAAGTTCTGGATACTGCCAGCAAATGGTTCGGTGTAACTTATCCCGAAGACCGCCAGAGTGTAGTAGACAAAATCCAAGCATTGGTAGATGCCGGTGAATATCCTGCCAAACTGTTTTAATCATATATCATAAAGTGAAAAAGAGGACACATTATTTGAATGTGTCCTCTTTTTCACTTTCTATACCCATACTAAAACCTTTTCAGTATCAGTGTATATACAAATTACAGTATTCACTAAAAGATGCAATTGCAAACAACTTATTTGATATTTTCAAGAATAAAAACAAAGGAATTAGAATTTGCTGTAGCAAACTGAATTTAATGCCTTCATAGTGTTTATAGCAACGATGCTTTAATCTGCGAGGTTATACCTCTTGTGCGGAGTAACACATATCCCGGCTTTTTATTCTTTTCATTCAAGCTTGTTATCAGTAGAAAGACATAGTCCGTGGTGGAAGATTCTATTGTTTTTTAAAGGAACGGATGGCTGTACCATAATTCCGCGCCATGCTGTAGCATCCTATCTTATGGACATGAGCAATTTCCTGTTTGGCAAATTTCAAAAAAAGACATTTGCGGTACATCTGTCACCTTAGAAAAAGACGAAATTTTGTTATTACCTTCTTTACATGTACGAATACTGAAACGAACATATATTTTTATCATAACACTACTTTCTGCTTTTTAATAACACGACAATCTATGGCAACATCAAAACTATTTTGTACATTTGTCCACTTTATTATCTGCAAACTTATACATATATATTATAAACATGAAAATAAATAAAGTATTAATGATAGCCGCTTCTTTCGCATTTATAACAGCATGCGGTGCCGGCTCTAAAAAAGAAAATCATAATATGGGAAAAGAAAAGCGTACTCAGGTAAAACTGGAAACAACAATGGGAAACATCACCGTAGAACTGTACAATGAAACACCGAAGCATCGCGATAACTTTATCAAACTTGCCAAAGAAGGTGTATATGACAGCACGCTCTTCCATCGTGTTATCAAGCAATTCATGGTGCAAGCCGGTGACCCGACCAGCAAAACGGCTTCTGATACCGCCATGTTGGGTAACGGAGATGTGGGCTATACCATTCCGGCCGAATTTGTTCCCAAGTTCTTCCATCATAAAGGTGTACTTGCAGCAGCCCGCGAAGGAGATAACGTGAATCCGCAGAAGGCTTCATCCGGTT
>OJMG01003060.1_pt1 | contig 13255 bp, 9 predicted proteins | sample 1597141 | NCBI WGS metagenome assembly OJMG01 (sample SAMEA2452119, study PRJEB22498) | human gut metagenome | biome: human feces; feature: human gut; material: feces | place: Australia | collected 2012 | reverse complement strand
ATGGGGTAAAACAGGCGGGCAAGGTGCTCCACCTCGTACCCGGAGGGCAGCCCAGTGATATAGATCTTCATGTCGTTCTCTCTTTAAAAAATGTCGTTGCCGCCGCGCAGGGCGCTGCGGATATAGTAGTTGTTGTCCAGCTCCGCGCCAAAGGTAGAAAATTCGCCGTGGCCGGGCAGCACCTGTGTTTCGCGGGGGATGGGCAGCTGCGCCAGCTTGCGCAGGCTGTCTGCCATCTGTGCGCTGCTGCCGCCCTCAAGGTCGGTGCGGCCGATGCTGCCGGCAAACAGCGTATCGCCACAGAACAGATGCTCGCCGCACAGCAGCACCACGCTGCCGGGGGTGTGGCCGGGGGTGCGGATCACGCGCAGGGCGGTGTTGCCGAAACGCACTTCGGACAGGGTGTCCAGGTCGAGGTCCGCCGCGGGCATCGCGCCGATCTTCACGCCGAAGACCGAACCGCTCGTCGCTGCGTTGTCCAGCAGGAACCGGTCCTTCGACGAGAGGGCGAAGGGGATGCCGTAGCGCTGTTTGAGGTGCTCGACGCCCAGCGTGTGGTCGAAATGGCCGTGGGTGTTGACCGCCATGACGGGTTTCAGCCCGTGCTCGGCGATGAAGTTGTCCAGCGCGGCGTCCTCGCGCGGGTTGCTGTTTCCGGCGTCGATGACGATGCACGCTTTGGTGTCGTCCCAGACGACGTAGGTGTTTTCCTGTATCGGATTGAATTGCAGGCAGGCGATTTTCATAATGATGGCTGTTTTAATGCAGTCGGTTTTGCAAAGATAGTGTTTTTTACGGGATTTTACCTATCTTTATGACCCAAAACGACCTGATTCCATGAAACGATTTTTTGCGCTTTTCGCGGCTCTGACCCTGTTCTGCACGGGGATTTCGGCCCAGACGGCCGCCTGCCGGACCTGCAAAGTTAGATATTTATTTTAAATCTCAAAAACTTTCGGTGTTTTTTTTTATTTACCGCGTAGTTTTTCTTTATATTTTGTCAATTGCTTAGAAAGCGCATCTACGCATACATCAACCGACTCTTCAAATGTATCACTCACCTTTTCTGCAAAAAATTCACCATTAGGCACCAGCACTTTTATACTAGCCTCCTTATTCATCGCAGTTTCAGGCTTTACAACTTTTAATGACACCTCCACTTTATTTATATCGTCACAATACTTTTCTAACTTAGCAGTTTTCTTCTGAATAAAATCCTGAAGTTTTTCTGTTGCATCGAAATGAATGGCTTGAATTCTAACTTCCATAAATACCTCCTTTTTTACGCTCTTGGATGAGCTTGTTCATAAACTTTTTTAAGTTCCTCAAAAGTCGTATGCGTATAAATTTCCGTTGTAGTCAGACTACTATGACCCAGTAATTCCTTCACTGCGCCCAACTCTGCCTCATTATTCAACATAGCAGTTGCAAAAGTATGCCTCAACACATGCGGACTTCTTTTTTTTAACGACACCACTTTTGACAGGTTCCGTTTCACTAAAAGATACACCTTTCCAGGATACATCCGTTTTCCGTTTTTTAGAACGAAAAACGCCTCTGCCTTTCCAGGCAACACTTCATTTCTTATTTTCAGATAAACAGACATCGCCCTTCGCAATTCTTCTCCAAAAGGAATTAAGCGCTGTTTATTTCTCTTTCCCGTTACTTTTATCAGAAACGCAGAAAAATCGACATCCACATCATTCAGCCCTATCAACTCGGAAAGCCGCATGCCTGTAGCATAAAACATTTCCAACACCATTCTATCCCGACAACCTGTAAAATCCTCCTTAAAAGGAACATCATCCAAGAGTCGGTCCATTTCACGTTCTTTCAGAAATACAGGAAGAGGTTTCTTATTTTTCGGACCAATGATTTTCAACATCGGATCCTCCTCTATCACACCTTTCTTTAGAAGGAAACGATAAAACGACCGGAGTGAACTCAGTTTTCGGTTTACAGAAGCAGATGTATATCCATTCTCCATCAGGTTCATCACCCAACCACGAACCAAATCAGCATCTACCGTTGTAAAATCGACATCCTCGTCTTTCCCCTTGAAGTATTCTTCAAACTTGGTCAAATCTATTCCATAACTAACTATTGTTTTTTCAGAATAGTTTTTTTCAAATCGAAGATAATCCAAAAAAGAGTCTGTCATCATAAGAAACGTCGCTTATCAATTCAGCAACGAATATATGAAAAAGAATTCAATTATTCAAAGAATGTGCGAGTTTTTAATTATTCTTCTACTTGCTGAAGTTTCTGAACATAGATAGCACGTTCTCTTTTCAGTCTGTTCAATACAGACGGCTTGTCGAACTGCTGTCTAGCTCTTAGTTCTTTTACAACACCTGTTTTCTCAAATTTTCTTTTGAACTTCTTCAGCGCTTTTTCAATGTTTTCGCCTTCTTTTACAGGTACTACAATCATTTTGTTACTATTAAATATGTTATGGTTTAAAATTTCCGCAGTCAAATTGCGCCGCAAAATTACACATACTTTCTTTATTCACAAAACTTTCGGCAAATATTTCTCAAAAACTATTCATAAACAAGTTATTAAATGCAGAAAGTTAGTACCTTTGAAACACTTACATGTCTATAATAATATAATAAAGTATGAAACAGAGCATAAAAGAGCGAGTGCATGCACTGCGCATGACCTTTCATCCCAATTCTATCAAAGCGTTCATTATTCCCAGCACCGACCCTCATCTTAGTGAATATGTAGCTCCCCACTGGATGTCACGGGAGTGGATTTCCGGTTTTACTGGTTCTGCCGGAACAGCGGTTATCCTGATGGATAAAGCAGGATTATGGACCGACTCGCGTTATTTTCTGCAAGCTACGAAGGAATTGGAGGGCAGCGGCATTACCTTATATAAAGAGATGTTGCCGGAGACTCCCAGTATTACAGAATTTCTCTGCCAACACTTAAAACCTGGAGAATCTGTAAGTATCGACGGGAAAATGTTTTCTGTGCAACAGGTCGAACAGATGAAAGAAGAACTGGCGGCACATCAGTTACAGGTCGACATATTTGGAGATCCATTGAGTAGCATTTGGAAAGACCGGCCCGCCATGCCTGATTCTCCTGCCTTTATTTATGATATCAAATATGCAGGAAAAAGCTGTGAAGAGAAAATATCCGCCATCCGTACGGAGTTGAAAAAGAAAGGTGTCTATGCTTTATTCATATCCGCGCTCGACGAGATCGCATGGACTCTCAATTTGCGAGGAAACGATGTACATTGCAATCCGGTCATAGTAAGTTACCTGTTAATCACACAGGATGAAGTGACTTATTTTATTTCACCGGAGAAAGTGACGGCAGAGGTAGAGACTTATCTAAAGGAACGGCAGATTGGAATACAGAAGTATGATGAGGTAGAGACATTCCTGAATTCTTTTCCGGGAAAAAACATTCTGATTGACCCAGGGAAAACGAATTATTCTATCTATTCATCTATTAATCCGCAATGTTCTATTCTTCGTGGTGAGTCGCCCGTCGCATTATTGAAAGCGATTCGCAATGAGCAGGAGGTCGCCGGCATCCACGCTGCCATGCAACGGGATGGAGTAGCACTCGTCAAATTCCTCAAATGGCTGGAAGAATCCGTATCTACCGGAAAAGAGACAGAATTAAGTATAGATAAAAAGTTGCATGAGTTTAGGGCTGCACAGCCTCTCTACATGGGGGAAAGTTTCGACACGATTGCAGGATATAAAGAACATGGGGCAATCGTACATTATTCAGCTACCCCGGAAAGTGAGGTGACTCTTCAGCCCAGAGGGTTCTTACTCTTAGATTCAGGAGCCCAATATCTGGACGGAACCACTGACATCACCCGAACCATTGCCTTAGGCGAACTTACAGAAGAAGAAAAAACGGATTATACCCTTATATTAAAAGGACACATCGCGTTGGCTATGGCCAAATTCCCTGCCGGAACCCGTGGAGCCCAGCTCGATGTACTAGCCCGTATGCCTATCTGGAACCACAGAATGAATTTTCTTCATGGCACAGGACATGGCGTCGGACATTTCCTGAGTGTACACGAAGGGCCGCAAAGCATTCGTATGAATGAGAGCCCTGTCATTTTGCAGCCCGGCATGGTTACTTCCAATGAGCCTGGTGTTTATAAAGCAGGCAGTCACGGGATACGTACGGAGAACCTGACGTTGGTTTGCAAAGATGGAGAGGGAATGTTTGGAGAATATCTTAAGTTTGAAACTATCACTTTATGCCCAATCTGCAAAAAAGGGATCATCAAGGAGATGCTGACAAATGAAGAAATTGAATGGTTAAACAATTACCATCAGACTGTCTACGAGAAGTTGTCACCGGATCTTAACGAAGAAGAAAAAGTTTGGTTACAAGAGGCAACTGCTTCCCTTTAAACAGAACTTGTCTGACACCCGGGTGTCAAGCATACTGAGACCCGGGTGTCAGACTGCTCAAGACCCGGGTCTCATACATCACGACACCCGGGTGTCGTACAACATAGAACTGCATTAAATAAAAAACTTTATTAGAAACAAATATTATATGGCTTTAATTAAATCAGTACGGGGTTTTACTCCCGAAATCGGAGAAAACTGCTTCCTTGCAGATAATGCAACTATTATAGGAGATGTAAAAATAGAAAATGATTGTAGCATTTGGTTTAATACGGTATTAAGAGGTGACGTCAACTCCATACGAATTGGCAATAGCGTCAACATCCAAGATGGAAGTGTCTTGCATACATTATATCAGAAATCGACTATTGAAATTGGCGATCATGTATCTGTAGGGCATAATGTTACCATTCATGGGGCGACCATCAAAGATTATGCATTGGTAGGGATGGGGTCAACCGTCCTGGATCACGTCGTAGTTGGCGAAGGAGCAATCGTTGCCGCCGGTTCGCTGGTATTAAGCAATACCATCATTGAGCCGGGAAGCATTTGGGGAGGGGTACCCGCGAAATTCATTAAAAAGGTAGATCCTGAACAAGCCAAAGAACTGAATCAGAAGATTGCTCACAATTATTTGATGTACTCACAATGGTATAAGGAATAACATTAAGTAAAACCGAAAACTAAACTTCGTTCCTCCTTTCTCTTATGTTTTTAAGAAAAAGGGGGAACGTTTTTTTTTCAGATCTCCATTGACACTTCAATAGCCACATTAATAAAACAAACCATTTACAAACACTTACCATAAGATTCATACTACTAAAACTAATCATCATTGATTCCTAGAATCTATATTCATATTATTTAACCATCTGGAAATAGATATATTACGAATTATTCGTAGATTTGTAAGACATTAAATCCGGCCAGTGAACCAACAAACACTTATTCATTATGAAAATTAAACTACTACTTACAATTCTTTTATTGGCAGAAACAATAACCGCCAATGCACAAAACGCAGAAAAAGAATATTTAAAGAAAGTACTTACCAATTTAGAAAAGATTGAATCTGCAACCTACTATGTCACCAACGAAAGCTGGCAACCTGGTGATTCAACCGCATTATCTACCTTGCACAGCTTCATTAAAGAGTACGATAATCCAATGGACTCAACCATAGGAGCAAGTTATGTTTCACTAGATGCCAATGATACAACAAAACTGGAATTTTGTTATGACGGCAACATAAGAGCATTACCTTATCACGAAAATAAGAAATTAGCAATTGATGATTTCACATTCAGACCACTTCCTTTCAGGCTAGTAAGTCCTCCATTCTTCAATCACGCAAAGAATATCATCAGATATGCACTTACCACTAAGGATCATATTGTAACAGAGTTGAAAGATGAGGGTGATAATTATTATTTTAAATTAGTCATTGATGAGAATCAACAGGTTGAGTTCTTTGGAAAAGCTTATCACATGCCACTTCCTCCATTCGATATCGGCAGTACAACTTCTATTTATGAGTTATGGATCAACAAGTCGAATGACCTGCCTTATAAAAAACGAAGAGAGATGTCGCATGATATTTCCGTTTCAACTTGCTCAAATCTTGCAATCAATAGACACACAATTTACGACTTTAACGCGTCAGATTATTTCCCCAAAGATTATGAGATAGTAAAATACAGCGACCTCTACAAGAAAAAAGCAGAACCAACAGCATCCAGTCTTATAGGAAAAAAAGCTCCCGGCTGGATATTAGAAAATATAGAAGCACAGCCGGTATCATTAGCCGACTACAAAAGCAAAATCATACTAATCAACTTCACAGGCATTGGTTGTGGCGCCTGTCAGGCAGCCATCCCCTTCTTGAAACAGCTAAAAGATTCATTCACCAGTGAAGAGTTTGAGCTGATTGCAATAGAATCCTGGAGCCGTAAAGTATCTGCTATCCGAAATTACGCAAAGCGAAAGGAATTGAATTATACCATTCTGAATGCAACAAATGAGGTTATCAAACAATATCAGACCGGTGGTGCCGCACCTTACTTTTTCATAGTAGACCAAGAACGAATCATACGAAAAGTAATCAGAGGTTATAGTAATGAGAATACAGATAAAGAAATAATAAATGCAATAAAAGAACTACTATGAACATGAACAGACTATTTACTTGTCTTTGTTTGTCCTTGTTATTCAACCTGGTACAAGCACAATTACCCATCCCCGAATATCAGAAAGGAAAGGCCATTTTAAGTGGTACAATCGCCAATTACCATCCGAATGACAATCTGATATTCAAGATCGGAGCTCCCAATATCGTGATGGGAACAGCCGAAACTCTTTATCCGACTGTTGAGTCAGACGGAAGCTTTACTATTAATATTCCTCTCTACCATCATACACAAGTACGGATGATGATAGGAAATGCTGATTTAGTCATTCTGCTAAGTCCCGAAAAAGAAACAAATGTAGCTATCAATCTAAGTAATCCACCAGGAAAACAGTTTGTATTTAGCGGCCAATATGCTACCATTAACAATGAATGGTGCCAGCCGGAACTGATAACAAAGATACCACCTGTTTATAGTGATGGCGACCTATTGGATTCCATTGTAGGCATTAGTGCCAATGAATTCAAAAAACGATGTATCAACCAATACAAACGATATGTAACGCACAACAGCGCACAGTTACAATTCAGCGAAGACACTCGCACACTCGCCAATCTCTCATGCGCATTTGATTGCCTGGAAAATCTACAGGCCACCCACTATTGCCTGCAAACTGCTTATCAAAAGAAGGAAAACATTACGCGGGAACAAGCTTTTGCTGCTTTTCTTGATGTATATTTGCCCGATGATTTCCACAATTATTTGAAGGATTTCCCAGTCAATCACCCTTTAGCACTCTATTGTTATAATTACCGCAATGTAGTCATGGATTTATATGATACCCACAAAGACCCACTCGCTTACGAAAAAAATCTATTGAAAAATGCACCACTCACTAAAGAGGAACAGACACTTATCCATCAATATGAAACGGCTTTCAAAGCAGGTATCTCCTTTCAGCAAGAAAGCGAGCTAATGGCACTTAGTGCAAAATACTTCAAAGAAAATGACCAATTCAGATGGGAGTCATTCTCCAAAGCAAAAGAACGTCTTAGTAATATCATACAAGACAGCACAAGTTTAATAGTTGACTACATACGAGCAATCTATATGCGTTCCAGTTTTTACAATTTACAACCTCTGACACCCCGACAAGAGCTCATGGCTTCGGAAATTACCAATCCTATCTTCTTAGGTATCATTCAAGACATGAACCGCCAGATGCAACCCCGACAGCAAACGATAACAAAGAAATTCACTATTTGCGAAGCACCACAAGTTCCGGAAAAGGAACTGTTGACTGCTCTCATTGCCCGCCACAAAGGGAAGGTACAGTTTATCGACTTTTGGGCTACCTGGTGCGGCGGCTGCCGGCAAATCATCAAGGAATATGAACCACTAAAGAAAAAAATAGGTGAAGACAAAGTTGCTTTCATTTACCTCACAGGCCCCAGTTCTATAAAAAAGACTTGGGATATACTAATACAAGACATTGCCGGAGAACATTACTGGCTGAACAAAGAACAGTGGGGTTATCTTTGGAATCATTTTCAGATGACGGGATTACCGATGTACCTGATAATAGATAAAAAAGGAAATATCGCAAAACAATTCACCCACGTAACAGCCAAAGAGTTGAAAAAGTTGCTAGAGTTAGAAGTCAACAGATAAGGTACCTAGCTACAAATGCAGGAAACAGGTTCTTCGTCAAATCTGGTGAAAAGTTGTCCTCTATTCATTTATATAATTCAGTAGATGCCTGTTTTTCTAAAAGATTTACCACCCAATTTGACAAAGAGCCGAAAGCAATGAGAAGTGTGCCAAAGCTCCTTAATAAACAAAGAATCACCTTTATCACAATTATCTGTGGTAAAGGTGATTCTTTGTTTATTAAGGTTTTGTATTGCCCTCTTATATCGAATTCACATTGATCTACAATATATATTTAGAAATTAATCATGTGCATAATCTTCTCCGTCGCACCGGCATTGCTAGTCACATAATAACCGGCATTCGTTCCGGTTTCGCGCAAAAACACCTCATCTGTCAGGAAACGATCCAGCAAAGTTTTCAGTTCATCATAGTCTTTGATAGAATAAGCACCTTTTGCTTCCAGCAATTGAACAGCCTCCATGAATTTCTGATACTTCGGTCCGAAAATCACCGGAATACCATATACAGCCGCTTCCAAGGTGTTGTGGATTCCGACCCCGAAACCACCGCCGATATAAGCTATTTCACCATAGCGGTAAATAGAGGATAACAGACCGAAACAGTCTATTATAAGGCAATCCGCTTTCAATACATTTCTTTCGTCAGCACGGGTATAGCGCACATACGGACGTTTCAATTTACCGATGATCTCAACCAGGTGATTCTCATCGATCACATGCGGAGCAATAATCAGTTTCATTTCCGGATGATTATTGAAATATTCGAGGAATAAATCCTCATCAGGTCCCCATGAACTTCCGGCAACAAAAGTAAAAGAATTGTTTCCTTTAAACTTCTCCACCAACGGGAGCTCTTTAGCCTCTTCGCGGATTTGCAGTACACGGTCAAAACGGGTATCCCCCACCACTGTCACACGACTGATGCCGATTTTCGACAAATAACGTTTGGATGCCTCATTCTGAACAAACAGATGATCGAAATCTTTCAAGACATTGCGATAAGTGCCACCGTACCATTTAAAGAATATTTGTTCGCGACGGAAGATGGACGACACACTATATACCGGAATACGGCGCTTGTGAAGCTCATCCAGATAATTCTTCCAAAACTCATATTTGATAAAGAACGCCATGCAAGGATTTGCAATATCCAGGAACTTCTTCACATTCCTCGGCTTATCAAACGGCAGATAGCAGACAATATCCGCCCCCCGGTAATGCTTGCGCACTTCATAACCGGAAGGAGAGAAAAATGTCAGCAATATCTTATAGTTAGGATATTTCTCACGAATCATTTCTATCAGAGGGCGTCCTTGTTCAAACTCCCCCAGTGAAGCAGCGTGAAACCAAATATACTGTTCCCCTTTTTCCACTTGTTGGCGTAAGAGTTCATACACCACCCAATGCCCCTTCATCATCTTCCGGGGCTTGCGGCTAAACGGAGCAGCCAAATGGACGATAAAGTCATAAATGACTATTGCCAGGTCGTAAAGCATAGTACTGATCGATTACTTCAAAACCTCTACCGCTCGTTTCATACGAGCTATCGTCTCCTCTTTGCCCAATACCCAGGAAATATCGAACATGTGCGGGCCTTTTCCTTCACCCACCAATGTCAGACGGAAAGCATTCATGATATTACCGGTATGGTAACCTTTCTCTGCAATCCAGTCCATAACGACTTTTTCCTGTCCTTCAATGCTAAAATCTTCAATACCGGCAATCACTTCTGCCAATTCGGTCATACATTTTGCAGAATCTTCTTTCCAGCGTTTCTTCACCGTCTTTTCATCATATTCGGTAGGAGCCACAAAGAAGAAGCTACAAACATCCCACAGTTCTTTAATGAAACTTACCCGGTCTTTCATCATGCCAACCACAGTCACTACCTTTTCGAAAGGAGCCTCTACGCCTTGTTCTTTCAAGAAAGGCAAGAACAGTTCCGCAATTTCTTCGTTAGGTTTCTGCTGTATATATTGATGATTGAACCATATTCCTTTTTTATAGTCGAACTTAGCTCCCGACTTGCTGCAACGGTGAAGATCAAACAATTTAATCAATTCGTCCATCGACATCACTTCCTGATCATTGCCCGGATTCCATCCCAATAAAGCCAGGAAATTAATCACAGCTTCGGGTAAATAACCGGATTCGCGATAACCAGAAGAGATTTCTCCGGATTTCGGATCGTGCCATTCCAATGGAAATACAGGGAATCCGAGACGGTCACCGTCACGCTTGCTTAATTTTCCATTACCTTCCGGTTTCAATAACAAAGGCAGGTGAGCAAATTCCGGCATCGTATCTTCCCAACCGAAAGCACGGTACAGCAGCACATGCAGCGGAGCGGAAGGCAGCCACTCTTCACCGCGGATAACGTGGGAAACTTCCATCAAATGGTCATCCACAATATTAGCCAGGTGATAGGTAGGCAGTTCGTCCGCCGATTTGTAAAGCACCTTATCGTCAAGGATAGACGAGTTTATCACGACCTCGCCACGTATCAAGTCGTTCACATGCACATCTTCGTCCGGCTCTATCTTGAAACGGACCACATACTGCCTGCCTTCGGCAATCAGCGCGTCCACTTCCTCTTTGGGCATCGTCAGCGAATTACGCATCTGCATGCGTGTAGAAGCGTCGTACTGGAAATTGGCAATCTCCGCACGCTTGGCTTCCAGCTCCTGCGGAGTATCGAAAGCGATATATGCCTTGCCGGCATCCAGCAACACCTGTACATACTTCTTGTATATGTCGCGGCGTTCGGACTGACGGTACGGACCATGTTCTCCACCAAAGCTGACACCCTCGTCAAAAGGAATGCCCAACCACTTGAAAGACTCCAATATATATTCTTCCGCTCCCGGCACAAACCGGTTGGAATCGGTATCCTCAATGCGGAAAATCAAATCTCCTCCATGCTGACGGGCAAAGAGATAATTATACAACGCAGTGCGCACACCACCGATGTGCAACGCCCCCGTAGGACTCGGGGCAAAACGGACTCTGACTTTTCTTTCTGTCATAATCTATCTTACTTATAACTAAATTAGACGGCAAAATTAAACCTTTTTTTCCATACTATTGTTTTTTTTTGTACTTTTCGCAAAAATTTCAACCGATATGAACTATTTCAAAGGTAAAAACAAAGAGTTCTCGTTCAGAGATTTGATATATAAGGCACTTATTTTTATAGGTACGGTGGGAGTTATTGTCTATTTCCTGCCGAGAGACGGTAAGTTTAATTACCAGTTTGACATTGACAAACCCTGGAAGTACGGGCAACTGATGGCTACCTTCGACTTCCCCATCTACAAAGACGACCAAGTCGTAAAAAAAGAACAAGACAGCATCCTGGCCTCTTTCCAACCCTATTTCCAATTGGACAAGAGCACCGGGAAAGAGGCGCTCAAGAAACTGAAGAACGACTATCAGACTCATCTGCGCGACATTCTGCCCTCTTCCGATTACATCCGCCATATCGAAAAAATACTATCCGAGGTGTACCGGGCGGGCATCCTTTCCACTGAAGAACTTGCCCGGCTGCACAAAGACAGCACATCTGCCGTTATGGTAATAGACGACAAGCTTGCCAACCAACGGAGCATCGACAAACTCTACTCCGTAAAGCAGGCATATGCCTACCTGCTTACGGCCGACACCGTACACTATCGTCCGAACATACTCCGGCAGTGTTCCCTCAACGAATATCTCTCTCCCAACCTCACCTACGATGCCCGGCGGACAGAGACCGCCAAGGAAGAAATCCTCGACAACTATTCATGGGCAAACGGCATTGTACTGAGCGGGCAGAAAATCATCGACCGCGGCGAGATAGTGAGCCGGGAAACCTACAATATCCTCGAAAGCCTGCGCAAAGAGTCCATCCAGCGCAGCGAGTCCATCGGGCAGAAACAACTGATGCTGGCAGGGCAGATTCTGTATGTCGGCATCTTCATATTGTGCTTCATGCTTTATCTCGACCTCTTCCGCAAAAAGTATTACAACCGCAAAGGCAACCTCGCGCTGCTTTTCACCCTTATCATGTTCTATTGTGTGGTAACGGCCGTTATGGTAACAAACAATATATTCAACGTATACATCATTCCCTATGCCATGCTGCCCGTCATTATCCGCGTGTTTCTCGACTCACGGACAGCCTTTCTCACACAGGTCGTCACAATACTGATTTGTTCCATCTGCCTGCGCTATCCGCACGAGTTCATCCTGCTGCAACTAACGGCAGGTTTGGTTGCGATTTTCAGTTTGAGAGAATTATCGCAACGCTCGCAGTTGTTCCGCACGGCCATCCTGGTGATTCTGACTTATGCAGCCGTTTATTTCGCTTTTGAACTGATAACGGAAAACGACCTTTCCAAACTGAACGGCAGTATGTACACCTACTTCGTGATAAACGGCGTGTTGCTGCTTTTCACGTATCCGTTGCTTTTCCTGGTGGAAAAAACCTTCGGCTTCACTTCGAATGTTACTTTGGTGGAATTGTCCAACATCAACAACAGTTTGCTGCGGCGCATGTCGGAAACCGTACCCGGCACATTCCAGCATTCCATGCAGGTAGCCAACCTCGCAGCCGAAGCAGCCAACCGCATCGGCGCAAACAGCCAGTTGGTGCGTACAGGCGCTTTATACCATGACATCGGCAAAATGGAGAATCCGGCATTCTTTACCGAAAACCAGTCGGGCGGTGTCAATCCGCACAAGAATCTCGGTTACGAGCAGAGTGCACAAGTCGTCATCGGACATGTAACGGACGGATTGAAACTGGCCGAGAAGAACAACCTGCCTAAAGTCATCAAGGATTTCATTACTACTCACCACGGTAGGGGAAAGACAAAATACTTCTACATATCCTGGAAAAACGAGCATCCCGGCGAAGAACCCGACAACGAGTCATTCACCTATCCCGGTCCCAACCCTTTCAGCAAGGAGCAAGCCATCCTGATGATGGCGGATTCCGTAGAGGCAGCCTCGCGCAGCCTGCCCGAATATACGGAAGAGAGCATCAGCAACCTGGTAGACAAGATTATCGATT
>OJMG01003053.1_pt1 | contig 13271 bp, 10 predicted proteins | sample 1597141 | NCBI WGS metagenome assembly OJMG01 (sample SAMEA2452119, study PRJEB22498) | human gut metagenome | biome: human feces; feature: human gut; material: feces | place: Australia | collected 2012 | reverse complement strand
GCCACTGGTGTTCCTCCTAATATCTACGCATTTCACCGCTACACTAGGAATTCCGCTTACCTCTACTTCACTCAAGAACCACAGTTTCAAATGCAGTTTATGGGTTAAGCCCATAGTTTTCACATCTGACTTGCGATCCCGCCTACGCTCCCTTTACACCCAGTAATTCCGGACAACGCTCGCTCCCTACGTATTACCGCGGCTGCTGGCACGTAGTTAGCCGGAGCTTCCTCCTCAGGTACCGTCTTTTTTTCGTCCCCGAAGACAGAGGTTTACAATCCTAAAACCTTCTTCCCTCACGCGGCATCGCTGCATCAGAGTTTCCTCCATTGTGCAATATTCCCCACTGCTGCCTCCCGTAGGAGTCTGGGCCGTGTCTCAGTCCCAATGTGGCCGATCAACCTCTCAGTCCGGCTACTGATCGTCGCCTTGGTAAGCCGTTACCTTACCAACTAGCTAATCAGACGCGAGCTCATCTTTCAGCGATAAATCTTTGATAATCAAATCATGCGGTTCAATTATGTTATGCGGTATTAACGATCGTTTCCAATCGGTATCCCCCTCTGAAAGGCAGATTGCTCACGTGTTACTCACCCGTCCGCCACTAGATCAGAAAAGCAAGCTTCTCTTCTCTCGTTCGACTTGCATGTGTTAAGCGTGCCGCCAGCGTTCGTCCTGAGCCAGGATCAAACTCTTAATTAAAGTTGTATATCAAAAGCATCTCTGCTCTTGTTATCCTGTTTCAGTTCACTTCACTGAACGTACATTTCTTTTACGTCTTTATGTTAGACCTTTAATTCTTTTTCTCAAAAGAATCTCTCAAGGGTTTCGTACTATTCGTCTTTGTTCAATTTTCAAGATGCTGTTTCGTTACACTCTTTTGTGTCGTGCAACTTTTACATTATATCACACTTTTTATCTTTTGTCAACCCCTTTTCTGAAGTTTTTTCAAAAAAGTTTTTTGACTTCCGATCTTTTCGTGTTTTCTAATGTGCTGTCTTAAATCAGCTTATCTATTATATCATATTAGCTAAGCTTTGTCAAGACTTTTCTTTGTGAATTCTTTATGAATTCGTTCGAACTCTTTTGTTGAGTTCTTTTTGAGCTACTCCTTCGGTCTCTGCTGTTCTCCCGAACCTTTTACCTTCGTTTCGCTTCTTCCTTTATCGCTCTCTCTCGAGGCGACTTGTTTATTTTATCACTTTTATGCCATTTTGTCAACCCCTTTTTTCGCTTTCTGCTTTTTTTACACTTTATTTCCCTTTTCTTATCTCTTTTTGTCCATTTTGCTTTGCTCTTTTGTTCTTTTGATACAAAAAGTGACAACTGAGCGTCGCTCAGTTGTCACTTTGCTCGGTGTTTCCTCTATTTTGTGTTAATGATTTACTCGGTATGGCTCCGCCATTCCTCACTTCTCATTCCTCATTAATCTTACCGTTTCCGCCATTAATTCTGCAGCTTTCTGCTTTTTCTCCAATGTCACTGCAAAATACGGCTTATCTCCGTCAAAAAACCTGATCCTATTCTTATAAGCTCCATACAACGCTTGTATCTGCTCCACCTCTGCGGTTTTAACAAAGAACAGCACCTTATCACCTCTTTGTGTTATTTCTTTTATGCCAAGCTTTGAAGCAGTATTTCTCGTAAGTGCAACGTTCACCAATCCCAGCACTGATTTCGGTGGGTCACCGTATCTATCTATAAGCTCGTCGATAACGTCCCTGGAATCCTCCTCATTGCCTATGGAAGCTATCTTCCTATAGCAGTCTATCCTCTGTGACAGATTTTCTATATAATGGTCAGGTATAAATGCGTCTATGGATATATCCACCAAACAATCCTCAGGTGACGGTGGCAGAGCCTCGCCCTTTTGTTCAGCTATAGCCTCATTTAGAAGTCGCAGATACATATCATATCCCACAGCTTCCATATGTCCATGCTGTTTACCGCTGAGTATCGAGCCTGCACCTCTTATCTCAAGGTCACGCAACGCTATCCTGAAGCCTGAACCGAACTGCGTGAACTCTCTTATTGCGTCTAGCCTTTTTGCCGCTACCTCCGTGAGTACCTTGCCACGTCTGAAAGTGAAGTACGCAAAAGCACGGCGGTTTGATCTTCCCACACGTCCACGGAGCTGATAAAGCTGTGAAAGTCCCAATCTGTCAGCGTCCTCTATTATAAGTGTATTTACATTCGGCACGTCAACACCCGTTTCGATTATGGTGGTGCAGACAAGGATATCTATTTCTCTGTCGCAAAGCTGCCGCCATATTTCCGACAACTCCTCCTCGGGCATTTGTCCGTGTGCGAACGCTATCCTTGCGTCAGGTAGCATTTCCTGAAGCTTATTTGCGGTCATCATGATAGTTTCCACCCTGTTGTGGATATAATACACCTGACCGCCACGTCGCAGCTCCTTGCTTATGGCCTGCGCTATAACGCCCATATTATGCTCTATAACATAGGTCTGAACAGGGTGTCTGTCCATAGGTGGCTCCTCTATGACCGACATATCTCTGATACCGCTCATTGCCATGTTAAGCGTTCTTGGTATCGGGGTAGCCGAAAGTGTAAGCACATCAACGCCCTTGAAAGTTTCCTTGAACTTTTCCTTATGGGCAACACCAAAACGCTGTTCCTCGTCTATGATAACAAGGCCCAAGTCCTTGAACTTAACGTCTTTCTGCACAAGCCTGTGTGTGCCTATGATAAGGTCGATAGTGCCACGGTTAAGCTCTCTTATTATCTGCTGTTGCTCCTTTGGTTTTCTAAATCTCGACAAAAGCTCCACCTTCACTGGGAAATGCTCAAATCTTTTTATCGCCGTCTGATAATGCTGCCATGCAAGAACAGTTGTTGGCACAAGTATAGCCACCTGCTTGTTATCGAGCATACACTTGAACGCCGCACGGAGAGCCACCTCCGTTTTGCCGAAGCCCACATCTCCGCAGAGAAGTCTGTCCATTGGGGACGGCTTTTCCATATCTGACTTTATCTCCTGTATAGATCTTAACTGATCGTCAGTTTCCTGATAGTCGAAACGCTCCTCAAAATCCGCCTGCCAATCGTTGTCAGGGGAAAAAGCAAAACCCTTTGCCATTTGTCTCTGAGCATAAAGCTTTGTAAGCTCCTCCGCCATATCCTTTACGGCAGACTTTACCTTGTTTCGTGTCTTAGTCCACTCCATAGAGTTGAGCTTATTGAGCTTCACTGCCCCGTCATCTCTCGGACCTATATATCTTGACACAAGGTCAAGCTGAGTAACAGGCACATAAAGCACGTCCGTGCCTGCATATTTTATGGTGATATAATCCTTTGTTACACCGTTCGTTTCTATATTTTTTATTCCTGAAAATCTGCCTATGCCGTACATAGCGTGAACAACAAGGTCGCCCGATTGGATATCAGACAGGCTTTTTATCTCTTCTCCTGCCTTGTGACGGGATTTACGCTTCTTTGCACTCATGGCTTTCATCTGAGTGATAGCCGCACAGCCTATGTCAGGATAATCAAAGCCACCTGACAGACAGCCCGTGCGCAGGTATACTTTACCCTTTATTATCTCGCTGTCCTCAGTGAGGATCTCCGCAGAGATGCCAGCATCATTAAGGTCTTTATTTATAATAGGAAGCGTCTTTTCCGAGCCTGCCAGCACAACAGTACAATACCCCTGAGAGCAGAGATTTTTCAGTTCTTCTTCAAGATTGATGATATTACCGCCCCAAGCCGCCGTTTGTCGGCAGTCGGTATTGATAAGCTTTTTGAACTTCACACCGTTATTTGAACGCATAAAACTGTCAAGAAACACCGACTTCATTTGTGTTATTTTTAGTTCCGCTTGTGGTATATCAAGATAAAAGCCCTCCAACTTTCTGAAAAGTATGCCGTCCTCATAAAGAAGCTTCATATCCTCTGAAAGCTGAGCAAGAGCCGCCTTGCCCTTTTCGATACAGTTCGTATACTCCGACACAAGGCAAACACCGCTCTCAAAGTAATCAAACACTGTTGTGAGTTTGTCATAGCACACAGTATAATACTTATCAAGATTTGTGAGCGTGATACCGCTCTGAGCCGTTTCTATATCCCTTGAAATATTCGTTCTTATCTTATCGGTACGGCTTCCACGGACAGACTTCGACAAGGCTTCAAGCTTTGCCACAAGGTCATCAGTGTCAGGGAAAATTATCTCCAAGGCAGGGAAAACCGTTATCTCGTCTATAGGGTCGGTACGTCTTTGGCTTTCGGGGTCAAAATATGATATAGAGTCAACCTCGTCGCCCCAAAGCTCTATTCTCACAGGGCGTGACTCCTGCACAGGAAATATATCGGCGATAGAGCCTCTCACAGAAAACTGCGCCTGACCCTCCACCTGATCTGTTCTTGTATAACCGCCTGCAAGAAGCTTGCTTGTAAGCTCCTCAAGACTCAGTTCGCCCCCTGTTTTTATCTCAAAGGAAAACTCTTTCAGCTTATCCTGCGGAATAGTTCCCTGCAAGCAAGCTTCCATACTTGCGGCGATTATCTTGCACTTGCCCTGAGTGATGAGAGAAAGAGCCTCCAGCCTTTTATGCTCATATTCTCTTGAAACGCCCTCCATGTATGCAAAGTTCAGATCCTTTGCAGGAAAAACGCAGGCAAGCTGTTCCCCAGCCATTTCGTTTATATCCCCTGTCATTCTAATGGCTGACGCTTCATCGTCGCATATAACAAGGCAAGGGGAAAGCCTGCTTAGAGCCATTGCGGTCTGAGCCTTGTGTATATTTGAAACGCCCGTGACCGCACAAGGGGTAAACCCTTTGAGCAGGCAGTTTTTCACATCTTTATAAAAGCCAAGACGGCTCGCCATTTCGTAAAAAATATTCATCTTGCTGTTCTCCGAAAAAATATGCTTAATTGAACTTGTTCATAGCCTCGTTTATCTTGCCCTGCACCATAAGCTCCACAGCCTCGCAGGTGTTTTTATCCACATCAGAAAGCTTTTTCATTTCCTCGTCAGTGAATCTTGAAAGCACCCAGTCAGCCAAGTTGTAATCAGGGTGAGGCTTTTTGCCCACGCCTATTTTTACCCTTGGGAAATCCTGACCGCCGCACAGTGCGATAATGCTTTTTATGCCATTGTGACCCCCAGCCGAACCGTTTCTGCGTATCCTCATTTTGCCCACGTCAAGTGAAATATCGTCATAGACCACGACAACATTTTCAAGCGGTATATCATAAAAGTCCATAGCGTCGCTGACAGCCTCACCGCTATTGTTCATGAAAGTTTCAGGCTTCATGACAAGACAGCTTTTTCCGCCTATAACGGCACGTCCCACAAGAGCCTTGAACTTATGCGTATTCACCGAAAAGCCGTATTTCTTTTCCATAGCCGCCACCGCAAGAAAGCCTGCGTTATGGCGAGTATTCTCATAAGCCACACCGGGGTTTCCAAGCCCCACGATAATATACTCAGGCTTGCCCATAGCCGTTTCCCTCTCGGCAGACAATTTCTTCAATTTCTCAAATATATCCATTGTAAATTCTCCTATCTTTTATAATATGTCAGCCCCGACAGCTTATTCTATCCACGCACAATAACCCCGTCTTTATGCAAGACGGGGTATAAACAAAAGCCGACATTTTACTGTCGGCTTTATTATAGCATATGAGATTTTGTTTGTCAAACGAAAAATGAATAAAATCAGCATATCGTAAGAAAAGGCAGGATATTTCTCATAACATAATACAAAGGCAGGCTTCCGAGCAAAACACCTAGAAACACATAGCTCCTAGGAAATATCCTGACCTTTTTACCAAAAGAATAAAACACCGCTTCCACATAAAACATTCCTGCAATGATAATAAGCATTGGCACGGTTATATTATATCCCAAAGCTTCCAAAACATGACCTTTAAACAATGCTTTGATACATCTTGTGTTTCCGCAGGCAGGGCAAAGATAGCCCGTAGCTTTGTGAAAATAACATTCTGGTAATTTGTTCCCTAAATTAATAATTATATTTTTGTTTATATAGGTAAACAAAGCCAATAATGGTACAATAACCATTATCAGCTTTGCGAGTTTTATACTTATTGTTTTACACATTGTATTATTTTTTATCCGAGCGCATCTACGATAGAACCTACTGTGGAAATAACGATAATAGAAGGTATAAGTGCGATTATTCCGCAGACAAGACCGGCTATAGCCATTCCTTTTCCGCCTTTTTTAGTAAGTAAAGCACAGCCACCAAAAATTACGGCAAGTATTCCGCAGATAATTCCAACTACGCCGAAACAGCTTACAACAAGGGATAAGATACCCAATACCATTGACGCAATAGCCAGCCCGCTTGTTGGATTTGACGGTGCTGAAGATTGCTGAATATATATCGTGTTTTGCGCCGGCTGTGCCGATACGACAGTCTGTAAAGGATTAGGCGAACCACAGCTTTTGCAAAACCTTGCGGTGCCTGAGTTTGAAGCTTGGCATTTTGGACACTGCCAAGCATTAGTATTTTGATTCTCCATAATATAAATCTCTCCCGTTACAACAATATTTTTAAAACCATACGGTTTTAATATGTATAGCATAGCACAAAAATATGGTAAAGTCAATAGTACCAATAGGTACTAAAATCACTTTCTACAAATTATACAAAAAGCAAGGAGAATTTTTATGTATTTCCAGAGATTAAGGGATCTAAGAGAAGATAGCGACATGAACCAAACGCAGATAGCCGAAATTCTTTTTACAAGTCAGACAGTGTATTCAAGATATGAGCGTGGTGCAAGAACTATCCCCGTGGAACACCTCCTTATCCTAGCAGACTTCTATGGCGTTTCCACCGATTATATCCTCGGCAGGACAAACAACAAAAAGCTAAACAAATAAAAGACCCTGCCTTACAAAAGACAGGGTCTTGCTTATATTTGGGTATATTACTTCTCCTCAGACTTGCCGTGGATAGCCTCGAACTTTTCTGTTCTCGCCTTGAGCTTCTTCTCAGCGTAGCCCTCTTTGATAGTCTCTCTGCCACGCTCGATAGCAAGTGCGTTGTCAGGGATATCAGTTGTGATAGTTGAGCCTGCCGCTGTGTATGCGCCCTTGCCGACTCTTACAGGTGCAACAAGGTTTGTGTTACAGCCGATGAAAGCATTGTCCTCGATAACAGTTCTGAACTTCTTGTCGCCGTTGTAGTTTACTGTTACAACGCCACAGCCGAAGTTTACATTTGAGCCGACGTCAGAATCGCCGATGTATGTAAGATGTGCCACCGCTGTGTATTCGCCGATAGTTGAGTTCTTTATCTCCACAAAGTCGCCTATCTTCGCACCCTTCTTGATGTGCGAATTAGGTCTGAGCTGAACATAAGGTCCTATCTTAACGTCGTCCTCGATAACAGACTCGTAAGCCTGAACATTGTTGAGGTTTACGCCGTTTCCTACAGTTGTATTCTCTATTATGCAGTTGTTGCCGATATTGCAGTTTTCACCGATAGTGGTGTTTCCTCTAAGTATAACTCCACTGTGTATCTTTGTTCCATGACCGATAGTAACATTGTTTCCGATAGAAACACCGTCTGTGCAGCAGAACTCGATACCCTCGTCAAGCCACTTTCCTATTATCTCATATCTTGCGATATCATTGAGTGCAAGCAGACCACGTCTGTCATTTGCACCAAGCGCAACATGAGGATTTGCAGAAATAAATGCGTCAGCCTTTTTGCCCTTTGCAATAAGCAGCTCGATGCAGTCTGTAAGATAATACTCACCCTGAGCGTTCTCTGGCTTGATGTCGAAAAGAACTTCCAGCAGATCAGCCGTCTTGAACCAGTAACAGCCTGAGTTTATCTCAGTGATAGCAAGCTGCATAGGTGTGCAGTCCTTGTGCTCAACTATTCCTGAAATGCCATTCTCAGTACGGATTATTCTGCCGTAGCCTGTAGGGTTCTCAACTCTTGATGTAACAACAGTTACGCCGCAGTCCTTTTCAGTATGAAGCTCCAGCGCACCCTTGATAGTTTCTGCGTCGATAAAAGGAGCGTCGCCGCAGAGTATAAGTGTGTTCCCTTCAGCGTGAGCTTTAAGGAAATCAGCCGCCTGCATAACAGCATGACCTGTGCCAAGACGTTCTTCCTGCATAACAGTGCAGATATCAGCCTTTGACTTTCTATCTGCAAGATAATCCTCTATCTGCTGACCCTCGTAGCCTTTTACAACGCAGATATCGTCAAGCTCTGCATTTTCGCAGGCTGTCAGCACCCACTCAAGCATAGGCTCACCGATAACATTGCACAAAGCCTTTGGCATATTGGTCTTCATTCTCTTGCCCTGTCCGCCGGCAAGAATAATAACATTGTTCTCCATAATACAAATTCCTTTCAGATACGTCCCACAAAATAAGACTTGGCACTTTCGCACCATTTCCTTATTATTATAATACGGTTGGGATAAAAAGTCAACAGTTGGTTCATATTTTATCGCAATTTATTCTTTTGCTTGACAACATATTGCGACACTGCTATAATAAAATGTGTAGTTATCATGTTCATATATTGCAGTTTTTTCTGCTTCAGATATGGGGGAAAATATATGCAGAAACAATTCTATCCTGTTATAGGAACTGAAAAAGCTCTGCCATTTTATATAATCGGCATAGGCGTGAGCTGCTGGCAGTTTCCTGTCAGCAGACCGGAGGGCTATGATTATCCTCAGCTTTTCGTCTGTCTTGAGGGCGAGGGTGAGGTAACGGTAGACGGCAAGACCGTAAAAATAATGCCTGACAGCATTTTCTATATACCACCGCACTGTCCCCACGAATATAGAGCCATGACTCATTCATGGTATCTTGACTGGGTGTGCTTTGACGGCAAACAGGCTCTCGAGCTGCTGAAAGAATGGGATCTTAACAAATTTCATGTTTTCTTAAACTGTGGCGCAGAGCGTATGCACAAGCTTTTTGACAGCGCGTATTACACCATAAAAAGCGACAAGGCATACGGCAACTATTATGCCTCCGCACAGCTTTACGATATGCTTCTTGAATACCGCAAGCTTTCGGACGATGAGTTCCCATACAAGAGCCGTGTAAATTCTGACGCCGTCGCAAAGGTCATGAAATACACTGAGGAGAATTATTCAAAGCCTATAAAGCTCGCAGATATGGCGGCTGTGGCAGGGGTATCAGAACAGCACCTTTGCAGACTTTTCAAGAAAAATTTCAGCATAAGACCAATGGAATATTTAAACACAGTGCGCATAAGCCACGCAAAGGAGCTTCTTACCTACTCCTCAAAGACAGTTGCGGAGATAGCTTCGGAAACAGGCTTCAGCGACAGCTCGTATTTTTATGTTGTATTCAAAAAGCATGAGAACATTTCGCCTGCTGAATACAGGAAGATAAAGGCATAAGGTGGCAATAAATATGGAACAAAAATATATCTATTCCTTTTCTCAGATAGAGGATGAGGTTAAAGCTTTGCATGAAACCAATACTGAGGCTGCAGCAGCCGTTGCCCTTTCATGGCTGGGTCTGAGCCGTGATGAGCTTAAAACACTCAGGGTATCAGACTACAACAGCACAATGCGAATGCTCCACTCTGCAGGCAGAGTGGTGTACGTCCGTGAAGATCTTATAGCAGATATGCTTAAAGCTACATGCGAGGAGGCTCCTGAATACAGCATGGGCTTTTTCATCACAGACGTGAACTCTGCATACGAAGCCGCAGAAAAGCAGGAGCTTTCCCCTATCAGCGTGCTTAAAATGAGATACTTCTATGAAAAGCACAGTGCAAAGCTTTCAGGAGAGCCTGAGGACAGAGTATTTCTCAAGGAGATACTGCGCTCAGTTGGCGAAAGCGAAGCCGATATGGAAAAGCAATTCGCCGAATACGAAAAGGACGCACCTGAAAAAATATAGACCATTGCCACTGCACAAATACATCGTCTATATGTACTACGCATCTATTTGTTATAATTCAAAAGACGGCTTTCAAAGCCGTCTTTTTTATGTCCTAACAACAAAAAAGAGCAAAACCGAAGTTCTGCTCTTTTGTAAACTATTCTGTTAGTCTATCAAATCACCAAATTAGATAGAAGAATGGCTCTTTACATAGTCAACAACAGCGTCAACAGTTGTGTAAGCAAGACCTACGCAAGTGTCAGCACAGCCGTAGTAAATAGCAATTCTGCCTGTCTCAGCGTCGCAAAGTGTTGCGCATGGGAATGTTACGTTCTGAACATCGCCTACGCACTCATAGATCTCTCTTGGGTTGATGAGATACTCGCCGCATCTGTACTTAACTTTCCATGGCTGCTCCTTGTCAAGGATGCAAGCTGAGAAGCTGTATACAAAGCCGTTGCAAGACTCAAGAACACCGTGATAGAAGCAGAGCCAGCCCTCGTCTGTCTCTATTGGAATAGGACCTGCACCGATCTTCTTGGACTCCCAGCCCTTGAGAGGTCCCATAACGTGTCTGTGCTCGCCCCAGTACTTCATGTCAGGTGACTGTGAAATGTACATATCACCGAATGGTGTGTGACCTGAGTCAGAAGGTCTTGAGAACATTACATACTTGCCGTCGATCTTTCTTGGGAAGAGTACGCCGTTTCTGTTGAATGGGAGGAATGCGTTCTCGCACTGATAGAATGTCTTGAAATCATATGTATAGCCTACGCCGATAGTTGGCTTCCAGCCGTATGCATTACACCATGTTACCCAATATCTGTCTTCGATGAAGCATACTCTTGGGTCATAGCCGTAGCCCCACTGATTTACTTCTTCTGTAGACTTTTCAGCCTGCTCGAACATAATTCTTGTAGGGTTGATGTTCCAGTGAATACCGTCCTCAGAGAAACCAGCATGGAGAGCCATGTTTCTTTCCTTATCGTCAACACGGAATACGCCTGCGAACTTGCCCTCGAAAGGAACTACCGCACTGTTGAAGATAGAGTTTGATGTAGGAAGAAGATTTCTAGGAATGATAGGGTTTCTGTTATCTCTCCAGATCACTTCATTGCAGTCAGCCGGCTTATCCTGCCAAGGCATATTTGGGATAGCCTGTCCGTTGATTACTTTAACGCTCATGTTAAAATCCACCTTTCATAATATAAAAAAATACTGAGGCTGACCGTCAGGTCATGCCCTTGTTTTTATTCTTCCCCCGAATAGAAATGCGAAACTTTTCCCGCTTATTCAAGGCGATATCATTCGGCTTACCTTATCGGTAAAATGCCGCTGTTATTATTAAAACACACTTTCAGAAAAAATTCAAGCCCCTATTTTTGCTGAAAACGTTTAAAATTTATATGTAAACGTATTCTTCTTAAATTTAACATTTTATTAACAATTTGCTTGGTTTCATATTTTTGCATCGCACTAAAAATATGCGACTTTATCCGCCTGCACGTCCGTTCTCCGCCAAGTCCATGATAAAAATGAAATATCAGGCAGTATTTTGAATGTAAATTATAAAAGTTGCCCATAATGGTCATATTAGCATAAGCATATTCGTGCAAGTTTCTGATTTTTTGCAAGAATAGAAAAAAGCACTTGCAAAAACAGTGAAAAGGGTATACAATATAAGTAAGGATATCGGATACGTTCGGCAGAGTGCGGCGCAAGTCGGGATTTGCCGAATTGTTCTGTATAATAGTGTACTATAATTTATAATTTACAAGTGGAGGACATTGATATGAAACTAACAGAAATGTCTGCAGAGGAACTGGCATCATTCAAAGCAGAAGTCCAGAAAAAATATGACGATTTCAAGGCTCAGGGACTTTCGCTGAACATGGCAAGAGGAAAGCCGTCTGCCGAACAGCTCGACCTGACAGAGGGTCTGCTCACAGCAGTAAAGAGCAGCGAGGATTGTTTCGCTGAGGACGGCACAGATTGTAGAAACTACGGCGGTCTTGACGGTCTGCCTGAGGCTAAGGCACTTTTTGCTCCTATGCTCGGCGTAACACCTGATGAGCTTATCATTTGCGGAAACTCAAGCCTTAACATCATGTATGATACTATCGCAAAGTTCGTGCTTTTTGGCACAGGCGATGGTGAGAAGCCTTGGAAGGACACAAAAGTCAAGTGGCTCTGCCCTGTTCCTGGATATGACAGACATTTTCTTATAACAGAAAAAATGGGCTTTGAGCTTGTAAACATTCCAATGGACAAAAACGGTCCTGACATGGATATGGTAGAAGAATTAGTAAGTAAGGACGCTGCAATAAAAGGTATTTGGTGTGTTCCAAAATATGCTAACCCTACAGGAACATCTTATTCAGATGAAGTAGTAAAGAGAATGGTTGCATTAAAGCCGGCAGCAGAAGACTTTAGAATATATTGGGATAATGCTTATGGAATTCATCATTTATACGATGACGAGGCTAATCAGGATCAGATTCTAGATATTCTTTCAGAATGTGAAAAGGCAGGAAATCCTGATATGGTTTATGAATTTGCATCAACATCTAAGGTAACATTCCCTGGTTCCGGTGTGGCTGCACTTGCAACTTCAAAGAATAATATTGAATTTATTAAGAAGCAGATGACTATTCAGACAATTGGTCATGACAAAATCAATCAGTTAAGACACGTAAGATACTTCAAAGATATTAATGGAGTTAAAAAGCATATGATGAAACATGCTGAAAAACTCAGACCTAAATTTCAGGCTGTTATTACAATGCTTGACAAGGAATTAAAAGATGCTGACATTGCAACATGGACAAACCCTAAGGGTGGATATTTCATTTCTTTTGATGTAATGGAAGGCTGTGCTAAGAAGGTTGTTCAGATGTGTAAGAAAGCAGGAATGGTACTTACAGGAGCAGGAGCAACATATCCTTATGGAAAAGATCCTGAAGATAAAAATATTAGAATCGCTCCATCATTCCCTTCACCTGAAGAATTGGTTGAAGCTAGCAAGATTTTAATTGTTTGCACTAAGATTGCAACAATTGAAAAAATGCTTGATAAATAATGTCAAAAATATTGAACAATATAGAAAATAGGTTACATTTATTTTGTGTAACCTATTTTTTATTTCATATGTAGTAAATCTAAATGAAACTTTGTTATACTTATATGAAAGATTAACTATTATTGTAGGTCTTTTATTATTTTGAGTATTTTTCTCTTCCTCTAAGAAAGATACTATCTTTTTAATAGAATCATACTTATAGAATAATTCAGGATTAACTTTTTGATTTAGTCTTTGATTCAATTTTGATGAAAGTAAAGCAAACTGCAAAGAACTAAAGCCCAAATCACCTAAATTAAGTTCATATCC
>OJMG01003051.1_pt1 | contig 13275 bp, 6 predicted proteins | sample 1597141 | NCBI WGS metagenome assembly OJMG01 (sample SAMEA2452119, study PRJEB22498) | human gut metagenome | biome: human feces; feature: human gut; material: feces | place: Australia | collected 2012 | reverse complement strand
AGTCGATGAATACACCGTAAGAAGTGATGTTCTTGACAGTTCCTTCCAATACCTGACCTTTTTCCAACTTAGAGATAATGTCTTTCTTCTGTTGTTCCAATTCAGCTTCGATAAGAGCCTTGTGAGAAACAACCACATTCTTGAATTCCTGATTGATCTTAACGATCTTGAATTCCATAGTCTTACCAACGAATACATCGTAGTCGCGGATCGGCTTAACATCGATCTGAGAACCCGGCAAGAAGGCTTCAATACCGAATACGTCAACGATCATACCGCCCTTCGTACGACACTTGATGTAACCCTTGATGATTTCGTCATTTTCCAATGCTTCGTTAACACGTTCCCAAGAACGAGAAGCACGAGCTTTTTTGTGAGAAAGGATTAATTGTCCTTTTTTGTCTTCCTGGCTTTCGATGTAAACTTCTACTTCGTCGCCAATCTTCAAATCCGGGTTGTAACGGAATTCAGACATCGGAACAACACCATCAGATTTGAAACCAATGTTTACTACAACTTCACGTTTGTTCATTGCAGTAACAGTACCCATAACCACTTCTTTGTCTTTTACAGTGTTCAGGGTTTCATCATAAGTTTTTACAAGATCTTCCTTGCTTACGCTACCGTAAGATTCGCCCTTTTCAAGAGCATCCCAATCGAAATTGTCGATCGGCTGAATGTTCTTCAAATTTTCCATTCTAAAATTGTTAATACTAAGTTTGTTTTAATTAGTAAGTTAGACTTTATGTTGCCTCTCTCAAAAATCAGCTGCAAAGGTAATGCTTTTTTCTGATTTACAAGAAATCCATTATTAAAATTGCGTGCGAATCTATAATCTTTAACTAATAGACAAGAAGTTAGCCGTTATAGCATCTATTTAAGTCCAAAGATCCACTCCGTCTCTTCTACATTGAAATAAGTACTAAGAGTTTATTATGGAAAGTATCCGATGGGAATAATACCTCACTTAGAAATAGAAAAAAATAAAGAGGCAAAAGATACTATTATTTGCCTCTTCCCTATATTAATAATAATACAATCAACCATTTAATATCTCCGTCAGCCGTTTAACGCCTTCAGAAGCGCCACATTGCAGATGAACGATATCATCCCGATAAGTCCGCACTTCTTTCGGATCTATCAAATAAATCGGCTGCCCGCGACGAACGTAGTTTAATAAACCAGCTGCAGGATAAACATTTAATGAGGTTCCAATAATCACAAAAATATCACAAGCTTCTACTTCTCGGATTGCCAGATCTATCATTGGGACAGCTTCACCAAACCAAACAATAAAAGGCCGTAGTTGAACTCCTTTCGGATCTTTATCTCCCCAATGAATATCCGGGTGAGCAGGATCCAGGTCATAAGTAGTTTCTAAATCACGAACAGAGCAAGCTTTCATCAACTCTCCGTGCAGATGAATCACGTGCGAGCTACCCGCCCTTTCGTGCAAGTTGTCTATATTCTGCGTGATGATGCGTACATCAAAATCTTTTTCCAAGGCAGCCAACCCCAGATGTCCTGCATTGGGCTTTGTATTCAACAACTCACGCCGGCGCTGGTTATAGAAATTCAATACAAGTTCCGGATCTTTCTGAAAACCTTCGGGCGTTGCCACATCTTCCACCCGATATTTTTCCCATAAGCCATCTGAATCACGAAAGGTGGAAATACCACTTTCTGCACTCATTCCGGCACCCGTCAATACTACTAATCTCTTTTTCATACAGATTGAATTTAGATTATTATGCAAATTAATAGTTTTCTCATGAAAGAGCAAATAATGAAAACAAAAAAGGCGATACTTTTCGGTATCGCCTTCTTTTGTTGATTACCTTCCGGTCCTCACGGAGGGGAAGGATAGACTTTTATTACACTATTATTAATACTAAACCACTTGTTCGCCTTCACAGGTTACTTGTCTTGCTAAAACAAGACACGTGACTATTAACTTAAAAAATATGTTTTAATAGATTGCGATGGGACTTCTCCCACCGCAATTTTATGAATTGTCAATTGTTAATTTTCAATTGTCAATTATTTAACAACCACTTTGAAGCTTTCGCCGTCAACTGATACAACTACTACACCTGCAGGAGCAGCGATTGTTGCGTTGTCTGAAGAAACTACTTCGTTAGCTACTACCTTACCTAAGATTGTGCTTACGATTACGTTCTTGCCTTCAGCGCCCTTAACTACTACAGCACCGTTTGTACCAGCTACTACTACATTACCAGCAGCGATTGTTTCGTTTGCTGTAGGAGTTTCACCTGTTAATGTTTCCAAGTTGAATACCCAAGCTTCTTTTTCATCCAAAGTTACAACAGGAACACCGTTCTGGTATTTGATATAACCAGTAGTTACTTCAGTAACATCACCGTCAGCATCAACTTTATAGTCTCCCAATGTCTCAATTGTAAATGCTTCGCGAGCTGCATCAACATACTTGAATGCGAATGTGCAAACTTTATCTTCTGGACAATTAGCTGCCAAGTCGATTGTGTCGTTAGTAGAAGCAATGATCAAAGAATCACCTAAGTGTTTAGCCTGAACAAAGCCTAAACGATTGAAACCTTCGTGCATGAATTTATTAGCACCAGTTGTTACTGCTTTAGCAGAATCAATCAAGTTAACCAAATAACGACCTTGCATGTACGGTCTGTCTTGGATAGCGTCAGCACAGTGACCACCATTTTCTTCTCTCCATTCCTGAGTATTGTGTTCCGGATTCAACGGACAAGTCCAACCGTCTGCAACATATTCAGCATCTACAGCCAACATGTACTGAGGACGATAAGTATTTGCATGGAATGCAGTATCAGCCAACATAGCCGGTTGCTTAGTTGCATACTGAGGATCCAATATATTTTCCATACCTAAGAAACCTTCGATAGCTTCACCCTTAGCATCTGCTAATAATGTACCCTTTTCATACAATACATAGCTAGGATCGTCATTACGGAAGATCTTGATTGTATCTAATGTACCTTCGTTAGAGAAGTCGCTACGATATTGCTCTGCCAAAGCCGGAGTGATTACGAATTGATCGTTTTCAACGAACTTATAAGCTGATTCAGCCTTCACTAATTTAGAAGTGTTAAATGCAGCATACAATTTCTCAGCATTGCAGAATGTTTTTTCTTCCGTTGAATAATATTTATTATCACTGCTAGCCACGGTCTCAACACCCATAACAATGTTATAAGTATCAGCTTTCTTATTCTTCAATAAGAATTCATTAACATCCTCTAAATTTGAAGCCTTTTCAGAAGCCAAAACATAGCATTTTTCAGTTGTGTTATAATACAACTTCTTACCCGTCATGGCTTCAGTAACTGTATATTCGTAGAAGTTTACAATATCAGTCTTCTGTTCTGTTGTTCCAGCATTCTGATCTTTCCATGCAGTATAAGTTGTACGAATCTGACCGTTATTAACATTAGCACCCTGAGCATTGATTGTCAGATTAAACTGAACTGCTTCAGTTTTATCTTCAGTAAAGGTCAAAACTCCATTTTCTCCATTTGCTAAATAAATTGTATCCTCAGTTGCTTCAATCGGAGAACCAATAACAAATGCGTTGTACTTCAACTGATCTTCAGTGTAACCGTTCAAGTAACCCAGTGTAGTTTCACCCGGTGTACCTGCAACAGTAAATGTATAAGTTTCACCATCTGCTGTTTCGTAAACATAATCATTTGCATTGTCATCTTCACGAAGGCCTGTAATTGACAATTTCTTACCTGATTCACGGTTTACGAATTCCTGAGTTTCGTTATTCCACAACCACTGTCCTTCCGGATAAGCTTTAGCTACCTGCGATGTCGGTACATATGTTTCGTTGCAATCAGGAGAAGCGATTTTTCCGTCTTTTTCGATATTCCAAATCTTACCGATGAAAGTAGTCATATCGATCAAGTTGCTCTGACCAAACTTAACGTATGTGTTGTCGTTGCTTGTTTCAGATTTTGTATAATCAGCAGTATTATTAGCGTCTGTTGGAGCTACAGTCAAACGGTTTACATTCTGACCAGCAGCATTCTTAACTACTGAAACTACTAATTCAAAGTTGTCAGTACCATAAGTTTCATTTTGTTTCTTATTTACAGCAACAACTTCAATCGGGTCACCCTGAACAGTAGCTGGAGCAGAAATAATAAATTCATCTGCTAAAATATTCTCGGCTGCAGCATATTCTTTTTTGTTTAACACATCAAATTTATAACCAGAGCCTAATTCAGAAGAAGTTACTTCCCACTTATCTGTAGTCAAAACAATACGCTTTGTTCTAGCTTCGTCTGTATAAAGAGCATATTGAGCTGCTGTTCCTTCAGTAGTTTTTTCTCCCACATATAACTTACCGGCAAATACATTAGCACCTTCGTACGATTCATATTCGTACCATTCGAGTTCACCATCCTTATTTTTATCTTCTTGATAACCAATTTGGATAGAGAAGCTATCGCCGTTCTGAGCTTCTAATTCAGCCTTAGTTAATGCTGATGGATCAACTGCAACCAGATCATAAGCCCAATAATCTCCCTGTGCAGAACTTGTTGACAGTTCATTATCTTTACCTATATAATATTTACCGGCAGGAGTTCCATCAGGATTTACAAAGAATAAGGAAGAATATCCTTTCCCAAACACATTATATACAACATCTTTGTCATCTTCTTTAACAGTCACAGATAAAGGCTCATTTGTCAAAGCGTTAATCAATTGATAGCCAATCACTGTTGTTATTCCATTTACTGTAGAAGTCACTTTTTTTATAGTCCACATTGTAGACTTATTTTTCTCTAAAGAGTATCTAACCGAAGCATCAGTTGCAGTACCATCAACATCTAACCATTGAGAATCACCTTGAATAGACCCACGAGAATCTACCCACACACGATAATATTGGTCTCCATAATCCTTTGTCGCATCGAACTGTTCTGCAGAAACATTCGATGCTAATCCACCAGCCAGCAACATACTGGCCATCAAAGTAGAAAACTTTTTGTTCATAATAAAATAATTTAATTAGTAATATAAAGTTTATAAATCTCTTTCTTTAATCAACTCACAAGCGGCTGGAAAACTCGTTCCGATTAACTCGTTGAATTTCAATCTTAGGGTGTCGGGATTAAATGAACCTTTATTTTCAACAATTAAGACTTTCGATTTTGACGAATTCCAGGTACGTTATCTAAATAGGTAGGTTTGTCCTCAATTTTAGGGGATGTTGATAAGAAACTGGGGGTGTTGATAAAAAAAACATCATGATTATTTGCTGGTATCAAAAAAGGATTTACCTTTGCAATACAATCGTGTCGAGTAGAATCGTTGATTTTAACTTAACATACCCACCTCTGAATTCCAATCATTTATTATATATACAGGTTCATTGATGGCGAGACACTCGTCAAAAATCTAATTCTGCTTGCCTATTTCGAAATCCATAATAGTGCATAGCTTCTAACAACTTCAGAATAATCCTCATAAATCCTATTCTGATATCCAACATACGCTTATCTACTGAGCAAAAAATTAATTAGCAGTGTCCAAATTGGTCATTTTTGAAAGTCATTTTAGCTTCCAAAAGACAAATATCCTGCCCAAGCAATATTCTTAAACAATATTAATATCACCAGTCTTAAGAGTAAATATTTTTAGATTAATTATTTTATTCTACTCCGCTAGCTCTTCTGTTTTCCAGGTTGAAACTTCATACAACAGTATATATATAATATAGTATATATAATAAGGTATAGAAAAGAAGTGTATTCCATAGAAAAAAACATAGGCATGAATTACAAAAAAGATGCCTACCTTTTCATCAATTCATGCCTACCTTTTCACCAAAATACGCCGGCTTTTTAGACAAAAGCAACGAGTATCAATTTCGATTCCAACGAGTGTCATTTTTGATACTCGTTAGGTATTTCAATAAGGTCAGTTTATTACTATATACAAGTCTAATTCTAAAAAACACCCTTCACACACACCCTTAACTCATTGTTATTCTGAAAAATGATGTGAAGGATGTGAAATCAAGAACACTAATCTAATAAATAAGTGAAAACAAATGTAAAAAGAGGAAACAACATGTACTGGCAGAACTTGTCACTATAAGTTTTCAGAGCGGCTTTTGTCTTCAAATTGTCAGTTAAAGATTAAAAAACTGCAATTTTTATTGCAGATGAAGCAATAATCTTAACTAATAAAAAAACATTAATGCAAGAAATATTCACACTATCCCATAAAAAAGCACCAATACAAGTACTGTATTAAAAAAAATGTATATCTTTGTCGAAAAATAATGAGAAGGTGAATTATTAAATAAGATTAGTCCTGCCAGAACTAATCTTACTTAAATAAAACACGATCTTACATGATAACACATTAAAAAGACACTCATACGTGCTAATCTTCAAATTTCTAACTTTAAAGAAAAGACATGGAAAAATGTAGTAAGAAAAACTCATCAAAGCCAAGAGTTGGATTATTTAATCCTGCAACGGCTTTCCTTACCACAGGATTACTATTCATGGCTTCAGCTCATGCGCTGGGAGCATCGGTAAAATCAAATTCCGATATAGGACCTAGAATAGAATCTATTAATCAACAGGGTAAGACTATTACTGTCATCGTTTCAGATGCTTCTGGTGAATTAATCGGAGCCAATGTAATTGTAAAAGGTACTACAAATGGTAATGTAACTGACATGAATGGACAGGTCACATTAGATAATGTACCAGCCAATGCCATCTTGGAAATCTCTTATATTGGATATCAAACAAAAGAAGTTCCAGTTGGTAACCAGTCACAAATCAAGGTCAGTTTAGCTGAAGATTCACAAGCGCTCGAAGAAGTGGTTGTTGTAGGTTACGGTACCATGGAAAAGAAACAAGTTACCAGTGCTGTTACATCTCTTTCAGGTAGTGATTTAATGAAAGGTGTCAGCGGTTCTGATATCACAACTTCTCTGCAAGGTAAAATCAGTGGCCTGGTAATGGCTAATAATGGTAGTGCCAACGCAGGCACAAGTATCCAGTTACGTGGTATGACTTCAATCAACGCTGGTAAATCGCCATTAATTGTCATTGATGGTTTTCCTGGCGGTGATATCCGTTCACTAAATCAGGATGACATTAAATCTATTGATGTTTTGAAAGATGCATCTGCCGGTGCTATCTACGGTACACGAGCTGCTTCTGGTGTGATTTTGATTACCACTAAAAGTGGATCAAACACGAATGGTAAAGTAAAACTGACCTATAGTACCGAATTAACAAAGAAGCAGGATTACGGTAAACCTGATATGCTGACAGCTGATGAATACCGTGAACACCAAGTAGGTATAGATTACGGAGACAATGTTGACTGGTGGGATGAATTAATTAATCACGACAATTTCTCGCAAAAACATCACCTAGCTTTAGAAGCAGGAACGGAAAACGCTCAAATCTACACATCATTTTTCTATGAAAACAATGAAGGAATAGCCATCCAGGATTCACGACAAGACTATGGAGGTAGATTGAATGCAAATTTCAAACTATTTGATGGTTGGTTAGAAATACGCCCAAATGTAGATTATCGCCAAGCATGGAGAAATAACAATTATCCAAACTTCCAACAGGCTTTACGAAATAATCCGACTCGTTCTCCATATGATCCAGACAGCGAAAGTGGTTATAATGTATGGACCGGAGAAACATTGGATTATAATGTTGTAGCCAATTCAATGTTGACCACTTATGAAGGACTAGACATGTGGTTCAAGCCGGAAGTTTCCATGAAATTAAATGTAAAATATGTTCCTGGTTTATCATATACCCAAACATTAGGATATGAGAATCGTCAGTGGGAATATCATGGATTCCGTTCACGCTATCATTTAGATGAAGTAAACAACAAACGCAACGGTTGGGCTAAACTAGAATTCAGCAAGACAGAAAATTTGACATCGGAAGGATATGCTACGTATGTCAAAGAATTCAATGGTGGACATAGTTTGAATGCAGTAGCCGGGTATTCTTATTTTGAAACCAACGGTGAAAACTTCTATGCTGAGAACTATAATTTTGATGTAGAAGGTATCAAATTTTGGGATTTAGGAAAGGGCTCATATTTAAGTGATGGAAAAGCAGGCATGGGTTCTGGTAAAAATATCACAGAACGCTTATTCTCATTATTTGCTCGTGCCAATTATTCTTATCAAGACAAATATATGGTAACCGCATCTATCCGTCATGAAGGATCATCTAAGTTTGCAGCAGATAATCGTTGGGCTAATTTCTGGTCAATTTCTGGTGGATGGCGTATTTCCAATGAAGACTTCATGAAAGATTATACTTGGATCAATGATTTGAAGTTACGTTTTGGTTACGGTGTGACAGGTAATAATGATTTTAGTTCATCTTATATGGCAAATACATTAGGTTCAGACCAATATTGGATGTTACCTGATGGAACATGGGCCTATTCGTATGGTAAAACTCAAAATATCAACGAGGCTTTAGGTTGGGAAGAAAAGAAAGAGTGGAACATTGGTGTAGACTATTCATTCTTTAACAATCGTTTATATGGTAAATTTGATTACTATCGCCGTAAAATTGATAACATGATTTACAGCGTAAAGGTTCCTCAACCACCATATACGCAAGGTAGCCAATGGCAGAACATTGGTGCCATGGAAAGTAAAGGTTGGGAGTTTGAAATTGGAGGTGATATTATTCAGACTAAAGACTTTACTTGGACATCAAATATGAACTTTAGTCACAATACCGGTAAAATATTAACATTATGGGGTAACAATACATATTACAACGGTAACGGCTTCCCCGCTCCAGGAAGTCCGGGAGATGCAGCTCGAATGGAAGAAGGTTCAACCATTGGCTCATTCTACTTATGGAAATATGCAGGTATTGATGAAAACGGAGATTTCTTGTTATATAATAAAGATGGTGAAGTTATTCCAGCAGCTAAAAAGACCGAAGCAGACAAACGTTATATGGGTAATTATGTACCATCTGTCATTATTGGTTGGAACAACACATTCACTTATAAGAACTTTGATTTAGGTATCAATATGCGTAGCTGGATCAACTTCGACGTATATAATACTATCAACATGTATTTTGGTATCCAAGGTATCAATGAATTGAATGTCCTGAAAGAAGCCTATGGAAAATACAATGATATCCGTGGTGAAAAACAAATCTGTGACTATTATCTAGAAGATGGAACCTTCTTAAAAATTGATGCCATTACGTTAGGTTATACATTACCATTAAAACAGTACACAAAATGGGCAGAACGGTTACGTATTTATGGAACTGTTGGTAATGTAGGGACTATAACTGGTTACAGCGGTGTTAATCCGGAAGTTAACATTGCCGGTTGGGATAGAGGTACAGAAAAGTTCTGGGAACTTTACCCACAAGTACGTACTTATACATTAGGTATTCAAGTAACATTCTAAAAAGCTTAAATTCAACATGAAAACAAATAAAATCAAGAATTGGATATTGGCTGGAGCAACGACTCTTATAGTTGCTACATCCTGCGACGTAGATCCTTCATTTTATTCACAAGTCGTTCCTGAGACCTTCTACACATCACAAGATGCTGTTTGGGAACGCTTTAACAGACCTTTCACCCATTGGAGATGGTGGGTCGCTCAAGATAGAGCACGTTGGGAATTACAAGAATTAGGTACAGATGAGATTTGTGTACCGACTCGTGGTAGTGACTGGTACAATGGTGCTATTTATCAGAAATTCCATCATCATGAATATACAGAAGATATGACTTCTATAGAAACAGGATGGACAAATTTCTCTATGGGTGTTGCGTTAGCATGGGATGCTGCAGAAGATTTAGAAGGAGTAGATTTCGATGCACTTGGTTTTGAGGCAGGGACAAGAGAATCCATGATGAATCAATTAAACACACTTGTTGCTTCTTTCTACTTGGATGGATTAGACTTCTTCGGTGGTGTACCTCTATATAAAACAACGAAGAGTGATGTTTTACCTCGTTCAACAGCAGAAGAGACCTTCAATTTTATTGATTCTCTGCTCCAATTATCAACTCCTGAGCTTCCTGTAAAAACTGAACTTGGAGCCATGGAAACTAACGTCATTCATCAAGCAGTAGGAGCTGTGTTGAGAGCTCGACTATATTTCAATGCGGAGTCTTACATAGGAAAACCGATGTATAACGAAGCTGCAGAAATTTGTCAAGACATACTTGATGGTAAATATGGTAAATATGCTTTAGCAACAGATTGGACTTCGATATTTGGATTTAGAAATGAAACTTGTCCTGAAATTATTTGGACTGTACCTAGTGAAAATGCAAAATTAGAGACAGATGGAGGATATTGGGGCTTTACTGTTCCTTATAACTTCAAAGATTTCTTAGGCGGTTTAAAAGATTCAGGTTCAGATAATGGATGTTGTTTATTACCAAGTCGTGATCCACAAGGTAATTTATATCAATTCAATTTAAGTAACAATTACGAAGGATTCAACGACAAGGACGTTCGTAAACAACAATATGTCTATGAAAGTGGTGGAAAATACAGAGGTATGTTTGTCGTCGGAGAAATGGTTAATCCAGATCATCCAGAATGGATATGTACAGGAGCTCGTGAATATATTGGTAAGCCTCTTCTTGTTAGAGACCAGATTTCTTATTTTGCTAAGTTAGGAACAGATTACGCAACAGAAGCCGATCTTCCATCTACAGTTGGAACAGCAGAAGAAAATTCTGGCGTGCGCTTAATTAAATTCAGCCCACGCCCAAATCAAGATGAATATAAAGAAATGTTTAATCCGGATATTCCTATTATTCGATTGGCTGAAGTATATTACATGCTAGCAGAATGTAAGATGCGTAATGGAGACAAACAAGGGGCTGCCGACCTAATTAATACCGTACGTAAACGTTATTTTGAAGGAGGAAATGATCCAGATCCTGTAACTGCATCTAATCTAGATAAGTATCGTATGTTAAAAGAATGGAAACTTGAATTCTTGGGAGAAGGACGCCGTCGTACGGATCTAGTCCGTTGGAACGCATATGTAACAGAAGATTGGTGGGATCACAAAGCCACCAACAATCCTGACTTGAATCGTTTCCCATTACACTACAGTATTATTGGTGCTAATAACTTATTGGAACAAAATCCTGGTTATTAATATTATATATAATCTGGATAATTGAGAAGAAGAGGGCTATTACAACCCTCTTCTTTTCTTATAAGAGGATATGAAACTGAAATAATTTGACAAGATGAATTGGAAACAAACATTATTCTGGGCCATAACAGCAGCTTTAATATATTACTTTTTCCTCGCCTTTGGTGTTTTTCTTTTTCAACAGCAAGAAGAAAGCCAACTGTTCATTCCCCAATGGTGGCAAATCAAGGACGAACTATTTAAACCCGGAGGATTCTGTGCTATTGCCGGACAGTTTGTTATCCAATATTACCGAATGCCCTTATTGGCCATTACCATCCAAATGATTCTTATCATTGGATGCGGACTCAGTTTCTACCATTTACTGCAGAAAATCAAACCAGCCAGTTATCATTTGATACTCGCCGTTTTACCTTTACTTCTACTCCTCAAAATGAGTATCCGCAGTAATTACTTGGTTGATGGAACAATAGCTTTATTTATCTTCCATCTGTCTCTTCTGCCCTTAGCACGTATCAACCGACCAAAGACAATTGCCCTATACGGTATTCTATCCACCATACTAGTCTTCCTATTTACGGGATTATTAGCCTTCTGTTATGCTGTCATCTATATGCTGACAGCAGCTGTACTATACCCGACTTACAAACAAAAGCTACAAGGTTTGTGGAGCCTGATTCCAGCAGTGGTTTTCTTATTATTCTATGAAGCATTCAACATTCCTGTATCTTTGTTGGAAGGCTTCAAACCTGAATCATATTTGGAGATACAATTGCTTCCTCATTATTTCATCTACTATGTGTGGCTGCAATACTCGCTTCTCCTTATAGGGGTATTACTTGTGTCTTTTCTGCTTTCTTTTATCCCCGCACAGAAAGCAAGCGTAAAAATAATTCTTAACTGTTGTTGCTGCATACCCACGTTGCTATTTGGAAGGTATTGTATGCCAGATTCATTAGACATGCAAAACCGAATGACAGACGAACTTGCTTATTTAGCTCGGGAAAAACAATGGGATACCATCATCAACCGATATAAAGGGAGACCCATACAAGATTATATCAGTCTCAACTATTTAAACATGTCGTTAGCGCAAAAGGGAGTATTAGCCGAAAACATGTTTGCCTTTGATCAGAAAGGCGCCAAAAGTCTGGTTGCCCCTTGGAATCAAAGTCTTTATATGGACAAATTACTCTGTGACATTCATTTTATGATTGGAGACCTATCTTTAGCAGAGAGTTATGCCATGGACGGATTTACCCAATCCAAACGAAAAGGAAGTGCCCGCATGATGCAACGGCTGGTACAAATCAGCCTATTAAGAGGAGAAAAAGAGGTAGCTAAAAAGTATATAGACCTCTTATCCCAAATGCCATTTTATAAAGAATGGGCGCAACAATATGCAGTTTATTTACGAGATCCGGAGAAAATGCAAGAAGAGCCGGAATTAAAACATAAAAGAATGCCGCAACAGCAACAGGACTTATTACTTTCCTTAATGTCTACAGATTCTCTATGGGCCTCGTATGATATATCTAACCGTATTGGTTGGGAATATAAAGGTTGCTATTACCTACTAGACAAACAGCTGAATAAATTCCGTCAATATTTAACAGACACAACCTATCCGAATAATCAACCATGGCCCAGACATTATCAGGAAGCCTGGTTAATTCTGGAAGAGGCAGACAGTACCTTAACTAGGAAGATTCAGGTCCAACCGGATATCCGGAAATCATACCAGCGACTGAAACAACTGATGAACAGCCATTCTCAAAGTCAGAATATCCAGGCTATCTACCGGGAATTCGGACACACCTATTGGTTCTACTATTATTTCAAACAATTCAAAAGTCAGAAATAATCATGAAAGCTTATTCTTTACTCAGCATATTACTCATCTGTTTTACCCAAACAGCTTGCGATATTAAACTACCGGAACAGGTTCAAGCCGGAGATGTCCAATTATTTCCCAACTACGAATCGGTTACAATACCCGTCAATATAGCACCTCTCAACTTCCGGCTTCCATCTGCTGATATGGAAGGTATAACCCTGTTGAAAAGTCCGAACA
>OJMG01003050.1_pt1 | contig 13279 bp, 8 predicted proteins | sample 1597141 | NCBI WGS metagenome assembly OJMG01 (sample SAMEA2452119, study PRJEB22498) | human gut metagenome | biome: human feces; feature: human gut; material: feces | place: Australia | collected 2012 | reverse complement strand
TGTTTGTCTGTATCTATTCGCATTGTCATTCAAAAATGGCACATAACGGTTAGTATATGAAAAGTAGGCGATTTCGAAGTGCCAAATTTTCGGTTAAGCACAAAGTATAATACGAGCCAAAAGCCTTGAATTTACTACTGTTTCGCCTATTTTTTATATACATTGTTAGCGGGTCGTTGTTTTTGTTTATCAGTCATTTATGTGTTTTTCTATTCCATCAATTATTGATTTCCAATCATCAACGTGTAATTCGTGTCCTGTACCTTCAAGGGTGATTAGATTTGAACCTTTTATTTTTTCTAGTAAAAAACCTGCATTCTTATAATGCCAAATTTTGTCGTCTGTTCCGTGGATAATTAAGGTGGGTTGTTTGATTTCGTTTAATCTGTTCCAATATTCTTCACCACCTTGCAATGCAGCGTGATTGAACATACTTATATAATTGTTGGCTCTATTGAACTCAGCTCTTATCAGTTTTTCACTTCTTTGTTTGTCAAATTGTTTCTTGCCACTCATTAATTCTGCACCCTGAATTAAATAGTTTACCACACTGTCTTCATTTGTCCAATTGACTGTACCTGCTTTACTATGGAAATCTAAAATACTCGTGTCCATTTCAGGTATAGTTGGGTCTGAGTCTCCCCAAGGGCCTGATGACATAAGAGTTAAGGAGTTAACTCTGTCGGCAAACTTTATTGATGCTATTTGAGAAATTAGTCCGCCCAAAGAAATCCCCACAAAATGTGCTTTGTCAATCTTGTAGCCATCCAATATTGAAATAGCGTCATTAGTTAAGTCAACAATATCGTATGGAGTAGAACCTGGTTCATAATTAGTGGATTTTCCTACATCTCTGTTGTCGTAACGAATAACAAAAAATCCTTTTTCAGATAATTGTTGGCAAAATTCAGTGTCCCAATACAGCATTGATACGGTTGCACCTGCTACCAAAAGGATTGCTGGATTTTTCTTATTTCCAAAACTTTCCGTACAGAGTTCAATGCCGTTTGTTTTAATTATTTTCTCTTTCATTTCTGTTTTCCTTTGTTTGCAACTGATTATTATCAGTCCTAAAATTAATATCCAAAGTAGTTTTTTTTTCATTTATCCTTAATTCCGCAACACTTTGATTTAACTTTATTTATAAGTTCCTGAGCAACAAAAAGTTGCTCAGGATTTTGCCATGTCAGATTTTTCACTTATCTTAGTGTTGCAAATCAAAACAAGCGTAAATCGTAACAAGACATGGCAAAGGTACAAATAAAATCTGAAAAACTCACACCTTTTGGAGGAATTTTTTCAATCATGGAGCAATTTGACTCCATGCTTTCACCTATTATCGACCAGACACTTGGTCAGAGATGCCGCAGTATCATCGGATACCAGTACAGCGAAATTATTCGTTCTCTGATGAGCGTATACTTCTGTGGCGGTTCATGCGTGGAGGATGTAACATCGCATCTGATGCGTCATCTCTCGTATCATCCGACCTTGCGCACATGCAGCTCTGATACCATCCTCAGAGCCATCAAGGAACTGACACAGGAAAACATCTCATATACTTCCGATAAGGGCAAGACCTATGATTTCAATACGGCAGACAAGCTCAACGCCTTGCTTATAAAAGCCTTGGTTTCCACTGGTGAACTGAATGAGGTGGAAACCTACGATGTTGATTTCGACCATCAGTTCCTTGAAACAGAGAAGTATGATGCAAAACCGACATACAAGAAGTTCCTCGGCTACAGACCTGGCGTATATGTCATCGGTGACATGATTGTCTATGTCGAGAACAGCGATGGCAACACAAATGTGCGCTTTTATCAGGCTGAGACCCACAAGAGATTCTTTGCCCTACTGGAAGCCAACAGCATCCGTGTGAATCGCTTCAGAGCCGACTGTGGTTCGTGCTCGAAGGAAATTGTCAGTGAGATAGAGAAGCATTGCACGCACTTCTACATCCGCGCCAACAGATGCAGTTCGCTCTACGATGACTTGTTTTCACTGAGGGGATGGAAGACGGAGGAAATCAACGGCATCCAGTTTGAACTCAATTCCATTCTTGTTGAGAAATGGGAAGGCAAGTGCTATCGTCTTGTCATTCAGAGACAAAAGCGCATGGATGGAGAGCTTGACTTGTGGGAAGGTGAATACACCTACAGATGCATTCTTACCAACGATTATGACTCATCAACAAGAGACATCGTCGAATTTTACAACAAGCGTGGGGGCAAAGAGCGTATATTCGATGATATGAACAACGGATTCGGCTGGAACAGGCTCCCCAAGTCGTTCATGTCAGAGAACACCGTATTCCTTCTGCTTACGGCATTGATACACAATTTCTATAAGACCATCATTAGCAAGCTTGACACCAAGGCTTTCGGGCTCAAGGAAACGAGTCGCATAAAGGCTTTTGTCTTCAGCTTCATCTCCGTACCTGCCAAGTGGATCATGACAGCAAGGCAATACGTGCTGAATATCTATACTGAAAACCGGGCTTATGCAAGACCTTTCAAAACTGGATTCGGATAAAGTCCGTTCCTTATGGTTTTAATCTGCGTATTGCCTCAAGTCGCATTGTGGGGTAAGGGGAAGGTATGCACAAATCGGACAAAATTCACGCTCATACTATCATGATGCATAGTGTTCAAGCTCTTTACTGCAATTGAGATTGCCATTGAGATTGCTTGCGGATTTTAGGATATATAGGGGCATGTTCTTCAACTCCCGGACAATCCTCTCTACGGTTGCATCATCCACAGTACCACGCATCTGTCCCACGCAGAGGGCAAGCAGCATCAGCACCGTTACCTGTCCTGTAAAAGCCTTGGTAGAAGCCACACCTATCTCAGGTCCTACATGGATGTATGTCCCGGAATCCGTATTTCTTGGGATAGAGGCACCCACGACGTTGCAGATGCCATACACAAAAGCCCCCTTGCTCCGTGCCAACTGTATGGCGGCAACGGTTCCGAGCGGTCATACTTCCTTTGTAACTCCATACACTTCTCAAAGGAGAAGTCGGATGCCTCAAAAAGAGGCTGGATAAGGTGGGCGCATTCGTTCAGCAGTCCCTTGACGATGTGGATGTTCATCTCGTGGCAGTTTCGGCAAATTGCACTGTTGCAGTTGATATACCGATGACTGTTGATGAAGTCATCCACATAGCGGTCATACCGCTTGCCATTCAAAATCACATCCTGAAGATAGAGTTCTCTCGCTTCTAAGAGTAACTCAAACAATTCTTCTGCTACATCCTGTTCGGTAGCGAAGTGGGTCAGGTGTTGCTTCTCTTCAAAAAAAGAGAAGACTTTTTAATTTGTTTTTGCATACTAAATTACTTATTTATAAGTTTATGACGACTGAAATATAAAAATTACACAACATGGTTCAGTATTAGGTTATAATTCTTGTAAAGTTACATTCCTCCTCCCAACGCATGGTAAAGTTTAATTATACTTTGTATGCGTTCAAAACGAGTTTGTAACTGTTGCACTTCCGCTTCGAGAAGAGACTGTTTGGCGGTCAGCACTTCCAGATAGGTGGTATTGGAATGACGCATCAGCGATTCTGTCTTTCGCACAGCGTCGCATAATGTTTCAACCTGCCGAGCATTGATTTCAATTTGCGATTTTGCCGTCTGCCATGCGGTCAGAGCATCGTTCACTTCCTTTCCTGCGTTCAGTAATGATTGCCGGAACAACAGTTTGGCTTCTTCCTGACGGCTTTTGGCTATCTTCAAGTTGGCGATGTTTACGCCCCGGTTGAATAACGGCTGTGTCAGGGAACCGATGGCATTAAGTAACCATTGTCCGGGATTTACGATTACGCCACCGCCGTTATTAGTCCATCCAAGAATTCCCGAGAGGGTAATATTGGGATAGAAGGCGGCACGGGCCGCATTGGTGGCGTAGAATGCTTGCGCCAGTTCCATTTCAGCCTGACGCACGTCGGGACGGTTGGAAAGCAGTTGCAAAGGGACTCCGATCGAGACAGTATCGGGGAAAGCAGCCTCGGCCAGATCACTTCGTCCAATCGAGTGTGACGGCATGGCAAGTATCGCAGACAGGGCGTTTTCTGTTTCGGAAATACTCTTGCGTATGGATAACAGGGATGCTTCGAGTCGCATCACGTTCGCCTTTGCCTGCAATACGCCAGCCTCGTTTGATTTCCCCACTTTTTTCAACGCTTCAAGAGTGCGTACGGTAGTCCGCCAGTTCTCCAAAGTCCGGTTACTTATTGTCATTTGTGCGTCAAGCATGGCAAGGGTGTAGTAACTGTCTGCAATAGTGGCGACAAGCTGTGTCTGTACGGCCTGCCGGTAGGCACGGCTTCCTTGTAATGCGGCGGCTGCGCCACGCTTTGCCGCCGTAAGTTTGCCGAAGATGTCCAGTTCCCAGCTTGCCGACGCTCCCACATTATATGTCTTTGCCGTTGCTCCGTCATGTTTATTGGCATTACCTTCGGCAGTCAGTCCCAGTGATGGAAGATATGATAGTCTGGCAGTCATCAGGACGGCTTCTGCCGCTTCCACGCGTAACCGTGCCACATTGAGGTCTGCGTTCCGTTCAAGTCCGGTTTCAATCAAGGACTGGAGTTTCGGGTCGGTAAACATTTCCCGCCACGACAGGGACGCGATGGTCATTGTATCAATGTCCGCCGGCATGTCCCGATACAGATTCTCCGTTGAGAGGTCAGGGCGATGATACCGGCTGTATGTGCCACAGCCGGCAAGCATCCATCCCGACAATATGATATATATTACTGTCTTCTTCATTTAATTATGCTTAACACGTTCTTGGATATATTGGAATACAATAAACAATGACGGCACAAGGAACAACAGAGCCAAAGTACCTACAATCATTCCACCGATTACACCTGTGGCAAGCGAACGGCTGCCGTTGGCACCCACTCCGTGCGCCATCATCAGCGGGACAAGACCGAACACCATGGACAACACAGTCATCAATATGGGGCGCAGGCGGACTTTTGCCGCACTGTATGCCGCCTGTGCCAGCGTCATGCCTTCCGACCGCCGTTTACCGGCGTATTCGGTAAGCAGGATCGCTGTCTTGGCAAGCAGGCCTATAATCATGATAAGTCCGGTCTGCATGTAGATGTTGTTCTCCAGACCGAAGAGCCACGCAAACAGGAAACTGCCCATCAGTCCGCAAGGCACCGACAACAGAACCGCGAAGGGTATGAACACGCTCTCATACAAGGCGCACAGAATCAGATAGACCAGAACCATGCAGAGCAGGAATATAAGCGTGGCATTGTTGGTCGTCTTGCTTTCCTCACGCGAAATGCCGCCAAACTCGTATGTGTAATTTGACGGAAGCACTTCACGTGCCGTCTCGCCGATGGCTTCGAGCACCTGCCCCGAACTGTAGCCCTGAGCCGGAGACCCGCTAATCGAGATGGCGTTGAACAGGTTGAAACGGGTGAGGTCTGACGGGCCGTTGGTCTTGGTCAGGCGCACGAACCGGCTCAAAGGCGACATGCCGCCATCGGTGGCACGCACATACATGTGGTGCAGGGATTCCGCATTCACACGATATTCCGCCGGAGCCTGCATGGTCACATGGTAGAGCTTGGAGAACCGGTTGAAGTCGGAAACATATTGTCCGGTATAATAGCCCGACAATGTGGAAAGCACATCTGCGGGCGACACACCCGACTGTTCGCATTTGGCGGCATCGATATCCACCCAGTATTGCGGATAATCCGTGGCAAAGGAGGAATAGACTTCGCCGATTTCGGGTCGCTGCGACAAGGCTTCGACAAACTTGTCTGCCTCTTCCTTGAAGGCGGCGATGTTTCCGCCCGCCTTGTCCTGCAAATAAAGCTCGAAACCGTTTCCCATGCCGTACCCGGCAATCATCGGAGGCGACATGGCGAACACCGTGGCATCGGGAATATCCGAAGTGGCGGCATAAATCTTTCCGATGACATCATTGACCGACTGCCCCTCTCCCTTACGCTGCTCCCAGTCTTTGAGTGTCACGAAATACATCGCCTGCGAGGGACCGGAACCGCTGAAAGAGAAACCGGCGACCGCACCGCTGTATTCAATCTCGCCGATGCTGTCGAGACGGCTGTTGATACGCTCCATCACCTTACTTGTCTGAGCCATGGATGTGCCGGGCTTCGTGTTCATGCTCACCATGACCGTCCCGGTGTCCTCTTCGGGAATAAGTCCCGTCTTTGTGACATTGACCAGCAGCACCAGCAACCCGAAAGAAATGCCTATGATGCTCCACAACAGCCATCGGCGATGGATAATGAACATCACTCCACGTACATAGCGTCGGCTCAGACTGTCGAAGACGGCATTGAACGCTTTACGGAAACGGGCTGCAAAATTGTTCTTAGTGTTGCCCTGCTCATCGATATAGGGTTTCAGCAGCAGCGCGCAAAGTGCCGGTGAGAGTGTGAAGGCATTGACTGCCGAGATTCCCACGGCAACAGCCATCGTGATACCGAACTGCGTGTAGAACGCTCCCGAAGTCCCGCCCATCATGGCTACGGGGAAAAACACTGCCATAAAGATTATGGTAGAGGTCAGGATAGCCGACGAAACGCCTTTCATGGCATCATCAGCCGCGAGAACTGCTGATTGATAGCCCTCATCGAACTTCGCCTGCACCGCTTCCACCACCACAATGGCATCATCGACCACGGTTCCGATGGCAAGCACAAGCGCGAACAGGGTGAGCAGGTTGATGGAGAATCCAATCATGGACATCACGGCAAATGTGCCGATGATGGAAACGAAGATGGATATGGTAGGGATAAGCGTTGACTTGATGTCCTGCAAGAACACATACACCACCACGATGACCAGAAGTATCGCTTCCAATAAGGTGCGGAGGACAGAGTGGATGGAGGCATACAGGAACTTGTTGGTATCGGTAAGCACCACGAATTCCGTCCCTTCGGGCAAGTCCCGGCTAAGGTCGTCAAGCACTTCGTGAATCTCCTTGATGGTGCTTGAAGCATTGGACCCGGCTTTCTGGTTGATGAGCATCATGGCTGCCGGATGCCCGTTCACTTCGGAGGAATAGTTGTAGTATTCATCGCCCAGTTCCACATCGGCAACCTCCTTCAGCCGAAGCACATTGCCGCCCGGCAGTGACTTGATGACCAACTCACCGAACTCTTCCGCGCCGGACAAGCGTCCGCGGTATTTCATCGTGTATTCATTGGCGGTAGGATGATTGGCACCGAAGGAGCCGGTGGCGGCCTCGATGTTCTGTCGTGCGAGTACGGTGGATATGTCATCGGGGATAAGCCCGTATTGCGCCATCTTGTCGGGACGCAGCCAAAGTCGCATGCTGTAGTTGGAACCGAACAACTGTGCCTTTCCCACGCCGCTGATACGTTTCAGCCTCGGCTCGACATTGATTTTCACGTAATTGTTCAGGAAGGTCTGGTCGAAGCGGTCATCGGGCGAATAGAGCGCGAAAGTCATCAGTTCGGCATTCTGCTGCTTTTCAGTGGTGACACCGGTCTTGGTGGCTTCCGCCGGAAGTTGGCTCAGTGCGCCGTTCACGCGGTTCTGCACGTTTACCGCCGCCATGTCCGCGTTGGTTCCCTGTTTGAAATAGATGTTGATGGAAGCATCTCCCGTATTCGATGCCGTGGAAGTCATATAGGTCATGTCTTCCACTCCGTTGATGGCTTCTTCCAGAGGGGTTATCACTGCCTTCTGCACGGTTTCAGCGTTTGCTCCCGGATAAGTTGCGAATACGTTGATGGTCGGAGGTGCGATGTCGGGGTATTGTTCCACCGGCAAGGAAAACATGGAAATCATGCCCAACAGTACAATCACCACCGAGATAACGCCCGAAAACACCGGGCGGTCTATAAAAAATCGCAGGTTCATTTCGTTTCGTTTTTAGGGGTTATGCTCATGCCTTCTCTCACCAGTCCCACGCCTTCGGCGACAATGGTGTCACCGACCGAAAGACCTTCTTTTACGATAAACCGGTTGCCGTCGTTCAGGCGGTCCACCGTGAGATAGGCGGCTTCCGCCTGTCCGTTTTTCAGACGGTAAGCGATAATCTTGTCCTGCAGTTCCACGGTGGCGGTCATGGGAATGGTTACGGCCTCCGTTTTCGGGTTTTGAAGGATGACATTGCCGATGCTGCCACTCAACAGTTCGCGGTCGGGATTGGGGAACAGGGCTTTGATTTGTACCGTTCCGGTAACAGGATCCACCACGCCGCTTACGGTTTCAATACGTCCTTTCGCCTTGTACAGGCTGCCGTCGTTGAGTTGCAGGCCCACTTCCGGCATCCCGGCTATCATGCTGTCAATCGAGCCATAGCGAGCCAAATATCGCCGTAGCATATTCTCCGAAATGGAGAAATAGGCATACATCTCCGCATTGTCGGACACGACCGTGAAAGGCTGTGCCATATTGGGACCGACAAGCGCACCGATGCGATAGGGCAATGTGCCTACTACTCCGTTGCTCGGGCTTTTGATTTCCGTATAGGAGAGATTGTTGCGTGCATCCGATTCTTGTGCCTTTGCCTGTTCGAGTTCAGCACACGCCACTGCCAGTTGGTTCCGGGCGAGAGAAAGCTCGTAGTCGGATATGACCTTCTCGTCAAACAATGCCTGCTTGCCCCGCAGCTCGATTCTTGCCGTTTCCACTTTTGCCTGTGCCGCGCTGACATTGGCCTGCGCCGTGCGTAATGCCGCCCGATAGGGCACTTGGTCAATTACAGCCAATACTTGACCGGTCTTCACCCGTTCACCCTCTTTCACTTTCAGACGGATAATGCGCCCGGATATTTGCGGCAGGATGTCCACATCCTGCCGTCCGCGTATGGCGGCGGAATAGGACTCGGAGATTTCCACCGGACTTGCCGCGACCTTTATGACCCGATAACTCTGCACCGCATCCTGCTTGCCGTCCGCCTGCCTGCATCCGGTCGGCAGGAACAGCATGAGAGCAAATGCGGCGAAATTCGTGATAATGAATTGCTTGTTCATATTTTCTTCTTGTTTTGTATTAATTCATAATAGGTTTGGTGTGTCACCACTGACGGATGGTATTCCACTCTTTTTCGAGAATGGCATAAACACAGGTATCTTCATATTTTGGGGAGCCGTCAGGATTGTTTACGAATGTCACAAACTCTTTGAAACATCCTTCGCGGCGCATACCAAGACGTTCGCATAAGCGTTTGGAGCGGATATTGTCATCTTCCACAAATCCATAGATACGCCGTGCGCCCGCCTCTCGGAAAAGATAATCCAACAATCCGGCTGCCGCTTCACAAGCGAATCCTTTGCCTTCAAAACGTTTGTTGAAATGCCACCCCACATTATAAGTGTCTTCATTCTCACGCAAAGCGAACACGTCACCGATAATAAAGTCATCTTTTTTCAGACTCACCGCATAGCGCAGCATGTCTTTCGGGGAATACTGCATATATGCCCATGCCGCCTCTCTGGAACAAAGGCGGTCTCCGGCAAAGCAATTCACACGCGGATGGGAAAGATACTCCAACAACCCTTCGGCATCCTTCTGTTTGAAATTTCGAATGATAATTCGTTCGGTTTCGATATATATTTCCTTGTAATAATAAAATGGTATGAGTACGCCCAAAGTAGCGAAGGCAAGCATGGCATAGAGATACTGGTGGAACCAGATGAAGGTCATCCCGTAGAACAGGAAGGCAATGCTGCACAGCCCAGAGGCCAGTCCGTCGATGCCGTCGATGAGGTTGATGGCATTGATGATGAAAACCGTAACGAAAACGGTGAGAGGGATGCTAATCCACGACGGCATGGAATGGATGAACAGCATTCCGTGAAGGTCGGACAGTTCCACTCCGCCAGCCACCAGCATGATGCCGCAGACTATCTGGATAAAGAACTTGGCACGGTAGCGCACACCGATAAGGTCATCGGCAATGCCGACAAGGTACAACATGATGATGGCGCAGAAGGCGTATGCCAATGGCAACGCTTCTGCGCCTATTTCCTTAAGCAGCTCATCATGTCCGGTTGAGACATTGACCGCCAAAAGCAGGACAAAGGAGAAGAACACTACGGGCTTGAAGGCCATACCGCCAAGGCGAGGCACTACACACTGATGTATCTTCCGCTCGTCCGGCTCGTCGAACAGTCGCCTGCGGAAGGCGATGAGCAGAATCTGCGGTATCACGATTCCTGCGAAAAACACGCACAGGAAGAATACCGACAGGATGTTGACAATCCAAATTAAACTCATTCTCTATCTAACTTTAATAGGCCGTTTGTGTCGGTCTGTCCTGTACTAATCCCTCTGTATCAATCAATTCGGGGGGGGTAATTCGTGTTTCCATAATCTCAGTCTATGATTTGAATATATTCCGGCTTCACCTCAGCTGAAACCGCCAGTAGGTCGGGAATAATGACGACAAGCTGCCGACCTCTCTTTTTTGCCACTTTTATGAAGTAGCCCTCCACCTGGTCGAACGGTCCGCCATGTACCCTTACTCTTTTACCTTTTTCAATGTTGATTTTATCTTTTTCCTTGTTGATTTCGCTGATTTTGTAGAAGTGTACCTCTTCATCTGCCTGCTTGCACACCTTGATGAAGTTGGTCATGTCTTCATCAGGTACAGTCAGATAGACAAGTTCTCCGCCACTTTTCCATGTGACAAACTGTAGGTCGTAATAATAATTGTGTTTGAAATCAACAATCTTCTGATGACTTGCATGCACAAACACCAGACTATGGATGACGGGTACCATGAAAAAGACTTTCTTGCCCTTGACAGTGCGAAGGACTTTCTGCTTGGGTATGAAATACTCTAAGCCATACGTTTCATTAGAGAGCCGATCTTCGGCAGTATTCTCGTTCTTGTAGGCCCGCATGACATACCACAGTATCTTATCCTTGTCCAATACATTCACCATACTGTTTTGACATGTGTTTTTTGAGAAAAGAACGTACTCATGGTTCATCCCGATATGCGTATCGGTCTGTATATCAGCAACTTTCTATGTGTTTCAACTACAATAGTCATCTATTCTCATCTTTCTGAGTCCACCCCCTGCAAAGCCCCTCTTTACGACATAAAAATTCGGTCGGAAAAGGTATGCAAAAGATGTTTCTCTCTTTAAGAGAAATATCGTTTTGCTAAACAGTTGATATTGAGGTATCATTTTATCGTAAAAGACATATTTGCTCAACAATTGCTTGACGGAAATCAACAAATTTTAGCATTTTTGTAAAAAAGTCGCTATATAATTTGGTGAATTGGAGTTATTTTCATATTTTTGCATCCCGAAGAGTTTCTCTTAAAGAGAGAAACACCTTTTTGCTCAACAATCCCCGACTTTTTTATTATAGTTGCGGTATCACACCGCAATACAATAGTTATAAATATTGAAATAAAGGTGCAGTGAGACGCTGCACCTCCTAAAGAGAATTGATGATGAGATTGTTGGCGTTGTCAACGACAGAGGTGTCCAATGAGGAGAGGTATATCTGTGTGGTTTTCTCGGAGTCATGCCCCAATGCCTCGCTGATAGTAGATACGGGCACGTTCTTGCTCTTGGCTATGCTTGCCCAGGAGTGGCGGGCTACGTAGGTGGTCAGGGGTACGGACAGACCTATCATTTCTCCGATTTTCTTCAACTGCTTGGTGATACGGCTATAGGCATTCTTGTACTGTCTCCAGAATATGGCTCCCTCTCCTTTTGCTATAGGGAGCAGGTAGGGAGAATCATCTGTTTTGTACTTCGCCACTATCTCCTGCATGGCAGGTTCCCATTTGATGTGCAACTGTTGTGAGGTCTTCTGACGGCGGTAAATGAGCGTACTGCCATGCAGATTGCTTGGTGTAAGTTGTGCCATATCGATGAACGACATCCCACGGGTATAGAAACTGAACAGGAACATATCCCTTGCAAGCTCCAAACGGGGGTTCAGACTCAAGTCCAGCTCTTTCAGTTGCTTGATGATTTCCAAGGGGAGTGCCCGCTTGACGGTCTTGTCGATGCCGGTATATACATGCTTGAACGGTGAGGAAGAGATGACCAGTCCGTCATCTACGGCATGATTGTAGATGCGCTTTTCGATTTGTGCACGCCCTTCGGTTGGCGAAAGCGAAAAATCTTTGCGTATGCGATACATGGTTTGTTGTATGGAGTCTATTGTAAAACGGTTCTCTGTTTTTGTCTTTTTAGGGAGTCCGTTGAGCAGTTTTTCGGTTTTTTTGAATTCTCCTTTTAGAATCAATTCTCCTGCCTGAGCACGGAAATCCTTGTTTTGAGCGTAAGTGGTTTGCGCCATACAGATTGCCGCCAACAGCATAACGGCTGCAATCAGAAAAATGTTCTTATTCTTCATATATGAGTTAGATTGTAGTTTTATTTTAAGTGTTTTCGCAGCTCGGCACACCATATATTGTAGCCGTCTTCATTGAGATGTAAACCATCGGTTGTGAGTTCTTTTCTCAATATATTGCTTCCGCTTTCTGTGAACAGTGGAAAAAGGTTTACGAAAGTCAGTCCTTCCTTTTTTGCCAAAGCTTCAAGTTCACGGTTTATGCCAGCCACGGAATCCGTCTTGCCTTCAAGCAACTTGTAACGTTTGAAAGTTTCGTTTATCGGCAGGAGACTTTGAAGAATGAGCCGGGTATTGGGAGACTCACGTTTTATGCGGCTTATGGTAGTGGTTATAGATTGTATGATTTCTGCATTTGAAAGTTGATGAGAAACATCGTTGATTCCTTCCATTAAAACAATCTTGGCAGGGTGGTGGGGAAGTATCTGATGAAGACGCTCGTAAATGCCGGGAACATCGTCGCCGATAATGCCGCGATTGACAACGTTCTTTATGTTAAGGCGTTTGCTCCAATCTCCGCCGTTTTCGGTGAGACTGTTTCCAAGCATCACAATGTTTTTGGAGGTTATGGCTGGTTCTTTTTCAAACAAGTCCATTCTGTCAAGGTAGTGCTGCGTGTGTTTGTCGTTTGTGATTGCTCCCGCAACGGCGTTTGCAACTACAGCTCTAAGGCGAATGACGCTTGTGTGCCCGTCGGGATGCACGCTGTTTGTAAGCAGAATAATTGCTAGCTTGTTTTCGGGATCAATATCAATCATTGTACCGGTAAAACCTGTATGACCATATGCCGATTTGCTGAGCATGTCTCCAAGATTAGAGGAATAATCGGAAGAATTATCCCATCCCGGAGTTCTGCCAAATGCTTCAAGACCTTTGGGAACTGTTGTCATAAGTTTTACGGTGGTGGGACTGAGA
>OJMG01003048.1_pt1 | contig 13295 bp, 10 predicted proteins | sample 1597141 | NCBI WGS metagenome assembly OJMG01 (sample SAMEA2452119, study PRJEB22498) | human gut metagenome | biome: human feces; feature: human gut; material: feces | place: Australia | collected 2012 | reverse complement strand
ATGGAGGGTGTGAAGATGGTGTATCCCAATGCCGCGATGGACAAGGAGTTTGCGGAAGCATTTTATGAAGCACAGGCAGCGGGAGTGAAAGTATTGAATCTTGCCTGCAGAGTCGAAAAGGATGAACTGGAAGTATTATAAACGTTGGAATGACATAGAGGAAATCCTTGCTGCTTTTCGCCGTTGGAAAAGAGAAGATACAGAAAAAATTTTCATAGTATCACCATTTTCAAAAAAACCAATGTACATAAAATTTTCACAAAAAAAGAACTTTATCCTATATTCCTTGTGGATATGGGGAGTTTATCTCCATCATACCTATTGAAATCTCCATCATTTGATGGCAAAATGATGGAGATATTTTTAAGTTGATGGAATGGGATAACTGAGCACCTTAAATGAAAGGAAGGAAAAAATTATGGAATATTCGGCAATTCTTCATGATATGGATAAGAGATTCTGCTATGCAATCGATAAGGATTTATTCGTGATACGTGTGCAGGTAAAAAAAGATGATATAAAAGAGATCATTCTCCATTATGAGGACAAGTACATACCATTGGAATGGAAGGATACGCGAAAGACGATTCCGATGAAGAAGGTTGCCACATCACAGTTTCATGATTATTATGAGGCACAGCTTCAGATGCATTTGATATGCCTCCGCTATTATTTTGAATTTACGGATATGCAGGGAGAAAAGGTATATTATGGAAATTATGAGTTTGATAAGGAATGCATTACAAACAGGGACAGAATGTTTGACTGTCCGCAGAACCTCCGGGAGGAAGAGATGTTTGAGGTGCCGGAGTGGGCAGCAAACAAGGTCGTGTATCAGATTTTCCCATCCCGTTTTGCAGCAACGGAGCCGGTAGACAAAGAACTGTGGTATAAAGCACCGATTACGCCTATGGATGATCTGCATGGAAATCTCAGGGGAATCATCGAACATATGGATGATATTCAGAATCTGGGAATCGATGTGCTGTATATGACACCTATCTTTCAATCAAATTCGTGCCATAAGTATGATACCACGGATTACTACCAGATAGACCCGTCCTTTGGAACAACAGAGGATCTCAAAGAGCTGGTACAAAAAGCGCATGAGCGTGGTATGAAGGTAGTTCTGGATGCGGTATACAATCATACGGGAAGAGAATTTTTTGCGTTTGCGGATATCCTGGAAAATGGTGAAAAATCCAAATACCGGGACTGGTATTTTATTGATGGATTCCCACTTAAAAGCGAATGGGGAGAGATCCCAAACTTCAAATGTTTTGGTTATTATGGCGGAATGCCAAAGTTAAACCTGAAAAATCCTGAAGTTGAAAAATACATTACGGATGTTGCATGTTACTGGATTAAGGAATGCGATATTGACGGATGGAGACTGGATGTAGGAGACGAAATCAGCCATTTCTTCTGGAAGAATTTCAGAAAGGCAGTAAAGGCTGTGAAGAAAGATATGCTGATCATTGGGGAAATCTGGCATTATGCAGGAGATTTCCTTGAGGGGGATGAATGGGATACAGTCATGAATTATCCATTTTACCTGAACCTGATCGATCTGCTTGCAGACGAAAAGATTACGGTCAGCCAGTTCGTACAAAATCTTGGATATTTGAAGGGACGCTTACACAAAAACTGCTATCCCCTTATGTGGAATCTGATCGACAGCCATGATACCGCAAGATTTTTACATCTGTGTAACAACAATAAGAAAAAGCAGCATCTGGCAGCCGCTTTTCAGTTGTTATTGCCAGGAATGCCTATGATTTATTATGGAGATGAGTATGCGATGCCGGGAGCAAACGATCCGGACTGCAGACGGGGTATGTACTGGGATGAAGAATACCAGGACAAAGAGATGTATGAATGGTACAAGCGGCTGATTCAGGTCCGGAAAAGCCATGCATGTATTGTAGAAGGCGAACTGGCTGGGAGCGTCACAGAAGATGAGGAAGGGACAATTGTCCTGATCAGAAAAAATGGCGAGGAGACCATTGCCATGATTTTCAACTGCAGCAGCAGTGCAAAAAAATTTAATGAGTACACGCAGAAGTACAATCTGCTTACCGAAAACACCTTTGATGGAAATGTAGAGGGGTTTGATGCTGCGGTAATCGTGCTTTAAGAAGCCTTACGGCAGATGGTTTCCCGGGAGTTTGTCTGTGGGAAGAAGAGGGAAAGCACCAGTATTTCTGGTAATGTAAAGTACGGAGGATGATATGACGAATGTAAAAAAGAAGAATGGAAAACGGTTTGGGGCAATCGTACTTAGCCTGATATTATTGCTTTCCCTAATGTTTCCATATCCTGTGATGGCAGACCAGACAGCGGCAGACCAGACAACGGCAGCTTCCGTTTATGCCATTCACAAGACAGGTGATGATAAGGAAAATTTTGTGATTGTTATCATGGGTGAGGGCTATACCCGGGAACAACAGGAACAATTTTTGAAGGATGCAACGGCAAAAGCACAGGGGCTGCTAAAGTGGTCCCCTTATAAAGAGTATTCCGACAGGATCAATATTTATGCAGTACAGACGGTATCCAGTGAAACTGGTGTGGGCGTGATGTATGGGGAGTCGAACCCGGACACATATTTTCATGTGCAGGCATTCGGAAAATCCTGCTATTTTGCAAAGGACGGGGAAGATAAAGCCAGGGCACTGAGGGCAGAGCTGGAGAGCAGATATCTGGATACCGGTGCAGCCGTTGGAACCATCCATATCATTTGTAATACGACTGCGAATATTGGTTCTTCTTCCAATGCACTCTTTTCTTTTTCGGCAAATTCGGGTGAGAATGAGCAGGGGGATGTCATGACCCATGAAATTTCCCACAGCATCGGAAGATTAGGCGATGAATATGATAAAAAGATGCAGGGAGAAAATATTTCCGACACATCGGATCCGGATAAGATTAAATGGCATAAGATGCTTGGGTTCCGTGGAATCGGAATAACGGCAGCAGGAACAGAAACGGTATTTGCACCGAGCCGCGTCTGCATGATGCGGGATCTTGGGAATCCTTTCTGTGAAGTGTGCAAAATGGAACTGGCGCGGAGATTAAATAACCGTGATTATGTCAGCGGGCAGGCATCTGTTTATGTGTGCGATCCTGAAATTACAATTCCACATACCAGGACAGGAACACTTGACAGGGATAGTGACCAATACCGGATCGATGAGACAAATATCGCAAAAGCAAATGGAAAGGATCTGGAATTCCGTACAGTCGTACAAAATATAGTGGATGCCAAACAGCATTTGAAGATTACTTTCCGCATTATTGGAGCAGACCATACAGTCAAATATGAAAAAGAAGAAATATATACCGTTCCGCCACTCAGTAACTGGTATGATCCGGATGCTGCCAGAGAGTCCCTTTCTGTCACACTTCCTGCGGTAACTGGTCTGGTTTCCGGGGACAGACTGGAAGGAAAGATCATAGATGAGGACACTGGGAAAATTCTGGCTGACAATCAGACGGCAGGACAGGCGTGGAGTACCGTAACGATTCGTTATATGCTGCAAAACGAAGACGGAACCGAAACAACAGTGCCTGATACGGCACCCGCGACAGTATATGTACCAAAGAATTCTGTGTATACGTTAAGAAGTCCGGATTTATATGGATATACATGTGTAGGAAACAGTGGAAATCAGGGAGAAATAAACATCACAGAGGATCGCCAGGAGATCACTTATTATTACCGGAAAAACAGTGAGATGCCGGAAATACAAACCGTACCTGTCCGCGTAACTTATGATGGAAAACCCCATACATTTGATATCAAACAGGAAGATGGTGTACAAATCAGTTACAGTTTGACAGAAAACGGATCGTATACACAAACGGAGATGCCATTTTACACAGAAGCAGGCCAGTATAAGATTTATTTTAAAGCGGAAAAGGCATCTTTTATTCCAACATACGGGGAGGCTGTCCTGGAAATCGAAAAGGCTTCCACCAGCATGCAGCTGACTGCAAAAAACGATACGGTCAAAGGTGCGGGGACAGTAGAATTACAGCTTTGCAGACAGGGGATTCCGGAAGATGCCGGGATAAAAGTAACCTGTGATGTTTCCGGGATCACATTAGAAGAAAAGGGAACGGATCACTGGATGGCAACGCTTCCGAATGAAACGAAAACATATACGTTCACCGCATGTTATAATGGGAATGGCAACTATACAGGAAGTAAGGCAGATTGTCAGGTCCGTGTAACGGCGGATCATTCCCAGACCGGGGGCGGTTCTGGTGGAAGTTCCGGAGGCAGTTCAAGTGGAGGTTCCGGAGAAAATGCCGGTGGAAGCACGGACGGATCATCTGGCAATGTTTCACCGGATTCCGGCACATTACCGGCACCAGATCATGCAAAAGAAGAACCGGGGAATGTGACACCTCCACCCGCAGCAGATACGTCCGTTTCTGTTAAGGATATTAATGTCAAAGCAAAATCTGCAGTTAAAAATAATACGGTCAAAGTGAAGAATATTGCAGCAGTTTTGAAAAAAGAAATTACAAAGGCAGAAAAAGAACAGGGTGGCAGGATAAAAGACCTGTCTGTTGAAATAACTCTTGATACGGCAAAAGCCGGAAACTGGAAGAATCTGCATCTTGAAATGGACGGGCAGGCGGTAAATTTACTTGTCAAAAAGAATGTAAAAGAATGGAAGGTCAATGGTGGCAATGTAAATCTTACCTTTGATTCGAAGGCATTAAAAGAATTAAAGAAAGAGATGAATACAGCTGTGGTTATCAAAATGAAACAGGCTGACAAGAAAAATCTTTCTGCCAGGGCGGGGAAAATTATTGGAAAACGTCCAATTTATGATTTTTCCGTCACAGGAATAAAGAAAAAGCAGTCGTCTGTCCTGAAAAAGGGACGGATCAGGGTCGCTGTTTCCTATAATGCTTCGAAAAAGGAAAAAGACAAAAAGATTTTTGCATATAAAATTGATAAATACGGTGCAGCAGTTAAGATACCGGGATCTTATTATGATTCCGATACAAAGACCGTTAACTTTGTAAGCCGTGGGTTTTTCACAGTTGCAGTAGGCTGTGAAAAGTGATGAAACATAAAAAATCATCGTTCACGTTAAAAAAACTGTAGTTCATGTCGAAAAAGACAAAAACCGGTTTTCATTTGGTATAATGATAGAGCTCATTTTAGTAAAAATGAGTTCATACTGTGAATGATGGAGGGGATAACAATCATCGTTTTAGAAGAAATATTAATGGCAAACGGATTGACCGTGTTAATGATGTGGTTCCTTTTGTTTTGCAGACGAAAGAACAGAGAGAGCCTTCATGTGGGAGATAAAATATATGATGGAATAGCAATCGTAAATTTAGTGGGGGCATTGTCTGAAACCATTGCTTTTCTCGTAGATGGAAAACAGTTTACTGGCAGCCGGCAGATTAATTATATCTCTAACAGCATATGCTTTATAGGGACAGTCAGTATGGGTATGCTTTGGTGTATGTACGTGGAATTGCGTATCTATCGAAATTATAAAAGAATGGTTCAAAAAGCAGGAGTGGAGATATTTCCCTGGCTGGTAGAAGTAATTATGGTTTTATGTAATCTGTTTGGAACAGGGATTATGTTTAAAATATCCGGGGAGAATGTATATCAGAGAACTGCCGGTGTGCTGGTGGGATATATTTCGCTTGTCATATATTTTGCTTACAGTATTTATCTGGTGTATCATTCCAAAAAACAAGGGGTTAACCTGAATTTTTTCCCGGTGATCTATTTCGTTGGTCCTTGTTTTGCAGGTGTAGTTCTCCAGTTCCTTTTTTATGGAATTACATCATCATGGGTGCTGGTTGCGGTCGCATTGATATTTGTGCAGATGCAGTCATACGCAGAGAGTTTGTATATGGATGAGCTTTCCGGATTATATAATCGGAGATATTTTAATGCGGTGCTTGCGGAAAAGAAAATTGCAAGCCATAAATCCTTATATGGAATCATGATGGATGTAAACGATTTCAAGTGTATTAATGACAATTTAGGTCATAGTACGGGCGATAAGGCTATTTGTACGTTGGGAAATATACTCATCAGATCCATACCGGATGATGGTATGGCAATCCGGTATGCGGGAGATGAGTTTATTGTGCTGCTGTCAGGTGTTGATACGGAGCGTGTCTTAGCGACAATGGAGGAGATTAACCATAATCTGTCCCGGTTTAATGAATCCGGAATAGAACCGTTTCATTTAAGTGTTTCTATGGGATACACGGAATTTGGGACAGAAGATGATGCAGAAACTTTTTTAATGCATATGGATGAGAAAATGTATGAGGAAAAACGGAAATATCATATGCGAAAGAAATCAGCCGGTTTGGAAAATAAAGTATAGCATTACGTTCCTGCCATTTGTCCGATAACTGGTTGCAATGGCACAAGAAAAGAAAATATTATAATCATCAAACGAGTAGCAGACTGGTGTAAATCCGGTTTTGCTGCTCGTTTTTATATTTATGGTTATAGGCAGGGATGCTCCGGATTTCAATACAGTAAATAACCGTGTTATGGTTGATGGAGAGGCAGTTTTTGTTTTATGAGAAAACCAGTTACCCATATAGATAACTGGTTTTTAAGGGATAATGTTAATGAGTATGTGCGATAGTGGAGTTATCAAGAAGTGTTCGTAAGGCATCCTGAAGGACTTGTGAGCAGTTGATTCCGCGCTTGTCAGCAAGACGGACCATCCAACTTGGAAGAGAAACATTTTTTCGAACGGCGCGAGTATCTGTCTGGGCACGATATTCAATGGTATCTGCGGAAATCAGGGAACAGATTGTGCCGGCATCAACACTTAATTTTTCCTGTGGTGATGGAGGAGCAATCGGTTCGCCTTCATCCTCTGCAACAACAAGCCATGCGCTCATTGCATCGGTAATTTGGTCAATTGCATCAGAAAGACTATTGCCAGTAGTGATGCATCCAGGAAGATCAGGGACTTTTGCGTAGTATCCAGATCCGTCCTCGATAGGTGTAAACAAAGCTGTATAAATATATTTCATAGTAACCCTCCTATTTGGAAGCAGGAAACATATTTAATGCATCCTGCTAATATTGGCTTCCTTGAAGATGTACTTCATGTCGTTTTCATTGAAATCGTGTCGTTTGACAGGTACGGTGCTGTGTGTCTGCGGATTGTAGTAAATGTCGTGATTAGCACCGTGGCGTTTCAATTCATAACCGGAAGCACTGAGTTGTTTAATCGTTTGTTGCCTTGGATTCATTATGTACCTCCTTTAATTATATCATACACAATATTACACAAAAGTCAACTAAAATACACAAAAATACACAAGAAATAAAGTGAATGTGCACTACGGAATTTTCCAAATCAGCCGGAATTGTTTTTACCGGAGGCGGCGGATTGTGCAGAGAGTCATGAAGCAGAGGTTGGGGCGGATTGTGGAGGAGCAGGTCGGACAGTTGAGGATGGTTTGGCAATAATTTTTATTTGATATAATTGAACACATGTTTTATTATATAGGCATATAGGGAGGTAGCAAATGGGAGAAAAGCTAAGCAATGAACTTACGGATAAAGAAAGAGAAATGTGTATGAGTATATTGTAAAATATATGGAAGAAAATTTAATTTCTCCATCTTTTCAAGAAATCTGTAAAGGAGTAAACACAAAATCAAAGTCATGTGTGGGGAACAATATTTTCAGTTTTGCATACTGATTGTTGCTATTATCAATCTGATCGTAATGATCTTTTCTAACCATAAAAAATAACCGCCCCTACCAAAGACCGGTTATTTTTTAAAACTAACTTTGGCAAACCGCCTACACGGTATTGCGTTTTGTATTTTCATAATACCATTGCGTAATTTTTTGTCAATGATTTAAAGATCTTTGCTGGATACCATTAAATTGTTTTATTATCTGCGAACAATTTCTAATCGTTCGCGCTGGATAAGTTTTTCATACTGTCTCAATTGAAATACTGTCTACCTGTGCACTTAAATGATTTTAGACACCAGATCCATATCTATTATAGAGTAAGATCAGTATAAGCAAAACGAGTATCACTATATATCTTTTTTTCATTATTATAAATAACTTGAAGCATAGAAATTGGTTTTACTCGAATAAGTTTGAGATGTAATCTTTACAATTCCTACATTTCCAACTCCAACATAAGTATCAAGATTTCCAGAACATTTTAAGGTAATACAGGAGGAAGTACATGTGGTTTTGTTACTTTGTCCAGAAAGTTTATATGTATATATAACAAAGTCAGAATCTACGCTTGCATTAGAAGCACTTGCATTTGTCCAGTGCTTTCCACTATAATATCCAACGGCATCACAACTATATATAATATATAGAGATGAACATTATAATTCCCGCAATTTCATTTCATTTATTTTCTTTTTGCGCGTAATCGTTCTATTTCTTTTTATCCGATTATAAATTGATATAACAGTAGGAATATTTGTAAGTATAAAGATAATGATACAATTATGTATCTTATCCTTTATAGACATCTGATTTTCGGAAACGAAACTATATGAGAGTGTCAATAACCCCTGCTTCTCAACGCGTTCAAAACTTTCTGGTTCAAAATTCAGATACACTATAATTAATACGATTGAAAGAACAAGAAAAATAATTGGTGTTAATGATACGGTAGTTGTTCTTCTTTTTTTATTTAAATATGATTCTAAAAAACGTACACAAATAATGGTTAATGCCATTATTATTACGATGAATAAAATTGTAGAAAATTTCATTTATTCTCCTTTTTGCTCTCTGTATTTTTTTATCAATATTTTTGCTGTGTCAAAATCAAGTTGATCATCTATTACCATTTTTTTAATTAATGAAATATAAGCGTCATTTTCTATTTGATCATTCATTTGCATTTTTTGTATAAGTCGATCAAGTCTCAATCGCACGGTAGGATATGTTATATGATACAATTTTGCAACCTCTTTTAAAGAGCCAGATGACATAACAAAATTTTTTATAAATGTGATATCTTCATCACTTAAATTGTATATCCATTCTTGCGCTTTTCGTCTCATTACCAACCCCTTTCTTTAATATTGTTGATATTATCATTTAATAATGTTAAAGTCAACTGCTAATATTATGTTATTTACATCTTTTTATCTTAATAATCATTCGAAACCTCAAACTTGTAAAGATAAGGTTTTCAGATTCGAGGTTACTCTCAACCCCCTTGCTTTTGTTTATATTTCTTCAATCATCAGTTATAAAAAACAGAAGCATTTTAATCAGTTCACCATATCGGTTTCATTTATATTGGAAGCACAAGGTGTAGAGCAGAGATTGTCCGTGTCGGGTGGGTGGAGCAACTAAGAAATTGTTTGGTATTACAGCGGAAGAACTTTTGAAAAAAGCACGGTAAAATGCTGACTTATCAATTGAAAAATAATTATTTTGTATGGAATATCTGCATGGCCCCATAAGTATGCGGCAAATGCGGAGCCGTGACCTTTCTCGACGGGCAGGAAAAATTCCGGCAGTTTGCGCACGTATTACACAAATGCTTGAGATTGGCGTGTGTTGTTGTATCCAGATGCAGGATCAGCGTTGCTGTCTTAAGCGGCCGGAGCATCTGCCCCTCGGTAAGCTGGATACCATCCGGGGCAAGCCGCCCATAAATCTGTGGGAGCAGGTTAAGGGAATAGGTATCTCCCAGAAAAGATAATTCTGCAAGATACAGGCGGCTCTGACGTTCTACCACATGTGCAAATTCTTCATAAGCCTTTGACAAAAGCATCAGGCTGATGCAGTCCACAATGTAAGCCTCCTGGATCTGTTCATGGTTCAGATATAATTCCGACAGTTCATCCACTCCGTTTCCAAGCGTCACAAACCCATAGGCATAGTGAGGCAGAGAAACCCAGTCTAAATCCTGATCCAGAGAGTAATACGCATAGGATTCAACCAGGGGAAGAAGTGCCGTATAAATTGCCTGAATATGAGGCAGGTCATCCGGAGGGAAATGGAAACGGCTGCAAAATTCGTTCCAGTCACCGGAGGATAATCCGGGAGTAAGTTTACATTTCATGGGATGCATCCTCCTTATCGGAAACAGCCATAACGGCTGCAATTTCCTGAAAGCGGCCCGTGACCTTATCATAGTTCTTTCGGTGATGGGGAAAGCCACAGTTTATGCAGGATTTGATACCATTTTTTAAATATTCACAGTTTCCACCACAGGATTTCCCGAGTGTATAGAGGGGACAATAACAAAACAGACAGTTAAAGTCCGCCTCCGGAATTCCTTTATGGCATGGAAAATATTCACATTTTTTATTTTGAAAAAACTTATAATATTCGCTCAAAATGGTTTCCTCCAATCAAAGCACAATCATAGCATAATTATATCGGAACAACAAGCGGATCGCAAGAAATGCGAATGACATAAAAATTGCATTTCAGTGGGAAATGATACCTTTTGCCCCTTTTATCATTACATTATTTACATCTTTTTAAGAGCGCAGGTATAGTGGCTCAGGCAATTGAGGATTTGAAGCAAAAAGTTGAAAATTAAATAAAAAACACTTGACTTAAAGTTAACTTTAAGTGGTATATTATGATAGATAAAGTCGGAAGGAGAATTTATTATATGTATATCGAAAAGATTAACGGACCGGAAGATGTGAAGAAATTGAATATAGAAGAGATGACAGCTCTCGCAGAAGAAATGCGTCATGCATTATTAAAGAGGGCAAGTATTCACGGCGGACATTTTGGCCCGAATTTTGGCATGGTAGAGGCAATCATTGCACTGCATTATGTTTTTGAGTCCCCAAAGGACAAAATGGTATTTGATGTTTCCCATCAGACCTATCCGCACAAGATGCTGACCGGTCGAAAAGATGCCTATTTATATGAAGAACATTACGATGACGTGACGGGATACAGCTGTCCGCAGGAAAGTGAACATGACCATTTTACGGTCGGACATACCTCTACATCCGTCAGTCTGGCATGCGGTCTGGCAAAGGCAAGGGATCTTCGTGGGGAAAGTGCAAATGTGATCGCAATTATCGGAGACGGTTCTTTAAGCGGAGGAGAAGCCTTAGAAGGAATGGATTTTGCAGCAGAATTAGACAGCAACATGATCATTGTAGTAAATGACAATGATATGTCAATTGCAGAAAACCATGGAGGACTTTATTCAAATCTGAAATTACTCCGCGAGACAAACGGACAGGCAGAGTGCAATTTATTTAAAGCCATGGGACTTGATTATGTCTATGTGGATCATGGAAATGACCTCAGGGAACTGATCGGGGCTTTCAAACAGGTAAAAGACAGTAAGAAACCGGTTGTTGTCCACATTAATACATTAAAGGGAAAAGGTTATAAACCGGCAGAAGAGCATAAGGAAGAATGGCACTGGCATCTTCCATTTGATATTGAGACCGGAAAATCCCATTTTCCGGAAGTGGAAGATTATTCTTCGGTGACCTGTGAATATCTGATTGAAAAGATGAAACAGGATCCGACAGTTGTTACAATTACATCCGGAACCCCGACGATTCTCGGATTTACGCAGGAGAAAAGGAAACAGGCCGGCCGGCAGTTTGTAGATGTGGGAATCGCGGAGGAGACAGCGGTAGCACTTGCTTCCGGAATTGCCAAAGGTGGCGGAAAGCCGGTATACGGTGTGTATTCCAGCTTTATCCAGAGGACGTATGACCAGATTTCACAGGATCTGTGTATTGACGGGAATCCGGCAACGATTGTTGTGTATACGGGATCGGTATTTGGCATGACGGATGTTACCCATCTGGGACTGCAGGATATTCCGATGCTTTCCAATATTCCGGGACTGGTTTATCTGGCACCGACAACAAAGGAAGAATATCTGTCAATGCTTGACTGGAGCGTGGAGCAGAAAGAAATGCCGGTTGCGATCAAACTTCCGGGCGGAGACATGATTTCGGATGGCAGAGAAGTCGCAAAAGACTGGAGCCAGCTCAACACCTATGAGGTAACGGAAAAGGGAAGCAAAATTGCACTGATCGGACTCGGAACATTTTATTTCCTGGCACTGCAGACCGCAGAAATGCTGGAGAAAAAAGGTATTCATGCAACGGTAATCAACCCGTATTATATTACCGGACTGGATAAGGGACTGCTGGAGAAGCTGAAGGCAGACCATGACACGGTAGTTACACTGGAAGATGGCATCCTGAATGGTGGTTTCGGAGAAAAAATCGCAAGATTTTATGGAAGCAGTGATATGAAAGTCTATAATTACGGATTGAAAAAAGAATTCCTTGACCGGTATGATGTAAATGAGGTATTAAAAGAGAATCATCTGACAGCAGAGCAGATTGTAAATGACGTATTATAGAAGGCAGAAATATACAACAAACCTTGTGAGAATCGACACAATATGGTAAAATATAACATACTAGAGCTTATTTTGCATAGTGGTTAGAATAGCAGGCTCATGGAAGGAGCGGTATCATATGAAGAATAAAGATTCGAAAGCAAGGATGCAGATGATTTTCGGGATACTTTTGTTTGCGTTTATTTTTATGGCAGAGTTGTATGCCATAGTCAATTTCCCGAAGATGTTTATTGTTCTGGTTGTTTTGGCAGCAGCAGATCTGATATGCCTGTATGTTGCAATCAGAGGCGTGATTTCAGTATATGAGACAAAATATGCCCGGAGAGAGGAACAGTATGAGAGTATTTTCAAGTCGGAAAAGGCATCATATCTCATGCTGAAAAAATATTTTGAGGAAATATCGGTGAAGCTTGCATATATGGAAGAGGCATCTAAGATTCCGACAGAGGAAATTGTCAATGCACAAAAGGGAATAGCGAAAGTAATTATCAAGCGGTCCCATGAGAATACCGATGCATTGATGAATTCATACGAACAGCTGCTGGACCGGTTTGATACGTTCCAGAAAGGAATGGATGGGTTCGGTACAGTTGCGGGTGCTTATAAGGACGAGATTCTTTCAGCCTGTAAGGATGAAATTTCTTCGGTGCAGAAGGATGGAAAAGAACAGGAACATTCACAGGATAAAGAGATAGCCGCAAAGCTGCAGGAAATCATTATTGCAATGAAAGATATGGAACTGCGCCTGAATCAGACCATTATGAACAGTCAGAAAGTGGTTGTTTCCCAGCCGCAGGTTTCTGTACCTGTGGCAACACCTGTAGAGCCACAGCCGGCACCGCAGAATCATGTGGAAGAAACACCGGTAGAGCCGGAGATCTCACCAGAGCCGGAAGAAAGTATGGA
>OJMG01003045.1_pt1 | contig 13309 bp, 12 predicted proteins | sample 1597141 | NCBI WGS metagenome assembly OJMG01 (sample SAMEA2452119, study PRJEB22498) | human gut metagenome | biome: human feces; feature: human gut; material: feces | place: Australia | collected 2012 | reverse complement strand
GACCAGTTCTCTCCATTCTATAGTGCCGCTGACGGCATCCTTCTCCAGGCCGGGGGGCATACCGAAGGTCCCGGATTCAAGAAGCTTGCAGTACAGGACCAGACCGCCCGGCTCCCAGTGAAGAAGCTTTATCCTGTTCCTGGCCTTGTTCATGAAGATATAGACATCACCGTTGCACGGGTCACAACCCAGTTCATTCGTCACTATTCCGCTCAGCGTGTAGTAGCTCTTCCGCATGTCGGTAGGCCGGTTGTACAGCCAGTACCTCATGCTGTCATTCAGGCTAAACATGGCTCGACGACGCCTGGATTATTGCCTGTACCATAGCCGCGTCCAGATTGCCACGGATCCGCAATACCGCACCTGTCTGCGTACGCATCTCTATGCTCATCGGACCGGACTCGCATACCGGCTTTCTGCCTCTGCCTGTTTTCCTGCTCGTCAGCACAGGTTCCGGAAAACTGTCATCCCCACGTACCAGCTGAAGGAACTCTCCCGATTCACGTTCACCGGCCTGTACCTCGGCGTATCTGCGTTTGCTTTCATAAAACCGCCACTCGGGCATCCCGATTTCTTTCAGTCGGCTCTTGTATGTGACTCCATTCTCATTGCAGTATTGGACTATCTCTGCGATTTCTTCTCGTGTAAGCATCTTTCCTTTTTTTTCGCGAAGTTACATCGCTTGGAATAAATTCGCTATACGCTCTTCACCGGTCGCTTACGTTCATTTCGCTGATCAGACGCAGATCGTTCGTCTTTTTGTCGAGGACGGCCAGCACGTCCTTCGATAGCTTTTCTTGTTCTCTTGCCATAATGCCAATATTAAATGAGTAAATTGAATGAATGGTGAAAATCCGCCGGCAAGATAAGACCTTTTCCAGTTCATAACACCAAACGCGCCCCTTCTGGCGGGAAGAGGCGCGGAGTGACGGGAAATGACATATTTTAGCCTAAAAAATGCAGATTTGGGATAAGTCATTGAAGATAAGCCATAGATTCAGGCTCCAAAAAACGATAGGAATGATTAAGCAAAATAGCAACTGCTTCGGATTGTCCCGTTTTGCACTACTTCAAACAACTCTATGCAAATATAATAGGTAAAATTTCACTATATCAAATAATCTTATAAATCAATTTTACACACAAGGCTTTCTGTTCTATTAAGGGAAAGCCTTGTGTTATTCTACGAGCGCACTTAACTACATTTGTATTTTATAAATCGTTAGTTTATAGGAATTTCGACTTCAACCGGAATGTTGATCATAGTTTCTATCTTTGTTTTAACGACATTGTATAAATCTATATTTTCGGCAGGCGTATCCAAAGATACAATCAAAGAATACCGTAGCTTATTATTATATTGTTTCAAATTAGTCCGTGTTTTCCACCATCCTCCAATTGGATATACAGCAATCAAGTTACATGCGGCTAATTGAGCAGCAGTAAGATTTAATTCATCAGAATGTATAGATCCTTTATTTCTATTGTCCGATCCGATTAACCATCTGGTAGAATCATTCTTGCCACGTTCTTCGTTTTCTTCAGCTTCAATCAATTTATTAATTCTTGATTGAAATGTCGTTTGATCTTCGTCTTCTTTATTTACATCAAAACGCAATCCGCATGATGCATATCTGTATTTATCTTTCCAGCCTATCTCTCCGGGTGCAGGTTCGATAAAATATGATAAGGTTACTCGCATTGTGACATTCGTTTCTGCAAGTTGCTCTAAAATCTCACGAGGCCAAGGCAGCTCAAAAAAATGCATTTCATTCATTTTGGGAGAAGCATCTCCTCGTTCCTTGATAAAGGGCTGTATTATTTCTTGGGCAACATACGTTAACCCATTTTCAGTACTATAAAACGCTCTTTCTTCTGATGGTACACCATAACCACAATGACGCAATCTTCGCTCCATATCGCCTCTGTTTCTTACTGGAAATTGCATTTCCATACATCTTGTCCACTTTGCAGAATGAACAATTAATCCGCGAATGCTTTCTGCCCATAAATGAGGATACCGAGCTTGTAATTTACCTGCAAAGTTTGAAGCTAACGCCGTCGCTGCACTTGTTGCATTAATAGTATCAAAGTAACCACTTACTTGGTAATTCTTATTCGTTGTCATCAATTCTAAATCTTGATGAGAATCAAATGGAAATTGGGGGTCATTGGTTTTATATAAATTCCCTCCCTCAAACATAACTTCTGGTTTAATTAATGCACCTTTTTCCCATAGTGATGATGTTCGAGAAAAGGGACTAATTCCTCCTCTTGGTGCAACACGATCATAGTTTCTCAAATCAGGACTATCTATTGCTACTATATCGGTAAAAGCCCCAATGGTTAAACTATTCCAAGCTTGAGCAGGATTCTGTATTTGTCGAAGGCTATGACTGTTTGGATAATCAGCAATAATTTCTTTATCCAAATTATTTATATCCTTAATATTTCCAGCGGAAACCATAAATAAGCGGCCTGCCTTACCATTATTGTATGCAATTGAATCGACTGCTCCTGACCAAGATGTCGGTTTTCCTTGCTCACTATCTTCTGCCGTTATTGCCATGCAATAGCAGACGTTTTTTCGAGGAAATATAATTTCAGATATTGAAACTGCTTGTTCAGTCAAAAATCCCCATGCTTCTTTGGGATTAGGGCGGTCATGCGGATACAATTTAATAGAACCAACTTGGTTGTCAATTTGTATTTTCTGGGTGCTGGCAAGGCAAGAAGACATATCGCCATAAATGACGGTTCCGCACATTTTTGTACCATGCCCATCCCTGTCTGCAATACCTTCTCCGACAACAGAACCACAATTCCTTTCAGGAATAATAGGTTCCAAAAGAGGATGCCCATTATTTACACCTGAATCTAATACACAGACAACAGAATCTGAGTTATGGTTAATTTGAGTTCGTTCCCTTAAATCTTCTACCCATTCTTGTTGTTCGCCTCTATACTCATCAAATAGAAATCCTGTCAATACACGTCCACTTCGCAATTCTGCTAATTGGTCTGAACAGCCTAATAATTTAGTCAGAGAATCTTTGTTTGCATATACTAAAAATACAGTCCTTTCGGGAAATGTTAAAATTGAATCTTCTTTGAAACGAATATCGAGAATTCGTAGAGAATCTATAAATTTGTTCTGCTGAGTTCCAATATCTTCGGCTGCGGAAATTCTGATCCAGATCTCATACCAATCATTGCGATCAGTTGGAAACTCTTCACGCTTATCAGTCCATAATGCTTTTAGAAGAGCTATATTAATATTTTCGATACTTCGGAAAAGAGCATCGTTTTTAGGTTTCCCATTACGCAACTCTTCCGTCGCATATTTATGCAACTTTTCTAAAAGTTTATTTTCTTTTCCATGAGGAATGTAGATGGTTGCAAAAGACTGTTCCTGATTATCTTCCGTTTTTACCTGCCGAATATTTAACAATCGGATGCCCGCTTTTTGATCTTCTAAACTCTTTGATACTAAGTCATAGGCAGGCGCACCTGCAAATTCGATATAAGTCCCACTTCTCGCAGGTAAAGAAATTGCTGTCATTTGCTGCTTAACATTTGTGTCATCTGCTCTGGCAGCATCAAATTTCCTTTGTAAATATTCTGCATGCTCTTGTCGATTGCGCATAGGTATAGAGAGACCGCCACCACCACTACCTCTGGGAGAATATTTAATAGCCCTTTTTATCGATTCAGGGACAATAATATGCTCGTATTTATTCATGTGCTATTATTTTAAGTTGTAAGCCGATTTCCTTTCTTGGATTGTCTTTACAACCAAGCTGGATGATATTTTAACCTCATTTATTACGGATTCTTTAATTGCGTCTAAACATGCTTGATTTATTTCTGCATGACTTAAAGAAGCTAATTCCGGCAAAATCGTATCAATTTCTTTTTGTGAAAGATTTCCATTTAATCGGTTTTTAAGCAACTGCACTTTTTCAAGATCGCTTGGAAGCTGATAATGAATTACGTCATCAAAACGTCTAAATAACGCCTGATCTAATAATTCCAAATTGTTAGTTGCAGCAATAATTAAACTATCAGAATGGTCTCTCTCAATAAACTGTAAAAATGAATTTAATACTCGACGCATCTCGCCAACATCATTATCCTTTCCTCGTTGTCCTCCGATTGCATCAAACTCATCAAAAAGATAAACGGCAGGAACATCTTCTATATAGTCGAATATTTGTCGTAATTTAGCACTCGTTTCTCCCATGTATTTCGTAACTATTTTATCCATTAGTACTACATATATTGGCAAGTGCAATTCATTCGCTATTATTGATGCCGTCATCGTTTTTCCGGTGCCGGGATGCCCAGAGAAAAGAATTTTTCGTCTGTTTTCAAGGTTATGTCTAAATAATTTATCTTTATAGGTAAATTCATTAATAATTCTTTCTATTCTATTCTTTATTTGCGGAGCTACGACTAAATCCGTTAAACGCTCATGTGGATAAATTTCTAAGAATAAGCCTTGTAAATTAGGATCAATATTTTTCAATTTGGGCTTATTGCTCTTTGCGGCATCAATAATTTTTCGTATATCATTAGCTAAATTAGTATGCCCTAATTTTGCCTCATGAGCTGCAATTTGTAATGCAACAGTATTAAATTTCTCGCTATTATTTTCAAAATGGCTCTTTACGAGCGCTTTTAATTGATTCGCTGTTGCCATATTATTGCTTATTTTTACTTTGTTCTATATCATCTTTTGAATATAGTAATTCATCCACCTCTACATCAAGGATTGAAGCTATTTTGTATAAAGTTTCAATACTTGGTTGGGTTCGATTCTGTACATACGAATTAACCATATTAAAACTCTTTCCTAACTGTTCAGCCAGCCATTTCTGCTTGATACCTTTTTTATCAAGCACAAGTTTAATCTTATTCATGTATTAAATGCTATTCTTATTTATTTGTGCAAATATACCCAAAATAGCGAGATATAAATATCTCATCAAAACAAAAAGTTATAATATTGTGTTTGAGTCTAAAATTATTAAGCTCTTAACTCTCTATTCGCGAATAGCGCAAGCACTATTCTTATCTTTCTCGAATCTGCCTAATAATTCGTTTACCTCCATTTTGCTGTCTTTCCATCGTCCCGTGGCGTCGTTACGTTGCAGGTGCAAAGGTGTTTACGAGATCTTCACGGACGTACAAGGTCGAGCCTTGCGGTTCGGCGGAAAATCTTCCCTGCGATGCGAGGTATTTTTCGTCGAAACCTCATACGTCCTAACCTCTACACCGAAAAGCCCCTGAAACGAAACGACCGATACGACCGAAAGACGCATAAAAAAAATGTCGGATAAACGAGAGGCAGATTAGGATAAGAAACTCACTCCCTCCACTCTCAAATCCACATCAAACTCAAAAAAACAGCAGCCATGAAAACGATAAAGATTCTCAAAACCGCATTACGCATCCTTGCAGCTGTACCGTGTACCCTTGTGCTTTGGGTGGTGTATTTCATCGTCGGGATGATCGAAGCCCTTATAAGCGGCGTTTGGCAAATCGTGTGGGGCATTGTTCTGTTCGGTGTCTCTCTCGCAGCCGTCATCGGAACTTTTGTTTGGATATTAACACTTTAATAAGGATAGACTATGTATGTAACGATTGAATCTTTATTCTGTTCCTATTGCGACGAGGTGGCGGAGATTTTCCTCCGACTGATAGACACGATTCTTCTCGCCAGCGACGAAAACGAACTGCGGCAAGGTATCGAGAATCTGAAAACCAAAGTTCTGTTCGACGACTATTTCGTGTACGGCTTCGGTGCACATCATTTTTTGGTGCACCAGCGCAAGGTCAGCGACCCGACGCAGCAGTTCAGAAACAGACTATTGAAAGCAGAATTTTAACCCCTTAAACCACTATGACAATGGAAACGAGAATGATAGTAAACGGCGTGTTGGTATACCCGATGGGAGAGGAGCGACACGAGTATTTCACCCCAGCCTTCGCCCGCAGGACGAAGAAGCGGTTTTGTCAATACGACTACCGACATATGGACGGCGAATTGTTCTCCTGCGTCGCTCCGACGTTGGCGGAGTGCCGCCGCAGATGGGACGAGTGATTGCGACATAAAACGAATAAGGAGGTAGCGCGATGATAGCGACAACGATATTACAGCAAATTGGCGGCAGACGATTCGCTGCCATGACGGGAAGCCGCGATTTCATGGACTTGGGGGATGGGGTTCGCATGAACCTCTCCCGCAACAAGACCTCCGCCAACCGTCTGACCATAACGCTCGACAAGGAAACAGACACCTATCGGATGCGGTTCTACCGCATGACGGTCAGCAAACATTTCGAGGTCAAGACGAAAGACATCGCAGTTTACGAGGGCGTCTATTGCGATATGTTGGAGGAGATCTTCACCTCCGTAACGGGACTTTACACGATATTCTAATTATCAACGAGTTGAAATTATGAAAACGACAGCAGCTAATTAGGAAACATTGATAGTCATTTTTGCGGAATCTATCCGTACGTTGGATAATATCTTCGACGACCCCGCAGTGTGGGGTGTCGAAACGCTCAAAGAGTGGATCGTCAGTTATGAAAGTTCACGCAGACGGACGAGCGGACGGCGGTCATAACCTCCGAGTATAACATGAACCACATAAAGGTGTGGCTGGAATGGGATACGCCGACAGTAATGTGTACAGACTTGAAATGACGGCGGAAATTTCCGCCATCGTTTTTTAGTGTATTTTTTTCAGAGTGGTTATTGCGTAACTTTTTTCGGTGTAGGAACGAGAGGTAGACAAAACTCCTTATTGACGACTTTATCTCGCATAGCGGCCTTGTCGTTGAAATTGCGCGAAAGATTCCTAATTAATTGACTGTAATCATCTGTGCCATCCTCTCGCTGATGATAATAGACTTTTACGGAGATGCAGTTACGATGCTCGAATAAGGTATTGAGCAGTGTGCGATCGGAGTTCCCGCACGAATGCCCCATAGTAATTACTTGATATGGTTCGGATTCAATAAACCCTAACAACTGCCGATAACAACCTGTTTCATGGTAGCGAACGGACTTGATATTTTCAAGGAAGTCATTATCTTGTAGCTTTTCTATCCGTTTGTAATCATCGTCCAACTCGTCGCCGTAGCCGAAAATAATCGGGTTGCGTTCATTATTGAGCTGTCCATGAATATTGATTACTTCATATTGCTTTTCAATATATAAGCGTTCTGCGGTGGATGTATAATTAAAGTTTAGAATTAGTGTTTCAGTCGGTGTGCAGTATTTTTTTTGATAAACGTCGAATTTTAACTGCCTAAGCACAAAGTGCCATGCAGGCTCGCCCTTTAATCGGGAATAAAACTTTTTCATATATGTTCTCAATCGAAATAATCTCCTAACTGAGAACTCAGATCGTTTCATTTGACGAGTAATTGAAGCAAGTATCTCTTTTTGCCTTTCGTAAGCAACTTCATTCGGATCAATTATGCTATCGAATGCCTCTTGAATAGATTGGAATGGCTCTATTTGCGTTTCTTGGGCTACTGCCGCTAAATAAGTTTCAAGTCGCTTTTTTACGGCATTGAAATCCCGGTTCAACGCCCGAACTTTTTCATTCCGAATAACTGCATCGTTTTCCGCAAGCAGCTCTTTCAATTTCCCATAATATTCGTTCTCTATGTCCACCCAGTTATTGAGAGAACAACGACCGGAAATATGCTCGAAGAATTTATTTCTGAAAGAGAGTCGAACCGAACCTTCATACCTTATATTAGTCCCATCATTGAACATCGCAACCAGCCCTCGAATCTCATCGTATGGAGTTGAATCCGATTGTGGGTATGATGGCTCTGAAGTTTTATGTTGTTTGTCTCTAAATACCTCAAATCGGACAAATTCATCTTCGTAAGGCGACGGGTCAATGATTGATCCCCACTGTTCCGCAAGCCAACGTTTATAACCGCTGAATATATGACCGGAAACATTGATCCAATAACTGTCTATAAAATCTCTATATCCGGTTGCAAGACCATGTGCTTTGTCGAAACCGTTGCCTATGATGATAATTCTATTCATGTAATTGTCTACGAAATACTATGATTTCGATTTTTGTTCTATTTGATAAAGAGCCGCTTTCAGCACTTGAAAACAAATCCTTGCAGTATGTTCATCTGGTTGAAATCCAATCGACATTTGCTGATAAGGATGTATGTAATTTCTAAAATCGCGGAGGGCATGACTGAATTTCTTTACATCTTCTTTCAAAAAACCTACTTCATAAGAGACGTCTATAAAATTATTTAACGTCCACTCGCTGAAATTCCGAGGTTTACCTGTCTTAGTATCTTGGGGTGCAGAATTCGCCTTATTATATATTGCGGGATGTTTGCTGGCGACACCTAACAATATGCCTTCTAATGTACTACCTATAAGAAATATAGCAGAGAGAGGAGCTTTAACTGATAAACATTGCCGGATTTCTTCTATACGTGTTTCCAAATATAGTATTAGACAGCTATCGACAGGCAAAGAAGATATAGATATATCATTGAACTCCGCTTTTAAGAATTCTGCTTCATTGGTTTGAACCTCTTTGCTTTTTTCGCTGCCTATATCTACACCTTTTGCTTTCTGAAAAGTAATATTCTGACCTTGTCTCACAACCTGCCAACCGTCGAAAGACAAATATTGATTAAAATCGCTAATAAATTTATCTAATTCCGAGAATCGAGAAATGAAATTGACAGGTGCAAATAAATCTTTAATGCACTTATCTAATTCTGGTTTGCCATTCAACTCTTTCAATTTAGATTCAGTATATATCCACCTTGAAGGAAATCCGGGTTCATATAAATCGGCAAATCCATACTTATTGAAAAATGCTACGAGTTTAGGCCCCGAACGATATTCTGTTTCTTCGTTAATAAGTGCTCGTAATTTTTCTATTGTCTTTTGAGATATTATCATAACAGCCAATATTTTAGCGCAAAAATACGGATAATAATACAATTCCGCGTAACATAAGGCAGGGAAATAAAAGAAGGCTATTAGATTTTGAATATCCCGTCCTTTCGCTCTTCATATGGAATGATAATACAGCAAAGATAGGAAATTGCAAACCGAAGCAGTGGATTCTATCCCTAATAGCTCAAACCTAATGGCGAAAATGTTTCACGCATTGTTTTTTCTTCTTCAATGTTTGAGTGCATATCGGTTCCAATTGTACCGAGAGTTCGTCGATATTTGATTCGAGAGGTACATTCAAACACTTTTGAAAAAGCGAATATTTGAATAAAATTCGTTTCTTCAAAAGTGCTCAGAGGGTTTGAAGATTCGAGATCGAACTCTTTTCATGCAGCGATTTTCTGTCCGCTCCATCCGATGTAGAGTTTTCCGTTTTCGTCGCATCCGCGTTGTAACATTTCTTCAATGAGCGATAGCGAGATTCGGATTCGTCGAAGATTTCAGACTGCACCTTGGGCTCTCCATATTTCATGAACTCGGTCAGATCTATTCGGCTTTCCCTAATAACTTTTCCGCTAATTTTTCATCCTTCTCTATGCGTTTCATCTCGGCTTCGATGATGTCGAGCGCATCCTGCTTGATGCGGCGGTAATTCTCCTTGATCTTCTCCTGCATGATGTCCCGTCCGTCGGCGTCGAGGAACGACGATATTGCGGGTATGGGTTTATACTCCGCCATTTCTTTTTTCACGGCGTCGTTGTCCACGACGATCCGGGCATGGAAAATCTTCTGCTCGATCTCCTCTCTGAAGTTGTCGCTCACAGCCCCGACGAACACGCCCTGCGAGAGCGTCGAGATTTTCGACGCAGGAATAAGACTGTCGAGCTGGGTATTTATCGACGTCGAGGTATCGCTGCGGTTGATGCTCACGGACTGTCGCTTCTGCACGATCTTTCCGAATCGTTCGGAGAGCGTCCGGGCCGTTTCTCCTACGACCTGTCCGCTGAAGATATTGCCCACGGTATTCTGAATCACGGCGGCTTCCTTGTCTCCGTAGTCGCGCTTTAGCTGGCTGAAATCCTGAAAACCCAGACATACGGCAACCTTGTTGGAACGCGCCGTTGCGATCAGGTTATCCAGCCCCCGGAAATAGATCGTCGGCAGCTCGTCGATCACCACGCAGCTTTTGAGTTGCTTCTTGCGGTTTATCAGTTTGACGATGCGCGAATTATACAATCCGAGCGCCGCGCCGTATATGTTCTGCCTGTCGGGATTGTTTCCCACACAAAGAATCTTCGGTTCCTCGGGGTTGTTGATGTCGAGTGTAAAGTCATCTCCCGACATGACCCAATAGAGCTGCGGTGAGATCATACGCGAGAGGGGAATCTTCGCCGAGGCGATCTGCCCCATCAGCTGCTCTGCGGCTCCACCTTTCCATGCATCCACGAAGGGCGAAAGATAGTTCTCCAACTCCTCGTGAGCCATCAATACGGTGAACAACTCCTCGTAGGGTTTATTCAGCAGCTCGATGGCATGGGGAAAGGTACAGTATTTTCCTCCGTCGTAAATCTTCAGGAACCAGATGATCGCCGCGAGCAGCACGATCGGCGATTCGACGAAGAAATCTCCCTGCTTCTGTATCCACGAACGGTTGAGATTGAGCATGATGACATAGCTGGCCTCGTATGCGTCGGTGATGTCGGACATGAGATTCGGCGCGAGCGGATTGCATCGGTGCGAACGGCGCGGGTCGTCGAAATTTATGACATAGAATTTCGGCGGCGTCGCTCCGTAAGCCTTGAGATTCTTGCGCAGATGGTTGTAAGCGATAACCGACAGGTCGTCGAACTTGAAGTCGTAGACGTAGAGCGCATATCCCTTTTCGATGGCCTGCTTGATGTAGTTGTTGATGAGGGCATAGGATTTTCCCGAGCCGGGCGTTCCTAAAACGATACTCGCCCGAAAGGGATTCACGACGTTGATCCATCCGCTGTGCCTGCGTCTCCGGAAGACGAACTCGGTCGGAAAGTTGAACGAATCGTCGTTTTTCAGCAGGCGTGTCTCCTGCATGAAACTCTCGTTTTCGGCATTGAACGGATCATCCGTCATACGGTTTTTCAGCAGACGGCTGCTCCATAGCCCGGCCGCCAGCATGCCGAGGAATCCCACCAGCAGCGTCGCCGTATAAAGCGCCGCCCGCAGGGTCGTCACGACATTCATCCCGAGCAGCCAGCCGTTGCCATAGAATAGCAGTATGCCGATGCCGCCTGCCGCGGCGATATGCTTCCACGATATTTTCTCGTCCTTCACGCCACGGTTTCCCATGCACGACAATGCGAGAAATACCGTGCAGAAGAGTTTGGTGCAGAGCGGCGATGAGAACAAGGCTGCCGTCTGCTGGAAATTTTGCAGGATGCGGTCTGCGACGGAAATCGTTCATCCCGTCTGCGCAAACCACTCGTAACAGAACCAGTAGATGTGAATGGCGAGAAACAGAAAGCTGATCGCCCGCATGAAATCCGCGACTTTGGCCAAGCCGCGCAGATCGTCTTCTTCTTGCATGATCGTAACATATTGAGGTTGTTAAATTCTTTTCCGGATTTTCCGCCGCCGCTTCTTCCTGCGCGGAAAGAGCCGGTATTCGGGAGCTGTTTCCCACTCCTTCTCTGGCGTATATTCCATGAGTTCGCCCATTACGTCGGGCATCGAAACGTAGTGGGTCTCGATATACTCCTCGAACTCTTCGACCGAAGATGGTTCCGGCTGGGGCGGTTCGAGGGGTGCCAACGGCCGTAACTCTTCCGGCATGGGTGTGGATGACTCTTGCTCCCGACCGTTGAACCACGCCTCGAAAGCGTTGGCCGCATACTCCTTTCCGAGCCGGGAGCCGTTGAACACCTGATGTGTCGTGCGGTCGATGAAGGTGACGCCGTAAATCCGCCCGGCGTCGTTCTCCCGGAAAACAGCGTCGATACCGTTCTCCCGAAGTTCGGCCGTGAACTCCTTGCGGTTGCGGCTTCCGCTCCGGGCACGGTCGATTTCGCGGCGTGTACGGTCGAGCGTTTCGGGATGTTGCCGAAGCCGTTGTTTCGAGGCGTCGAATTTTTCTTCCAGCGCCTTCCATCCAAAAAAATCGCCCAGCCGGGACGCTTTGACCGCCGCCCCCGTGCGCTGCCCGTCGTCATCGAGCACGCGGTAAACGAGCCCCCGATACGGTCTGCCTCGCACGTCGCCTCGGATCTCTTCGGCTGCGAGGCCGTAGCGTTCGAGCAGCGTATTGAACTCCGCGAGGGACTGGAATCCGTACTGCTGCTTGAGCGTCATCACGACATTGCGCAGTTGATGCTTCAGATCGCTTCGACGGTAATCGACCCGGCGCAATTCTTCCGGTTCTGTTTGCACGCCGCCGTCTTCGGGCACATGCAGGCCGTACTCGTGTTCCAACTCCCTGCAAACCGCCATGGCGCGCCGCAGTTCGTTGTTGTGGTCGATCTTCCGGCCCTGCTCGTCCACCCTCACCGAGACGACGTGCATGTGTCGCCGTGCGATGTCTTCGTGCAGAAAGACGACGTAGGGCTGGCGGCCATATCCCATACGTTCCATGAACTCGGCGGCAAGTCGCGTGAGCTGCGCTTCCGAAAGCCGGTCTTCGGGCGAGGGGTTGAGCGAGAAATGCACGACCGGTTTTCGGACACGGGGATTGAACGCCGTGTAGTACCCGAAGGCTTCCGCACACTCCTCGATACTGAATCTGCCGTCGCTGCGTTCGGGTATTCCCTGCATGTATAATACCCGGCCTTCGCCGGCTTCGACCTTGATGCGGTTATACTGGAGTACGCCGTATACATTGGCCCCGGAGTTTACTTTCGGCACCATTGCAGCAACTCCTTCGTAAGTTCGACGACCGCCTTCACGAGTTGTTCCAACCGCTGCGTTTCGAGCGTCAGACGGTAGAGATAGGCCAACGCTTTCTTATCACCGAAGGTCGTGTGTATGGCTTTGACGCACTGGTTGTAGTTCACCCCGACAGCCCGGAACTGGGCGTAAAATCCCGTCAGCCGGACATAGAAATCGTAGGTGTTCTTGTCTCGGACAACGACCGTAAAAGGTCATCCGAAGATGCGGTGGCAGATGAAATCGGCTTTATTCTTCATTCCGGAGTGTTCGTACATGCGCAGGAAACGCTCGTTTTGCTCGCTTGTCAGGCGAACGTAATAGCGGTGTATGCGCGGGTCGTCGAGGGCTTTGCGGCCCGCAGCGGAGGTCGGTTTATCGGCAGCATCCATAGAGCATCGGTGTTTTGAGGTTACGACTCGGGAGTAGCCGTCCGCCGCGCCGC
>OJMG01003037.1_pt1 | contig 13340 bp, 17 predicted proteins | sample 1597141 | NCBI WGS metagenome assembly OJMG01 (sample SAMEA2452119, study PRJEB22498) | human gut metagenome | biome: human feces; feature: human gut; material: feces | place: Australia | collected 2012 | reverse complement strand
GGTGAGCAGATCCTGAAAGCTATGTCCACCAAGGACGACTTCAAGGCCGAGCTGATCGCCATGGCTGCCAAGGCCAACGAGGAGCACGCCCACGAGGACGAGGAAGAAGAGCACGAGCATCACCATCATCACGACCATGAGAACGGTGTGTGCAGCTGCGGCCATCATCATGACCACGATGACGATGACGACGACGAGGATGAGCACGAGCATCATCACCACGACCACGACGAGCACGATCATGATGACCATTGCTGCTGCGGCCACCACCACGATCATGACGATGATGATGACGAGCACGAGCATGAGCATCACCATGACCATGATGAGCATGACGAGCACGACCATGAGCACGAGCATCATCACGACCACGACGAGGATGATGACCACGACGAGCATGAGCATCATCACGAGCATGACCACGACGACCACGAGCACCATCACCATCACCACGACGGCGAGGAGTGCGACGATCCCGCGTGCGAGTGCCATCACCATCATCACCACGCCGACGACGTGTTCTCCTCCTGGGGCAAGGAAACGCCCAAGCTCTACTCCAAGGCAGCGCTTGACGACATCCTCACGAAGCTCGACAGCGGCGACTACGGTCACATCCTGCGTGCCAAGGGCATCGTGAACGGCGAGGGCGGCTGGCTCGAATTTGACTACGTTCCCGAGGAGCACGAGGTCCGCGCGGGCCATCCCGACTACACGGGCCGCCTGTGCGTCATCGGCGCGGAGCTCAAGGAAGACAAGCTCGCCGAGCTTTTCGGTCTGTAAGGAAGGACATTCATGGATATTCCTGTCTATCTGGTCGCCGGCTTTCTCGACGCCGGCAAGACCAATTTCATCAACGGCATTTTGGAGGACGGCTTCGCCCGCGAGGATAAGACCCTCCTGCTCTGCTGCGAGGAGGGCGAGGAGGAGTACGAGAAAAAGGCGCTTGACAACGTCACCGTCGTCACCGTGGACGACGAGGACGAGCTGACCGCCGACTTCTGCCGCGAGCTGGAGAAGAAGTACCGCCCCAAACAGGTGCTCATCGAGTACAACGGCATGTGGCGGATGGAAAAGCTCTACCGCGACGTGCTGCCCGCCAACTGGGTGCTCTACCAGATCATGACCTTCGTGCAGGCGCCGACGTTCGAGCTGTTCGTGAAGAACATGGGCCAGCTCATGATGGAGAAGATCACCAACGCGGATATGCTGGTCTTCAACCGCTGCACGCCCGAGCTGAAGGAGGCGCTCCGCGCCCGCAATCTCCGCATGGTCAACCGCCGCGCGGACATCTATCTGGAGGACAACGACGGCAACAGCGAGGATTACCTCACCGGCAACGAGTGCCCGTTCGATATGACGCCCGACCTCATCGACATTCCCGATGACGATTACGGCGTGTGGTATGTGGACGTGATGGACCACCTCGACCGCTGGGACGGCAAGCGTGTTCACATGAAGCTCCTCATGTGCCACTCCAAAAAGTTTCCCGGCATCCACTGCCCGGGCCGCTTCGTGATGACCTGCTGCGAAAACGACATCCAGTTCGTCGGCGTAGTCGCCAAGGGCAAGGACCTCAAGGCGTACAAGAACCGCGACTGGGTGGAGGTCACCGCCACCGTCCGCAAGGAGTATATCGAAGCGTATCAGGGCGAAGGCCCCGTGCTGTATGTGGACAAGATCACCACCTGCGCCAAGCCCGCGCAGGAGGTCGTTTCGTTCTGAGAGCAAAAAGGAAGCCATGCGGTGCATGGCTTCCTCGGCAAACGAAAAGCTCCCGCCTTCTGCAAGGCGGGGGCTTTTCCCGTTTTATTCTTCCTCCGGAAAGGGAACAATGAGCCTGCGGCACGGGCGGCAGCAGTATGCCTCCGGCCATTCCCGCCGCGTCAGAGCCGGGTTCCACGCCAGCCCGACCGCGCCGACCTTTTCCATGCTCTCGCGCGTGAACCACGCCGGGAGCTTTGCGCCGTCCGGCAGAAAATACTCGCCCCCTCGGCTGTGAAGCGTCCCCTTTTCCAGCGTGCCGCCGCAGTATGGACAGTTCATCTTTTCTCCTCCTTCCTTTTTATTTCTCTTTTTCGATCACTTCCTGCAATTTTTTCCAGCAGGATTCCTCATCGTATTCAAAATTCTTCTGAAATTCGAGCCAGTCCGCCCCCTCGCCGGTCTGCGTAAAGCCCCATTCCCGCGCGCGGCGCAGGCCGAGCGCGTTGCCCTTGGCGATGCGTCCGGTCGAAAGCCGCTCGCACCCGTGCGCGCGGGCGTAGGAAAGCGCCTGCCCGACGAGCTGCTGCCCGAAGCCAAGCCCCTGCACATCGTTCTCCAGCCAGAATTCACCAATGGTCGCAAGGCCGTTCTCGCACTTGTCCACGCTCACCGCTCCGACGGTCTCGCCCGCGCGGCAGACATTAAAATGTCCCTCTGCACCGGAGGGCACATAGTAGATGCCGCCCTCGAAGCCGCGCGCGTTCTTCAGCCACGCCTGCCGCTTGAGCGTCTGCAGCCCGTTCTCCAGATGGCTCGCGTCGTCGCGGTACGCCACGCGGAACGCGCCGTCCTCGTATTCGAGGCGGCTCACCGCGGTGTTCTCCGCGTGGCCCGTGCCGGCGATCTCGTGAAGCGAAAGTCCCTGCAGCGTGCCGACCGTCAGTCGGATGGCCATGCCGTGTGAAAAAACGGCGGCCGTTCCGTTCGGGTGCGCCTCGGCGATCTCGCGCAGCGCGCCGATCATGCGCTCCTCCTGAGAGAGGCGGTGATCCGCGCGCTGGCTGCGGGGAATATCGCTGCCGTCGTTTCCGGCCAGCACGTCGGGCAGATACTCGCCGCCCGCAACGTGCCAGTGCGCGGCGTCCGTATTGAAGCGCTCCAGCTGTTCACCGTCCGTGCGCTCCAGCTCCGCCCACGGATGATCCTCCCACACGCCGATGCCGATCTCACGCACGCGCGGCGTGGTCACAAGCGGCAGGCCGTGCGTTTTGTAAACGGAAAGCGCCGTCGTCATCGTGCGGCGGCGGTCGCTCGAATACACCGCGTCAAAGTGTGTTGAGGCAAAGCGCTTTGCAAGCGCGGCGATCTGGCGGTAGCCGCGGTCGGTGATCACGCTGTCGTACCAGCCGTGCGCTCGGCGGTAGAGATTGCCGTCCGCCTCGGCGTGCCGGATCAAATAGATGGTGGTCATGAGACTTCCTCGCTTTTTGTCTGATTTTAAGAATATTATAACGGCAATGGCGGATTTTAGCAATGCGATTTCCGACTTTTTTGCCGCGCACGGGGCATACTGTCGCTGTGCGAAAAGGAGTGTGAGTGAAATGGAAAATACCGCGTTCTGGTGCGGTATCGGCGCCGGCATGGTGCTCGGCGCAGCGGTGGGCATGGCCGTCTCACCCCGGCAAAGGTCCATGAAGACCTGCGTGGGCCGCACCATGCAGCACATGGGTAACGCCGTGGACAACGCCTGGGAGGACTTCCTGCACGCCATCGAGTAAATTCGTTCCCGCGCGCCGCGCGGGCGAAGCCCAAAAATAAGGCCATCTGCCAAAGGCAGATGGCCTTATTTTTGGTGGAGCGAAGCAACCCAAATCCGAACCATTGCCCTCTGGGGCATCTTTGGCGGCGATTTCATCGAAAGTGATGGTTTTTGTGCCGTCTTTGTAGTTGAATGTAATCAAAACTTTTTCATCATAGAGATAAACAGCATTCACGAATGTATTGATAAGCGTTTCCCGGTGGCTTTTCACGTTCGGGTCGAGCTTGCGGAACCGGGTCAGCCAGAAACGAACCTGATTTTCGCTTAACCGTGGCCGAGCGATTTTTTCTTCGGCAATCCGAATCTCAAGTTCTTTCTGCTGGGCTTCCAGCTTTTCCAAACGCGATTTGGTGGAGTTGGTCAGCACACCCGCTTGGATAGCGTTCAGCATATTCTCAATGCCGTTCTCCACCTCGCGCATCTGCTTTTCCAGCAAAGGGAGCGTGGTGTTTTCCCGATCCTGCAACTCCATGACTTCTGCAACGATGGCATCAATCACGGCATCGTCCTGAATCAGCTTCATGGTTTCAGCTATGACCAAATCTTCCAGCCACTCTTTACGGACGGTCTTTTTCTTGCAGGTCTTGAAACGCTTCGCGGTGGCGCACTTATAATAATGATGAACGACCTTGTTTCTACCCGTACCGCACTCGCCGAACATCATCGCGCCGCACATTCCGCAGAACAGCTTGGTGGTGAGCAAGTAATCGTCCTCGGCCTTGTGACGGGCAGGAGCGCGGCTGTTCTTCTTGATTTTTTGCTGCACTTCTTCAAACAAGTCCTTGTCCACGATGGCCGGGATGCTGTCGGGCATCACAATGTCCTTGAAGTGGTTTTCTCCGATGTAACGTTTGTTCGTCAGCAACTTCTGAACACTGTTATAGGTGAACTTCTGGTTGCGGTTGGTGGTCACGCCACTGTCGTTCAGCCAGTTCATCAGTTCTTTCATAGTTGCGCCATCGTTGTACCGCTGAAAGGCTTCTACCACAAAGGGAGCTTTCAGCGGGTCGACTTGAAAGAACTTCTCCTCATCCACCTTAAAACCAATGGGAATCGTGCCGCCGTTGTACTTCCCCTTCAGAACATTCTCGGTCATGCCGCGCACAACTTTTTCAGAAAGTTCTGCCGAGTAGTATTCAGCCATGCCGGTGAGCATACTCTTGACCATGATACCCGCAGGGCTGTCAGAGATAGGCTCTGTGGCTGATACCAGCTTGACATGATTCCGTTCCAACTGGTACTCATAGTGGGCCGAATCATAGCGGTTGCGGGCAAAGCGGTCGAGTTTCCAGACCAGCACGATGTCAAACAACCGCTTTTCGCTGTCCTTGATCATCTGCTGGAACTCCGGGCGGTTGTCTGTCTTGGCAGAGATAGCACGGTCAATGTAGTGTTTGACCACAGTGATGCCGTTCTTTTCGGCATAAGCCGTACATTCACGAATCTGGCCTTCGATGGATTCTTCGCGCTGGTTGTCGCTGGAATAGCGAGCATAAATCACGGCGGTCATTGACTCACCTCTACTTTCTCACTTCAAATACTGTGGAAGATTCCACGAGCCACGCAGTACGCGATGAATTTCTACAACCCTGGTTTCATCGTTGACACGGTAAAATGCAAGATACTGGTCAACGACCATCCTGCGGTAAGTCGGGTCGAGACGGTAGATTTCGCACATCTTCGGCGTATCGCCCAACTTGGTGATTTTCTCCCGCATCTCTTTCAGAATGCGGCTGGCTGTTTTAGGGTAAAATTCTGACAGATACCGGGCAATATCGTTCAAATCCTGCACAGCAAGGGGCAAATATTTGATTTTATACGTCATACTGTTCGTGGAGCGTCTCCCATACGCTTTCGTGGTCTGCCCACTGCGTGTTTGGGTCCGCTGCCTGCTGTTTTGCTTTGGCAAGTTCCTCGGCAACATATCGCTGGTGCATGAACTCCTCGTACTTGGCATAGTCCTCAATATTGATGAGGACAGACTCTCCTCGACCATGGTTTGTAATAATTACATGGTCATGATCTCTGAGCATCTCCGAGATTTCAGCATAATGGTTGCGCAGATCGCGGGAAGGACGAACAAATGTCTGCATCATAAGGGACACCTCCTATCAAAATCATTGTATCACATAATGACTACAAAAACAAGCTAAATGATATTATTCGTCCTTTAGACGTCGAAGCGGAACATTAAACTGGTCTACCAATGCATACAGAGGTTCCTGATCATCAAAAACATCTTGATATGTCGCATATTGATCGTATATTTTCAAAGCCTGAAGAGTGTCCCGAGCCGTTTTAGCGCCAACCGTTCTGGTCCAGCCGTTAAAAGGAATCGTATACTGATACTTTTCCTTTTTCAACTTCCACATACTATATTCAACACGTGTGAAATGCATTTTACTTCCGCTTGCTTCGTAACTAACATCAGCATTTTCCAATGCTGCGCAAAATTCCTTCATAGTTGGTGATATATGATAGGAGTTATCTTTCTTCTTTGTCATTTGCCTTAACAAGTAAGCAATAGTTTGAATTTCGGGCTCTTCGCACTTTTTGAACTTCTTCCACTCTTTAGGATACGTTGCTTCTACTGTATGTGCCGCAACAGCAACCACCAGTTTTTCATATTTATTTACTGAAACAGACGGAATATATCCATACAATGTTAATTGGTATAGCAATGTGAGTAGTGCGGTGCGCTTATTTCCATCATGGAATGCGTGGTCTTTAACTAGGCCATAAAACAGTGTCGCGCAAATTTCTATTGAATCAGTATATTTCTTTCTTCCACCAAAGGATACTATTTGTCTTCCTAAGGCAGAACCGAGCAAATCTGCGCTTCTAAGGCCAACCAGCATATGTTCAATATTATCACTGGATTCATCGGTAAAGTAGTCTGCCAGAATAAAGTAAGCGTGCAATACATCTGAAAAATTTATCAGCGGATGCTGCAGGCCTTCTATATCTGGGACATTTTTCGCGATGCGTTCATATTCTTCTCTTAAATCATTCCGCAAATATTTCATGATAGTTTCTTCTCACTTCATTCTCCGTAAGCGGCGTACAAGGTCGGATGCACTGTACAGCACACGGGCCACCGACACGGCATCCTCACCCACAATGTAGAACACCGAGTAGTTGTCCACCAGCATCTGCCGCAGCCCTTGGGTGCGCTCCGGCTCGCTTTCCACCAGCGCACAGCGTTCCGGCAGGATGTTCAGCGACTGGATGGCTTCTGCAATGCGGTTGTACTGCCCCATAGCCGTGTCAGGCTCCAGCAGACGGTCAGCAATGTAGCTGTAAATCTGCTCCATATCGCTGAGGGCCATCCGGGAAATTTTCACATCATACTGTTTCATCTGTGTTGTTCCCTGAACTGTGCGAATGCGCTTGCAGCATCCACGGTATCACCGTTCTGAATCTCCTTAATGCCCACCTGCAAGGCAGCATGAAGCTGGTCATCGGTCATGGTGTCAGCGTTCAGAGCCGCAGGAGCCTTCGGCAAGGACAGAGAGAAGGGAATGCCGCCAGTCAGGGTGATCTGGCGCAGGTACATATCAATGGCTGTTGCCATCGGGATGCCGAGCTGCTTCAGCACATCCTCGGCTTGCTGCTTGACGGTAGGGTTGACACGAAGATTGAGTGTCATCGTTTTTTCCATGGTTATCACCTCGGTTTTATTGTAACGTATTCTGCGTTGCAAGTCAATCAAGCGCGAAGCCGCTATTGAAATTCTCTGTATTGCACAATATATTCGTCATTAAATTGTTTAAAGCGCAGAATATTCATTCGTTAGAATAAATCTTTGGAGTACGCCCAGCTTGTACTGGGTGGGGAGCTTGAACATTACCTCTCACTTGGCTGCGACCATGGCAGACTAGAAGATTGACCTTTAATGAAAATAGGATTACTGCAATCGAATACTGTATATCGTATCAAACTGATAGGGGTCAGATAACAAAACCTTTCCATTGGAAACTACCACAATATTTTCGCCTTCTTCAATTTGCGATAGCTGAATATTTCCTTTTAAGTATTCCGAAGCTCCCTGAATGAGATAGTAATCATTTGTACCGTACAGTTGATTGGGAGCGGTTGCATAGATAGAATTATCGCTTAAATCCACCTTTGTTACAGTAAGTTCCGATTTTGTCCTCTCCCACGGATGCAACAGGAAACCGCCTATAAGAATTGCTAGGGCCAAAGCTATACCAAAAGCAGTCAATTTCTTACTTGATTTCGTCATTTTAAGCACCTCTTCATCATAGCTCCATTTGAATTTTCTGAACGTCACATTTTTTCCGAACGATTGCAGCTATAAGAATCACATCAATGGTATCATGATTATTGGCTTCTCTGTTTGAATAACGAATTTTAAGCCTGCTTTATTTCATCTGTCCACAATTCTTTTCAAAATCGTATAGCTGCACATAAATTTCCAGAAAACTTGTAGCACAATCACAATTTTTCTTTTCACTCAGATAAACCACCACGGCAGTTCCAGCCACAGGTTATCCATATCCCCCACCGGCTTGACGGCATTGGTTTGAGTGACCGAACATCAAAATCAAGTCATGGAGGCTCGCATATTGAGCAATCCATTTTCTTTCCACTGCATCATAGGGATAACCGGAATTCCCCAGCATCTCTTTTATTCAGGATTTTTCTACTGAAATCCGGATTCCAAATCCTCCCTCTGAGTATGCAATGCTTATCCATGTTTCATCTTTTCTTAGCAAAACGCCTGTCGAAACGCTTTCTGAAGCCGATGCCTCTTCAGCGTATCCTAAGGTTTTCAATTGGTCAATATATTTTTGTATTTCTTCTTCAGAGATATTATTATAAAAGATTGCATAATACCCAGCATTAGAACCATCCAATATATATTCTATCGTTCCACTTTCCGGCTCACAAATAAGCCTAGTGTATTCATTATCCGGCCAAACTGAAGTATAAATACATTTTACATCAGACGGATTGGTTCCTCCATGTGTAGCAAATTTTCCCTGACCTGAAAAACGAATGCAAAGAAAGACCAATATCAAAACTATAAAGGCAACCGCCATACTGCTAAAAAATTCCAATTTCTTATTCATTTGGCTTGCTCCATAATTCAAACGTACAAAGCCACGATTCTTTTCTTTCGACTCTAAAGAATCGTGGCTTTTATACCCATTATCTAATGCTTTTATTACGGAATCGTGATGTCGTAGGAAATGGAGAACTGGCCACCGTTTGCCAAAGCATTCAATTTGTTTTCAAGGAAATTATCTGCATTGAAATCACCTCCATCACGGTTTTCATTTTAGATGTTGATAATAGCAAAGCACAAATAGAAAAAAATCCACAATATTGTAGCAAGACGGAGAAAAAATGTCACCAAAACGGTGTAAGCGCAAAGCAGGGATTGGTTCTTGATCTCTGTTGTGAGAGTTCACAAACGTCCGGGGTGCTGTTGCCGGAAGGATGCTTTCTTCAATTTTCTTCCAGAATTCTCTGCAAATAGCGGGCTGTTTATGCTTCTTGAGAATCCATCTAGTGAATACCGACACCCTCCATGATCTTTTCTATCCAATTTGTGGAAGAATCATTTTTCTCACTAAATGACCCCAAATAATGTGACGAACTCTCAACCTCTATTATTACACCATCCGGCATTCTGTATTTTTCTAAACTGAGATTCAAACCTTTAAGTGGGATTGTTCTAGCCAGTTGAGGGATAGAAACTGTATGGAGAATATCAATTTTTGATAAACCTCTATACGTTTCTGTCTTTTCGGCTTCACTTAGCAACCGTTCTGCATACTGATTTGAAATAACCTGTATGCGAAATTGTTCTTTTTCATCCTCGGTCATCTCAAGTGGAACGCCGTGCAATGTGTCCACAATATAGGACGAAATTTTAGCGAAGTGCTCGTCAAAATCAGTGGTATCTTCGTTGGTCATATTTCTGTTCTACCCTCATTATAAGCTTTCCGGTCTGCTTAAAGTTACAGCTTTCAGCGTAAAGCTTCCGTAGTTTTTAATGCTAAACGATAGTTATCGAACTTTTCCACAGCTTTTGCAAAACCGTTCGGAAGAATCATTTAAGTTCCCACAGTCTGGGCAATACCATCTTTCATCCGGTAGCGGATCAATTGGCGAAGGTATTTGGCTTTGAAATTATTTTTTTGAAAAATCTCTGTACTGATTTTCGTTGATTGTCCAGTAAGGATCACCTCCATTTTTAACAATTTCTTCAATGAAATTCAGTATATTTCCAACACATATAAATTCATCTGTTGAGCAACAGTCCCCCGCATAAAGATACTCTTTTTCTATGTCATCCACGTTAATGACAATATCATATCCCATCCAATATCCAATTTTCCATGCCGACCTACATAATAAATTATCATTACTAAAATGGAACGAAAGAATTTCTTGAGCATCAAATAAACAATAGTCTCCGCTATGATAGAGAGTCAGTCCATTACATTGCCTCAGAAATTCAATATAATCAGCTGGAATATGTCCCATTTCTTTTTTTAAGTGTTCCAATATCATATCATTGGTTGGTGGATTTAATAGAGTATCTAAATGCGCATGATTCAGATGCTCTATAACTTTATCTAAACCATTCATTCCAGGCTACCCCTTTTTTAATATTGCGCCCACCATGTAGTAAATTGAGTGTGAGTTGCTTTTGGAAGGGAAATCAAATTGCTATTCACACTTTTTCCACCATATTTCAAGGGCTTTATAAATGCACGTCATTATCTCTATTCCTCTGGAGTGGATTTATCTCCCAAAATATTGAGCATTAACACAACGCACAAAAAGAGAAACGATAAGATATAAGGTTGAACATATCTTTCCTCATCTAAACACAATTTATTGCCTGATTGAATAACATTCACCTTGGTGAAACAGTCTGTATAGCTATAACTTGTTCCTTCTGAGAAAGGCATCAGCTGGGATAAATCATATCGATTCCCTATAAAGAAACGTTTTGCCGTTATAATGTAATATTGCTTTCCATCAGTTAGTAAAAAATCAATTGAAGACTTCGATTCGGTCGATTTACAATCAACAAGAGTTAACACAGAATTTGAAACGCTTTCAAAATTTTTATTTATCTAATCAATCCTCCGAAACCCTTGTATTTTCAAGGAAAATCGGCATTTTAATACTCGTTCCTTATGTATTTTCCCTTGTTTTTGCCCTTATGAGCCGAAACAAGGGAAACTTTTTGTTTAGGTTTCCCCGACCACCTTATCAAGCAGTCTTGCGGAAGTTCGTTTCGCTTCCCTCTTAGAGTGAGCGTAAATGTTCATTGTGGTACTTACGTCAGCGTGTCCGAGCAGTTCCTGCACATCCTTTGGTGCTGCACCGTTGGAGAGCAGATTGCTGGTGAATGTGTGTCTCAGCATATGAAAATGGAAATCTTCAAACCCTTCCAGTTTCTTTTTTGCCGACCTTGTCATAACACCAACCGTACTCGGTGACTCGTATGCTCCGTCAGGTCTCAGGCAGACAAAGGATATTTCCTTGTATCCGTCAGGTACTTCCTCCGTTCTTGGCAGGCTGTAGACTTCATAGTAAGTACGGCCTTTTTCTTTTACCTCTTTGTAGTAATTGAGGTGATAGAGTTCGCCATACTTGAAGCGGTTCTTGTGCTGTTCCGTCTTTGCCTTTCTGAGAATATCTGCCAGAGTGTCGCAGAAGTCCACGGTGCGGACTTTCTTGCGTTTGGTAGCACCTATCTCTGTCTTGTGCCTTTGCCCGTTGTATCGCATACTGCGTCGCACTGTGAGGTACTGTCCGTCAAGGTTGATATCCTGCCAAGTCAGAGCACACGCTTCTCCGATACGAAGTCCTGTGTAATAGGCTATCTGCATCGGGAGCAATGCAGGATTGTCTTTCTTTTTCAGAAAGTCCTCCAACATTAAAAACTGATGATGGTCAATGGTAGGTGCATTGTCAACTTCGCCGTCCTCGTCTGCAAACAGTTCGTATTCCTCTTTCTTTCCCCTCCATACCACATACTGCATAGGGTTAAAGGAAATCAGTTTCTTCGGGAATACCGCAAATCGGAATGCTCCCTGCAATACTGCTGAGAATAACCTCAGATACCCTTTGCTGAGTGCCTTTGCTGTCGTTCCATCAGGGTTTTGTCCTCCGAAAGTAAGGAAGTCCATAAATGCCTGTAAATGTTCCGCAGTGACCGTTTTCAGCTTTCTGTCGCCGATAGGATATTTCTTTATCCTGTTCACTGTTCCCATATATGCCATTACTGTACCGTTGCTCAGATTGCCGGGTTTCAGTTCTTCCTCCACCCACATATCAAGCAGCATACCCACAATGGTGTTCTCAGGCTTTGCCACGAACTTCTTCGCTTCGTAGTCCTCCATTGCCTTGCGGAGCAGACTCTCTGTTTCAGATTTGCTTTCTGTGCCTGCAAATTCACGCTGTACCATTTTTCCGCTTTCATCTTCTACATAGAAGCGGTAGTACCATTTCTTGCCCTTTTTTCTTACAGATCCTTTTGCCATTGATAAATAGTCTCCTTTCTATCCGTGGCAATCGGAACTGTGACGTATGGTGTGCGTAAAGTAAATAATGTCACATCCGCCGATTGTTCTTAATCGGCTTTTTTCATTGTCAAAGAGCCACGGAATTATTCTTTTTCGGCAAGCCTTGCTTCGGCTTCCGCTACTATCCCGAAAAGGTCACTCATCTTTACAGCGGTGCGTCCCTCATCGTAGATATGTAAAATTCCGTCTAAGAATCGTTTCATATCCTCAATCGGTGCTTCCATTTCTTTATGGTAAACTCGCTCTGTAATCGCTCCCGATTCAATCGCATATCTGCGGAGAGACTGTTTCAGTCCTTCATCTTCTGCCACACGGTCAACCTCTGCCATAGCGTCGGAGAAGTGGTAGCAGAGAACGGAATACAAATCAATCATCTTTCCGAGAAATGTGGTAAGGAGCTGTTGGTGCGGTTCGCCATTCACAACCGTAGACACTATATCAATGTACTTCTTGATATGTTCTTCCAAGTCCTTTTCACAAAGCGTTCTGCTGTCATATTCCTTATCTTCTGAAAGACCTGTGAGCCATTCAGGAGTGGTAAGCAGTGCTTCTGCAAGTCCATTGATAATCATTGTTCTCTTTGGGTCTACGCCGTCTGCTTCGTATCTCTGTATCGTTGACTTGTTCACTCCGATACGCTTGCCGAGTTCCGGCATTGTAAGATTCAATTCTGTTCGACGTTCTTTCACTCGTTCACCAACCTGTTTTGCGGTGAATGTAATTTCTTTTTTCAAGGTTTTCACCTCCTGACGAATACAAGTATAGCATATCAAAACCTATTTTGCAACTACTTTCTCGATAAAAGTTAAAAAACAATCTTAATGGGTTGTAAAATAAGTTGACAAGAAATAGCAAAATAAGTATAATGATAATCGCAGGGTTGCAAAATGAGTATTTCGAAAGGATGGATGTATAATGACAGCAATTAAAATGGGTTTAACTATCGAGGAAGCAGCAGAATGTACAGGTATCGGTAGGAACACAATGCGAAAACTGGTGGACTGGGGCAAACTGCCTGTTCTGAAAGTCGGACGTAAGACCATTATCCGCAGGGATACACTGGAGCGTTTTATGACGGTCAATCAGGGCAGGAATTTACTAAATCCCAATGATGTACGAAAAGTGGAATGACCGTTCTCCAAAGCCCTCGGCGTTTGAGAGCGAAATACACCCCTCGCACAAATCTGCGATTTGTACTCTGGGTATTTCGCCCCTGCGGGGAGCCTGTATCACAGCTTTGG
>OJMG01003033.1_pt1 | contig 13357 bp, 23 predicted proteins | sample 1597141 | NCBI WGS metagenome assembly OJMG01 (sample SAMEA2452119, study PRJEB22498) | human gut metagenome | biome: human feces; feature: human gut; material: feces | place: Australia | collected 2012 | reverse complement strand
CTTTTTTTAATTAATTAATATAATCTTCTAAATAATTTATAAACTCTTGTTGTTGAGTTTCTAATATAATTGCCTTGCCTTCCATTTTTTGACTATAATCATAAGCATTTTGATACATTTTTGTTCTTTCTTCAAGTTGTTTCTTTAATTCTGTATTATCTTGTTCTAATATACTTATATATTCTTCTCTATCTTTCATTTAATCACCTACTTAAATAATTTTAAAATATCATCTTTCTTTAAATGCCCTTTTAATTCTTTTACTTTTTCTTTAAATCCATTAATAATTTCTTTTTTTATATCTTTTTCAATATTATTTATGTGTTTTTCCATCTTTTTATTTTCTAATTTTAAATCACTAATTTCATATTCATTCTGTTTTATTGTTTCTTGAAGTGCTTTAATTTGTTTCTCTAATTGTTCATTTCTATCTTTAACATCAGTGACTCTATTTTTAAATTCTTCTAATGTTGTTAAAGATAAATTATATTTAACTTCATATTCCTTTGCTTTTTTTAGTTCATCTTGTAATTGATAAACACTATTTTGTAATTTTCTGTTATTATCAAATTCATCAACTAAATATTGTTTTATATCTGCAACTGATACTTTCTTTTTATATTTTGGTACTATATTAAATTTCATTATTATCACCCACTATTACTCTTTCACCACTTGAATTTTCACAATATATAAATCCATTTTCTACATAAAATTTTAAATATTTTGCATTTTTAATATCAACAATATCAATTATCTTTTTCACTACTATCACCTAACTTATAAAATTCTAAAAATTTATCATGGTCATAATCAATTAAATCAAATGTATATATGTTTAAATCTAATATTTGTTGTGCTGTTAAAGTAGTATTACAATTTCCCATCATTAATTGAATAGAACCATTTATTGCTTGATATATTTTAAAATAGCCCTTGCATTTTCCATCTTTTATTTCGTAACAATATTTATTCATTACTATCACTTCCTTCTAATTCTTGCATTTTATCTAAAAATTTACCAATTGCATGTTTCCAAGTTAAATTAATTACTATTGCATCCTCTCTATGTTCCATTTTTACCCACTCTTTTAACTCATTCCAATTACTCTCTAATCTATTGCATACTTCTTCTCTAGCACTTATTTGTATTTTTAGTTGTTTGTTTTCTTGTTGTAATTGTTCTGATAATTGCTTATAAAATTCTAATTGTTTTTTAGGATTAGTTATACTTGTTTCATATATACTCATTCTGACACCTCTTCCACACTTAATATTTTAAGTACATAATATTCTTTATCAGATTCTGCACCCCATTCAGGTTTGCCTGTTCCTTTTGAAATATAACACCAGCATTTGATTTTAGGGCTATCTTTTCTATAACCATTTCTAAATACAACATCGTCAAAATCACTTAAAATTGGTAATGTTAGCATTATTTACCTCCTAATTTTGCATATATAATTCCCATTATAAAACTACCAGCTAAAATACAAATTGATTTTATTATTCCTTTATATTCTCCAATAGAAAACTCCCAAATCATCAATAATAACCATATTATTAATAATATTAAATAAAATATCTTTTGCTTTTTTGTCATTATTTACCTCTTTTCATATAACAGTTTTTACTATAGTCTGTTCCACTATTAAACTTATATATTTTATTGCATTTTTATAGTTTAAACTATATCTATTCATATGATTATTACTCCTCTGGCATTTTATAAACAATAAAATTTTGCAATGGTTTTATTTCATAACTTGGTTGTTCAATAATTGGTAATGTATCAGTTTTAAATCTTTCTCTTAATTTTTCTTGATCAGATGGTGAGAGGAAAGCATTTGATTTAATTATTATTGCCCCAACTAATATGTTTTGAATCTCTTCTAATACCTCTAATGCTCTTCTTTTTGTTTTGTACATTGCAATTTTATGATTGTCACATTCTATAAAATACATTCCAACAGTATAATTATATCTTATGATTAAATTGTTATTAACTTTGAATAACATTTCTTTAGATTGACTTCTTATCCATAAATCCATTTTTCTACCTCCTAAATTATTTGAATCTAAAATCATTTAAAATTTTAGAAATTTCTTTTTTTGTTTTTTGCTGATATTGTGATGTAGTTTTCAAACTTTCGTGTCCGAAAATATCTGCAATAGTCTGACTATCATTAATTTCTTTCGTTATTTCTTTACCCAGCAAATGTCTGAATGCATGTGGATGTCCTTTTTCTAAATCAATTCTTGCTAGGCCTGTAACTTTATGAACTTTCTTCCACATTGTTTTTCTTGTGTAAGGTTTCCCTTTTTTATATGGAGATGGAAATAGATAACCTTTATTAATTTTCTTTTCTTTAGCATATTTTAAAACTTCTCTTCTAAGCCACGCAGGGAAAGGTACTTCATTATACTTACCTTTTGAATAGATTTTTATATAATCCTCATTATGTTTAGATTCTTTAAGTGATTCAATAGTTATTTCTAAAATTGTAGAAACTCGCATTCCTGTATACGAAGCAATAAGAATAAAATAATATGCAATTATATCATTTTTCTTCGCTGCTCTTAATATTCTTTTATAATCTACAACTGTTGGAACATTTTCTAAATAATGTTTTTTTTGCTGTCGTAATTGTTTTATTTTTAAATCATCATGCTTTAAGTAAGAAAAATATTTATTCAAGATTACGATGTACTTATTTATTGTTGTAATCTCATACTTTTTATTTTCTTTCATATAATCTCTGTAATTGATATAATCATTTTTATTAAAATCAATTTTATTCTGTTCTTTTAAATAATTAATAAATTGATTTATGTTTGCTTTATATACTTGCAAACTTGATTGCTTTATTTCTGAATCTCTTAAATCAGTTATGAAATTATCAATACTATTTTCTAATTCTTCAATGGTCATCTAAATCACCCCTATTGCTATATATTAGAGGTAACATTCACAAATAATTTTGTTACCTCAGTATAATAGCCTCTTTTTCTTTATAATTATTGGTTTTAAATAATTTTTTTAGTAAAAATAGTTTTTAAATTTTTTATACCTTTTTATAATGCTATTTTTTACTATTAAATGTTCTTTCTAATCTGCTTATCTCATTTTGAATATTTATAAGTGAAATATATTTACCAGCAATTATACTTTCTTCATCTTCTAATTTTGATACAGGAACTGGTTTAAGATTTTTTATAAATCCTTTTTCGTTTTTTATAAATCTTTTTATGGATTGTAATATATATATTGTTTCAACTAACGATTTATCTTTTTTATTAATAATTTTCTTTTGCTCTATAATATAAGTTTTCATACTATTTATTTTTTGATTGTAGCCAATATCCATAACAACAAGTCCAATCAATAAACCAACTAAAAGGGATATAACACTTATTATCATAATGAATCATCCTCACTTTCTGAATTTGGAGTAAGAAAATTGCTTAAAGCCTCTTCTAATGTTTCATTTTCTATAACAATACTTCTATATTCTTTTTTTAAATTCTCATTTTCTTTAGTTATTTCTGCAAAATCTTTTTCACGATCTGTATTAATAGTTTCTAGTTTTTTTGTAAAATCAGTAAGTATTAAACAATATAAGAAAATTGCAAATAATAAAATCACTAATAAAATAATCAATATATTTTTAAATTCATTTGATAAAGTGAAATTAATATAATTATCAAATGTTTTTTTAATTTTAATTCTCAACTTCTTCATTTTCTACACCTTCGCTATAATATTCTTTTAAAATTGCATCTTCAAATAATTTGCGACAATCTTTGTTAAGTGGATGAGCTACATCTGAATAACTTCCATCTGGCATTTTCTGACTAGGCATTGAGATAAATAAATGATCATCACCTCTAATTATTTTTATATCTTTTACAATAAATACATTATCAATTACAGCAGATGCAACACCAATAAGTCTCGTATTTGCGGCATCATTTAATTTTTTTGTTTTTACACTAGTTATTCTCATTTTTCTTTTCCTCCATAAATTTTGATTGCAATTTATAACCTTCTAGTTCCCATATTTTATTACATAGTTTTTCCATACATATTTCTTCTCCAACTTTCATATCGAAGTTTGAAGGATCTACGCAGCTAGAGCTCTCAACAATTACAAAGTCATTAGGCAATGTAGCTTTTAAAACTGTTGTTTTATCTCCGTATTGTTCAACTTTAATTAGTGTATCTTTTAAAATGTTATCTATATCTTTTTTTGTTATTGAATTTTTCATATTTTTTCCTCTTTCTTTCTAATTATTTAACCAGTCATAATTTAATAATTCTTCTGGAATAACGGCTTGTCCATTTTCTTTCATATTTTGAATTAATGAATTATAAGTCTCTGTTTTTCTTTCATCCCAACTTTCAAATGTTTCATTAGGATGTTTTATTTTGAAGTCTGGCGACTCTTTATTTTTACATAGATGTTTTTTCATACAATAGAAACATGACTCTGATTTAAATTTACTTCCTAAGTGACATATGTTTTCGCATGCGCTATTATTACACACACTAGTATTAGTATCAGTTTCAGTATCAGTATCAGTTTCAGTATCAGTTTCAGTATCAGTATCAGTATCGGGTTTTTTGGCTTCTGCTGGGTTTTCTCCAAAACCATTCGGTTTTTCTGAATTTTTAGGTCGCCCACCACGTTTACCATTTTCTTTGTTTTTTTCACATTTTTTGATATATTTTTGAGTTTCTATATCAATATTGGTTTTCATAAAACTAAAAGCCATATTTAAAACACGATCTTCTTTTGTGTAATGAGGTAAAACACCATTTTTTACATAATTATTTACGTCTCTAATAAGTCGTCCAAGTTCTTCATCTGTTAATAAATTAAAATGATCATCATAATCACAATGCATTATATAACTATCTTTCATGTTCTACCTCCAATCGTTCCATTTTTTGACTTTACCCTCAAAATTTGGTACAATTAGAGAGTAAATTACAAAGTTTACAATTTGATTTATGAGTTCTAGTACAATTCATAAATCTTTTTTTATACTTTATTTTCATAATCTTACTTACTTAAAGAATGTTGTCTAATTTCGTAATATGTACATATATATCCTTTACTTTTATCACAATCATTAGCCAACTTCTTAAAGTTATTAACTCCTTTCATAATTATTAATGTTATTATTGTTATAAATAATATAAATAGAGTTACTTTAACCCATTTTTTTAATTTACGTTTCTTTTTCATAGTCTTCTTATCCTTTCAATGATGCTTGTCCATTATTTTTTATAAAAAAGTTAAATAAAATTATTGTTAGGGTTTTCTTTTAACTTTTTTAATTGCTTATTTGTATAAAACCATTTTGAAGTATCAATTCCTCTTGTTTTTGCTGAATCTGCTATCTCATTAATCACATCATAAATTTGTGTTAATTTTCTTTTTATTTGTTCTTCCGTAGGAATATTTTTTATACAAATTTTAACCTTTGTTTGGTCAAGCTTAAAATCTTTTATTGTGTGGTAACTTTCTTTCATTTCAACACCTCATTAAATCTTATGTTATTCAGTGTCTGATTTTTCGTTTGATGAATTTTTAACTGGAGTTATTAATATAGATGGATCAATATTAAGTGCAATTATTATGTCTCTTAATTTTTCTGCATCTAATTTTAATTTTCCATTAATGATCATACTTAAAGTATTTTCTGGAATACCTGTTTGTTTAGCAACATATGATTGCTTAATTCCATTTACTTTTAAGTAATTTGCTAATTTTTCATAAACTTTCATATAGCACCTCCTATTTTATCTTTGCTTCAAGTATCTTGAAGTTATTTTCATTATTTCATAGTTCTTGAATATTGTCAATACATTTTTTGAATAAAAATTCAAGTTTCTTGAATTTTTTTATTTACTTGACGTTTTTTTATGATATAATTTTATTTGAAAAGAGGTGGGAATATATTATGTCACTAGGAAAAAACATAAAACAAGCTAGACTAAACAAAAATCTAAGTCAACAACAATTAGCAGACTTAATAAGTACAAAAGAAGCATCTTTTGGAAACACTGCCATATCTAATTGGGAAAAAGGTACAAGCAAACCTGATGCAGATACATTATGTTTACTTTGTGGTGCACTTGATGTTGATGCTAATTACTTATTAGATTTAGACACAAAAAACGCACCTTGTAAAAATAAAAACAATCTTAAAGAAGCTCTTCAAGAAAATAATCTTTTTGACGGAAAAGATTTATCTGAAGAAAATTTTAATAAATTATTAAAGTTTATTGAAAAGAATAAAGAATTTATAATTGATGAAAAAGAAAAGAAAAAATAAAAAAGTATATTATTTAATATACTTTAGTAATTCGATAAATAAATTAATATTTATATGATCATTAAGCAATTTCTCATATAATAACTCATATCTTGCTTTCATAGTAACCCCCTTTTAGGTTCACTATTATAAAATAACTATTATAATTTACAAAAAAAAGAAGGTGTTTATTATGCTTAGAATATTTAAAAAGAAAGAAAATAAAATTGATAACAATAAAATAAATATGCATTTAATTAAAGTAAAAAGAAATGTAAATAGCTGCACATTTCACATCGGAAAATTTGTATCAATAGACATTGACGAAACAACAAATAATTTTTATTTTATTGCTTATAATAATGAAGCTAATCGCTATGTAAGAATAACAAATAAAATAGATAATACATACTATGATTTATGCAACAAATATGAATACGGATTAATATATGAAATTGATAATGAATATTACACTATAGCAGTTATTTGCTGTAATGGATTTTTAAAAGCATATAATGTTACTTTAAATAAACCATTTGAAAATGGTAATGCTTTTATTATAAATAACAACAATCTTATTGAAGGAAATAGCATTGTTGGAAAAATTGACAAAAATGATGATTTGAAAATATCATTAAATAGTTTAGATAATAATAAATTAATTTGTTTTATCAGAAAATAAAAACACTCCATGTTGACGCATGAAGTGTTGAAATGAAAAACCAATAAGTTACCACACTTAACAAAAAATAGAGACTAAATAGAAACTATAATTGTATAGGTTTTTCTATACAATTATAGCATAAAATTAAAGAGAAAGAAAGTGCTATAATATGAATTTAACTACAATTTTAGAAATTTTAAATATACAAAAAAATCTAACTGTTGACGAAATACTGGACCAACTTATAATCTATTTAAGAAAGTCAAGAAAAGACTCAGATTATTTCAAAGAGGAATCTGTTGAAAAAACACTACAAAGACATGAAAAAGAATTACAAGATTTTATTATTAACATATTCGGAAAACCTATTCCAGAAAAAAATATTTATAGAGAGGTTGCTTCTGGTGATACTATTGAGGATCGTCCTGTTGTTCAAGAAGTGTTATCGATAGTTGAAAGACAAGACATTAAAGCAGTTGTTTGTATAGAAGTAGAACGTTTGGCTCGTGGTAGTTCAATAGATCAAGGAATAATAGCACAAACATTTTTATATACAAACACAAAAATAATAACCCCATTTAAAATTTACAATTTAGAAAATGATGATGATTTATCTTATTTTGAGGATGGTTTATTCCAAGCTAGAAAGTATTTAAAATATACTAAAAAAATATTAACCAGAGGTCGTGTAAGAAGTGTAAAAGATGGAAAATATGTAGGTTCCGTTTTGCCATATGGATATACAAAAGAAAAATTAATAAACGAAAAAGGATTTATACTAATCGAAAACGAAAGTGAATCAAGGGTAATTAGACTTGCAGCAAGTATATTAATAAATGGATTAAACACAACTTATCAAGTAAAAGAAGATGATACTTTAAGTGGTATCGCAAAACTTTTTGGAGTAAGAAAAAACATAATTGTAAATCCTAATATGAAAATTGGAAGCAATCTAAAACTAACTTTAAATAGTAAATGTGTTAATTATACAATTAAGGAAAATGACACAATAGATACTATTGCAGATAATTATAATATTGACATAAATAATATTCATATACCTAATGATTATTTTAAGCAAGGAGAAGTTATTAATATTGTTATTAACGATATGGGTACAACAAATACTGCACACTATTTTAACTATCTAGGTATTAAACCAAGGAAATCAAATAGTTGGACTGCTGCAATGATAAGAAATATATTAACAAGTCCTTCTGTTTATGGATATTTAACTTGGAATAAAAGAAAAACGGTTAAAATATTACAAAATGGCCAAATAATAAAAAGAAAACCATATTCAAATGATTATATACTTGTGAGAGGAAAACACAAACCTATATTAGATGAACAAACAAAAGTAAGAATAGAGGAAAAATTAAAATCTAATAGATCTAAATGTATTTCTAGCGAAAAAGAAATAAAAAATCCACTTGTTGGATTAATAAAATGTGGCTATTGTGGAAATAGTATGCATAGAAGACCATACTATGAAAAAAAAGACAAAAAGAATAGAAAAAAGAGATGTTATCCTGTTGATAAAGCAAAATTAAGGATAATTTTAAGAGAAAATAAAGGAAACTATAGTTTAAATGACATTGCACATTCTTTACACGTTTCCAAGAGTATCGTAGACCACTGGTTTTCAAGCAATAACCAAAAATTTACTATTCCACACGCTAATAAATGGTATGAATTAAAGAAACTTTTAAACATTAAAACTGATGAATTTGATAAAGCGATAACAACTTTCAAAGAGGTTCCAGAAAATGTACATAAAGACACATTAATTTGTAGTAAGTTAAGATGTGAATGTGTTTCTAGTGATTTAGAGCTAGTAGAAAAGAAGATATTAGAATCATTAGCAGAGTTAGAAATAGATTATAAATACTACATAAATAATTACGAAAAAGAAATAAAAAAGCAAATAGACACTAATAAAGACTTACTAGATATTATTAATAGTAAAATAGATAAATGTAAGATGCAAATAGAAAAAGCCTGTGAATTAGTGGAAAATGGTACTTATACTAAGGAATTATTTATTAATAGAACAAATACTTTAAATTTAGAATTGGATAAATTGAAAGATAAAAAAAATCAAATTATAAAAAATAAAGATGTTGATAAGGAACTGAAAAGTAAAAAGAAAATAGTTCCAATAATAGAATTAATTTTAAAACAATATTCTGATGAACTAACACCTGGAGAGAAAAATAGACTATTAAATTTAGTTATAGAAAAAATAATTTATAAAAAAGATAAGGGCGGAAAGGATAATAAGAACAACTTTTCCCTAGATATTATCTTGCACGATTTTGATTGACAACTTAAATGTACTAATGAAATGGCACATATTGAAATAATAAGTGCGATGGTATATCAACTTTTAGATGGTGCAACTCCTGAAGAGTTAAAAAAAGCAGGTCTTGGAAGTCAGTATACTGAACACAAAAATGCTGTTTTCCCACAAGATGCGAACGGAATACCTTTTACTGCCGCATATTTTGCTGTAACTGGTGATCCTTTAACAGACCTTGCTGAAGATATGGCTGCTGAACAAAAAGCAAGAACTGTATATGAAAATCTAATGGATTTAACTGATGATGAAGATATTTTAGCGCCTCTTTCATTCTTAAGAGAAAGAGAAGTTGTCCATTATGAAAGATTTAAAGCACTATATGAAGAATATGCTAAAAAAATGCTTGGAAACAAAAGTTATTTAATATAAAAAAAGATCTCTTAAAAAGAGATCTTTTATTCTTCCATAATATCTATTAAGTATTTTGCTGTTCTAATCATTTGACTTGTATAACTCATTTCGTTATCATACCAAGCAGCTACTTTAACAAGTTTTACACCACCTGATTCAATTACTTTTGTTTGTGTTGCATCAAATAATGAACCATATCTAATTCCAATAACATCACTTGAAACTATTTCATCTTCAGTATATCCAAGTGTTACATTAGCAGCTTTTTTAAATGCTTCATTAATTTCTTCTTTAGTTACATCATCTTCTAAAACACAAGTAAGTTCCACTATTGAACCTGTTACTACTGGAACTCTTTGTGCAGTTCCATCTAATTTACCATTTAATTCTGGTATTACAAGTCCAATTGCTTTAGCTGCTCCTGTTGAATTTGGAACAATATTAGAAGCTGCTGCTCTAGCTCTTCTTAAATCACCTTTCTTATGTGGTGAATCAAGTGTATTTTGATCATTTGTATAAGCATGTATTGTACTCATAAATCCAGTTCTAATTTTAAAGTTATCATTTAATACTTTAGCAACTGGTGCCAAACAGTTTGTTGTACAACTAGCTGCTGATATAATCTTTTCATCACCATCTAATTCTTCATGATTGACATTATATACAATTGTTTTTACATCTTCCCCAGCAGGTGCTGATATAATTACTTTTTTTGCACCAGCAATTATATGTTTCATTGCTTTATCTTTACTTGTAAAGAAACCAGTACATTCAAGTACTACATCTACATCTAGTTCTTCCCATGGAAGTTTTTCAGGATCACTTTCTTTATATACTCTTATATTTTTACCATCTACAACAATATCATCTTCTGTATATGTTATTCTATCGTCTAAGAATCTACCTTGTGCAGTATCATATTTAAGTAAATGTGCAAGTGTCTTTGTATCTGTTAAATCATTTATTGCGACTACTTCTATATCACTATCATCATATACTTGTCTAAATGCAAGTCTTCCAATTCTTCCAAAACCATTTATTGCTATTCTAACCATTTTATAATTCCTCCTATAATTTAAAATATCCTCCACCAATAAATTCTCTTACTATAGAATCTACTGGTATATAATCATTACTAATAGGTAAAATATTTTTAAGTAAATTTAATAATCTTACTGCCTCTTTATACATTGGATCACTTTCTTCTACTGAATAAAGAAGTGGTTCAGCATAAGTTTTAAGTACACCAAGTTCATAAATAAGTGATGTATTAAATATAACATCTGCTTCATCTTGAAAAGGAAATACATACTTTTCTTCTCCCTCTCTTACTTTACCCCAAGTAGATAATGTATCACTCGCACTATAACCTCTTGTTCTATTATCTCTTACAATTCTTCTTAAAAGTCTATTATCTGTTGTTCTTATTCTATTGTGATTATCTAAAGAAAGTACTGTAAGTGGACATAAATAAATCTTATATTTGTTTTTCTTATCTATTGAATAAGTAAGTTCTTCATTTAAAGCATGTAATCCTTCTACTATTAATATTTCCTTTTCTCCAAGTTTTATACTTTCATCTGATAATTCACTTTTTCCTGTTATAAAATTATATACTGGGAGAGTTACTTCTTTTCCATCTAATAAATCTTTCAAATTTTTGTTAAATAATTCAACATTTATAGAGTTTAGTGATTCGAAATCATATGAACCATCTGGTAATCTTGGAGTTTTATCTCTATCTAAAAAATAATTATCTATTGATATTGCGATAGGATTTAATCCAAATCCTTTTAAAAATAACTCAAGTTTTTTACTTGTTGTTGTCTTACCTGAACTAGATGGACCAGCAAGTAATATTAATTTTAATTTTTTATTATTATAAATTGTTTCTGCTATTTTAAATAGTGAATTATTTTGTATATTTTCACTTAATAATACAATGTCATCTACACTACCTTTTGTTACTTTATTATTTAGTGAACTTACATTTTCAATACCTAGTTTTTCACTCCATTCATCATATTTTTTAAACTCATTAAATAATTTATCATGATGTTTATATACAGGTATTTTGTTTAAATAATATATATTAGGATATCTAAGTACAAAACTATTTTGATCAATATATGTTAATTTAAATTCTTTTAATGCCCCTGTACTTACAGGTAAATAAGAAAAGAAATAATTATATATATCCATTAATCTATATAAATTAACATTAGTATTTACTGAATATTTTAATACATTTACTTTATCATAACTTTTTGTACTTTTGTAATATTCTATAGCCTCTAATCTATTTACTAAATTCTTTTGTATTGGTAAATTTCTTTTTACAATTTCCTTCATTTCTCTTGATACTTTATCAAGATCTTCTTTAGTTATCTTTTTATGTGTCTTTATATATATTCCTTTATCAATGGAATATTTTACTTCTATTTCTGAATTAAGCATATTAAGGCATGCTTTTTCTAGAACAAATATAAGACCACTTTCATAAACTCTATTACCAGTTGGTGATGTTAAATCAAAAAAATCAACAGTAACATCATCAGTTACTTTATAATTAAGTTCATATGGCCTTCCATTTACTTCAGCCATTATTATTGTTTCTGAATAATTCTCTTGAAAATCCTTTGATATATCCTCTAAAGTTATATCTTTTGGGTACATATATGATTTACCTAAATATGTTACTTTTACCTTTTCCATTTTTATCCTTCCTATTCTCACTATAAATTTTATCATAAAATACACATTTTTGTCACTAATTTATAGGAATATTTATGGAAATTATTGATAACATATTAATGGGTGAATAAAATGAATTTAATACCAAATGTATTAGAAAAAACTAGTAGTGGAGAAAGAGTATATGATTTATACTCAAGACTTCTTCAAGATAGAATTATTCTTTTATCTGGAGAAATAGATGATAATTTATCTAATATAATAGTATCTGAACTTCTTTATTTAGATTCTATTAATCATGAAGATATAAATATCTATATTAATTCTCCAGGTGGTAGTATAACAAGTGGTATGGCAATATATGATACAATGAATTATATTAAAAGTGATGTATCAACAATATGTATAGGTATGGCAGCATCTATGGCAGCATTTCTTTTATCAAGTGGTAAAAAAGGCAAAAGATATGCACTTCCTAATAGTGAAGTAATGATTCATCAACCATTAGGAGGAGTAAATGGTCAAGCAACTGAAATAAAGATTGCTGCAGACAGAATACTAAAGTTAAAAGATAAATTAAATAAGATTTTATCAAAAAATACAGGTAAAAATTTAGAAACAATCGCACGAGATACTGAAAGAGATTATTTCATGGATTCTAATGAAGCATTTAATTATGGTATTGTTGATAAAGTATTAGATAATGAAAAAATATCAGAATAAAGCTGATATTTTTTTAATATTATGCATAATAATTTTTTTATTTTAAGTTATTAATTTCATCAATTGTTAAACCAGTTACATCTGATATATCTTCTATAGACATATTTTTCTTAAGCATATTTTTAGCAATATTTGATACACCATCAGATTTACCAGAATCATACCCAGAACTATAACCATTTTCTTTAGCATCTTCTATGGCATCTTCTAGTATACACTTATTTTCATAAGCTTTCTTT
>OJMG01003024.1_pt1 | contig 13384 bp, 8 predicted proteins | sample 1597141 | NCBI WGS metagenome assembly OJMG01 (sample SAMEA2452119, study PRJEB22498) | human gut metagenome | biome: human feces; feature: human gut; material: feces | place: Australia | collected 2012 | reverse complement strand
GGACTGATCGGAGCCCTGGTTATTACCGGCGGTCTTTCTCTGATTGTCTGGTTGATGCCGTCGTTGTTGCTTGATTTCCGTTCGGCTTACGATGCCCAGTATCAATTACCAGAACAATTCTACAATGCCCTCTTGATGGACCGTGCGACGTTGGCTTCTGATGATGCGTTGCGTTCTTTGCTGTTTGTTCTGCTGAGTGCCGCTCTGGTAGCCTGGTTTATGGTGGCCAAGAACAAGAAAACAGTCGCTACGTGGGTGGGTATCGGTATGACCGTCTTGATTTTCGTAGATTTATGGACAGTCGACAAGCGGTATTTGAATGACAAGAATTTCTTCCCGAAGAAAGATATTCAGGCTACTTATCAGGAATCGGTATCCGATCAGGAAATCTTGAAAGATAAAGATAATTTCCGTGTATTGAATCTGAACAATACTTTCCTCGAGACCAATACTTCGTATTACCATCATTCGATTGGTGGATATCATGCAGCCAAGTTGAGAAGATACCAGGAATTGATCGATTATCGTTTGCAGAAGGAAATCAACTCCATCATCGCTTCGTTCCAGACAGCCAAAAGTGCGGCTGACTTTTGGACAGTTTTCCAGGCTTGTCCGACTTTGAATATGCTGAATACGCGCTATGTCGTTTATAATCCGGGACAACCACCTTTGGTGAATCCTTCGGCCGATGGAAACGCTTGGTTTGTAAAGGATATCAAAATCGTAGCCAATGCGGATGAGGAAATGGCTGCTTTGGATGTGATTGATCCGAAGCAGACGGCTGTGGTAGATCAGCGTTTCGCTGCCCAGGTGGAAGGATTTACTCCACAGGCTGATTCGACAGCAACCATTCAGTTACAATCTTACCGGCCGAACAAGCTGGTTTATCAGTCGAAATCCGCTACTGATCAGTTGGCTGTCTTCTCAGAAATCTATTACCAGCCGGGATGGAAGGCTACGGTCGACGGAAAACCGGTTGAGCATTTACGTGCCGATTGGATCTTACGTGCTATGCGTGTACCTGCCGGAGAGCATGAAATCGTATTCGAATTCAAGCCAGAAGGTTATATAATCGCAGCCAATGTAGAAGCCTACAGCAGCTTCCTGATTTTAGTATTGCTGATTGTCGCTGTGGGTTATTCGTTATATACTTCTTATAAGAAGACAAAGGAAGAATAAATTTGGGGTACTTGTAAAAAAGTTGAGCTCACAAAGCGTTGGAATTTTCCTAGCTTTGTGAGCTCGTCTGTTTTTGTATAGTTCATATTTCAGTATTAGTCTGAAACGTCAGATTTAATACCGATAATGATCTGCCTTGTACGGTCCTTCAACCGGTACACCGATGTAATCGGCTTGTTTCTGGGTCAGTTTAGACAGTTTCACGCCGATACGTTCCAGATGCAGGCGGGCTACTTCTTCATCCAGGTATTTCGGCAAGCGATATACGCCGATTTCGTAAGGCTTCTGCCAGAGATCCATCTGTGCCAGTACCTGGTTGGTGAATGAATTACTCATCACGAAAGAAGCATGTCCGGTAGCACATCCCAAATTAACCAGACGGCCTTCTGCCAGCAGGAAGATGGAATGTCCGTCGGGGAATGTATATTTGTCAACCTGCGGCTTGATGTTGAGGCGTTTGATACCAGGGAAATTCACCAGTTTGTCTACCTGTATTTCGTTATCAAAGTGACCGATGTTGCAGACAATCGCCTGGTCTTTCATCTGCTGCATGTGCTCGATGGTGATGATGTCGCAGTTACCGGTGGTTGTCACAAAGATGTTTCCTTCCTTCACGGCTTCTTCCATCGTAGTGACTTCAAAGCCTTCCATAGCTGCCTGCAGGGCACAGATCGGGTCGATTTCCGTTACCAGTACGCGGGCTCCGTATGAACGCATGGAGTGTGAACAGCCTTTTCCTACATCACCGTAACCGGCTACGACAACTACTTTCCCGGCAATCATTACATCGGTGGCCCGTTTGATACCGTCGGCCAACGATTCCCGACAACCGTACAGGTTATCGAATTTAGACTTCGTTACCGAATCGTTTACGTTGATGGCTGGAACCAACAGTTCGCCCCGTTCCATCATCTGGTACAACCGGTGAACACCTGTTGTCGTTTCTTCCGATACACCTTTCATTTCAGCTACGGTACGATGCCAGCGCTGCGGATCTTCTGCCAGGATACGGTTCAATGTATCCAGAATACATTGTTCTTCGTGATTACTTCCCTCACGCTGGATGGTCGTCGGGTCGTTTTCGGCACGATAACCCATGTGCACCAACAGAGAAGCATCACCGCCGTCGTCTACAATCAGATGCGGACCTTTACCGCCGGGGAAACGCAATGCCATTTCCGTACACCACCAGTATTCTTCCAATGATTCACCTTTCCAGGCAAAAACCGGTACACCGTCGGCAGCGATAGCGGCAGCGGCATGATCCTGAGTCGAGAAGATGTTACAGCTTGCCCAACGGACATCGGCACCCAAGGCTACCAGTGTCTCAATCAGAACGGCTGTCTGGATTGTCATGTGTAAAGAACCTGTGATCCGTGCTCCTTTCAATGGCTTCGAATCACCATATTTTTTACGGAGAGCCATCAGACCGGGCATTTCGTGTTCGGAAATCTCGATTTCCTTCCGTCCGAATTCCGCCAGGCTCATATCTGCTACCTTGTAAGGCAGATCTGTAGGAAATAATTGTGACATAATTGATACGTATAAATATTTTTCGCAAAGGTACGATAAAAATAGCAGAATCGCCATAGTCGGGCGGTCCTGCTGTCAGATTCGAGCCTCTTCAGCCAAGAGGTTGAGAGGCAGATGTATGTGATAACCGGCTTCCCGAGGGGAAGAGCGGTTGCCTGTAATCAGGCAAACAAGGATAGAATATACGAAATGACCGGTACCAGAATGGCGGTCATGATGCCCATCAGACCGATGGCCAGTCCGCTTAATGCGCCTTCAACGGCTCCCAGCTGGATGGCTGCTGCCGTACCGACTCCGTGTGACGAAGCGCCCAGAGCCAGTCCTTTGGCTATGCGGCTTTCGATACCTAATACTTTCATAACGGCCGGACCGACAATGCTTCCAAAGATCCCAACGGCTACGACAATGACGGCTGTCAGCGAGGGAATGCCGCCGTTCTTCTCTGAAATACCCATGGCGATCGGTGTCGTGACCGACTTGGGTTGCAGGGTAGCAATCAGCGACTGGTCGGCACCCATCAGTTTTCCGATGACAATCACGCTGATAATTCCGACAATCGCTCCGACAAAGACCGAAGTCAGGATTGATACAACGTTCCCTTTCAGGTATTTCATCTGTTCGAACAAGACGTAACCCAGGGCAACAACCGAAGGACCCAGCATGAAATGGATCAGATGACTGCCTTGCTGGAACGAAGCATATTCAATATCCAGGAACTCGAGAATGACGATGATCACGAAAATCGACGTGAGTAACGGATGAAGTATACTCAGATGCGTTTTCTTATACAAGATGGTGGCGGCGATATACGTACCGACCACCAGGGCCAGGTCGAATATCTCAGAATGAACCAACGAATTCATATCGCTTTATTTTTTCCGTTTTTCGAATTTTTGTTGAACAAGGGCTACGGTAGCAATGACCAGAATGGTACTGACCACACACGAAATCAGGATCACAGCCCAGTAATGAGAAATTACGCCGATCGATGTCATCAGTCCGACACCGGCGGGAAGGAAGAACAACCCCATGTTGTCCGTCAGCAGTTTGGAGATTTTATTCACATGGCATGGCTTTACCACCTTAAACGCCAAGGCTAAGAAAAGCAGAACCATCCCGATTACGCTTCCCGGGATAAACCCGTGGATAAAATGGCTGATACACTCTCCTACAAAGTAGAAAAACATGATGTGAAAAACTTGCAATAACATAATCTTTTTGCCTAAACTAAATGCCTACTTATACACTATTTGATAACCGATGCAAAGATAAGTTAGCAATTTGTAAAGATGTTCTACAACATGCTTAATTAACATGATTTTTAACATTCATTGAAAAATGACCTGTTTCAAAACACGCCGGCTTTTTGTCAATTTGCGCCGGCTTTTGATGAATATACGCCGGCTTTTCATCAAAACAAAGGGTATTTGAAAACAAAGCTCCCGAGCATCAAAAACGATTCCCGTATCTTCCTTTTTCAAAACTCCCGACAATCGTCCGTGACTTATTTCCATACTTATCTTTCACCTTTCTTCTATCTGCCTGATAGTCTATCAAATGAGGTGATTCAAGCCTTTTCCGTCTCCGGTTTTCTGCTGCGGAAAAGATCATACATTGTATAGATTCCATCATACACCTATTCAAAAAATAGAATATTGTGTTCTAATAAATAGAACAATAGAGCTATTAGTCAAAACTCATATATCATGCAATTCCAAATAGATAGCCAAAAATCGGAAAATTCCGAATATAAAAAACAGAATACATTTTTCTATAAATTGACCTTGCGGGGCTTTGCGAATTGTTGTTCCTTTGCAGGCGGAAAAAAAGAAATTAATTGTTATCAAGTCTGAATGGAAAATAAACTATTCTTTTGTGCTAATAAGACCTTTATAGTGAGTCGCTTATTATGTTTTTGTTGTCTGTTTTTGGGGTTGTATTCATGTCAGGAGGAAGACAGCACGATATTGAATACCGGAAAACTAAGTTTTCAGATGGGGGTTGATACAACGTTGGTGGGTTCTTCATCAACGAGGGCTTCTAATATCATTGAGCTTTCCGGTTTTGATGATCCTGATAGTTATAAAGTAGTGATCTCTCAGGATTCGGGAGTTGTGGCAGAATACGCCAGATTTGATAAAATGCCGGCAGAGATTGAACTGGAAGCCGGTGCTTACAGTGTGGAAGTAAGTAAAGGAACCAAAACAGCAGCTGCTTTTAATTCTCCTTATTTTTCCGGGAAGCAGGATTTTACGATTGTCAAGGATATGACGACTCCGGTAGAAGTTACGGCTGCGATGGAAAACAGCCGGGTAACGGTTGATTTTTCGGATGATTTTGTGGCAACGTATAAAGATTATACCTTGTCGTTCATGACAAACAAGATGACCTTGCCTTTGGTCTATGAAAAAGGGGAATATCGCCCTATGTATTTTCAGGCAGATGCCTCCGGTACGAAGCTGACGATTGGAATGGAACTGGTCAATGTGTACGGAAAGGATGTACAATATACGGCAACAACAACTATCAAGCAAAAGCAATGGACGAAGTTGACGGTTCGAACCGATGAAAAAGGTTTGAATGGTGTGGCTATTGATGTCGTACTGAATGATGAAACGAAAGAAACAGTATATGTCAATATAGGTATTCCTGATTTTATGGAACAGTTGAAAGGGGCACCATCTATTTCAAGTTCATTCTTTAATTGGGATGGTAAAGAAACTATGACAGAACCTACCATATTAGATCCTATGGATGCTAATACATTTACGAGTATTCCTAATATTTCAGTCTTAGCTGGTGGAAAAGTGGATAAAGCCATCTTGTCGGTAACTAAGGACGGTGAATCAGTATTGAACATAGACTTTGCTAATCTGGAAGAAGAAAAGAAAGCCGAATTAGAATCTTTATATGCATTCGGCTTGCCTGAAATAATTAAGGGGCAAATGAGATTTGATTTTAATCCAACAGGATTATTAAATTCTCTAAAGCCAGAGAAAGATGTAAATGCGGAATATATAATTTCTTTATCTGTTACAGATGCTTTGCCAGAATCGAATACAACTAATAAACTTGTGAAGATAACCTTGAATAAGCCTAAAGCTCCAACATTTAGTAATTTGAATGAAATATCGGGGACTGTTGGTAAGTTTGATGATTCTTCATCTGAACAAAGGACTTTAACAATTGATTATGGCTCTAATCTTGTTGCTTGTTCTTTTGAGTTGAAAAAGAATAATGTAACGGTTATTGACGGATATGTTGATTTTGAGAGTAGTAAAGTTGTAAATAATGATGGAAATGTGGTAGAGGGTTTAATTTGGGATCAAAAAGAAAAGAGTGCAACCTTTGGATTGAATGCTGTATGGCTTAATACTCTAGATTTAGGTTCGTATGTTCTTACTGTTGAAGTCGAGGATGAGGCAGGATATAAGTTAAGTCATGATATTACTCTTAATATAGCCGGTTTTGAATGGGATACAGAACCCGGAGATCTGTTTGCGAAGTACATGTTTTTAAGGATAAAACCAGTAGGGGAGGCTTCTCTAGATTTGGCCAAGCTTAAATTTATCAATAAAGATGATCAAACTATAATAGCTACAGGAGAAAAATGTAAAACTGATGAAACAGGTGTTGCTTATTTCGTATGGAATAAATTAACTTCAGGAACTACCTATCGAGTTATTGCTGAATATGAAGGTGTTCAAATTAGTAAGGAATTTAGTACTGAAACTGAATTCCAAATTCCTGATGGTGGTTTTGACGAGGAGTGGAGTAAAGATGTTATAGAGGCAAATAGCACAACTATTCTAGGTATGGGTTTAGAAGGTCTTCCTATAGATGTTTGGTATCCTTATCAATCTAAAGAAACTGCTTTTTGGTCTACAAATAATATAGAAACGACATCTGCATCAAGAGATGCAGGAACTGCTTATTATATACAATATTCAGGAACTCAAAGAATAAATGAAGCAGTGGAATTAACAACATTGGGTTATGGTGAAGGAAGTACATTTACTTATTTTTTTGGTCGTATAGGGGGAGATCCTAAAAAAGTGTCTTCAGCTTCATTATATTCTGTAATGTATGAAAATGGTTCCTTAATAGAAGGACACAAAATTTTATCTCGTCCGTCAAAATTATTATTTGACTATAAGTATAAACCTTATGAATCAGATAAATTTGTAGTATCAGTTAGTTTGGAAACTTCTTCTGGAGATACTATTATAGAGAAAAGAGTTGAAATAGGGACTGTTCAGAATGATTGGAAGCGAAAGGAATCTTTAGATTTTAGTGATTATTTAAGTGATAAGGTTTTGCGTAGGAAGAAAGCAGATCGAATTAAGATTCGATTTGAGTCAGGTATAAATAAGTCTTATTATGGAATTCATGGTAATGTGGGAAATTCTCAAGGAAACTCGGATTCAAAATGGGTTGGTAGTGTTTTAACTTTGGATAATATTAAATTAGTATATGAGGATTATGAATAATATGAAGCACTTATTATACACAGTAGCCATCCTATTGCTGGCAGCATCCTGTTCCAACGAAGAAATGGAACAGGTAACAGGGAGCGGAAAAGCAAAGATGCAATTCCAGTTAAGTACAAGCGAATGCCCAGTACAGATTGTAACACGGGCAACACCGGTTCCGGATGTGGATAACTTTGTTATCTGTATAATCAATAAAGAGACCGAGGAAGAAATCAAAAAAGATACATTGCATATCTTAGAAGCCAATTCTCCGCTTTATTTACCGGCAGGAACAGATGGAGTAACTTATACGGTGAAGGCTTATTCGAACGAGTTGGAAGATGTCGTGTTGGATAAACCCTGCTTTTATGCAGAAAAAGATACTTTGGTGTTACCCGATGAAACGGTAACAGTCAAACTGGAATGTAGTTTACAGCAATTTCAAGTATCCTTTGTTCCCAGTGCAGCCTTTATGAGTGCTTTTCGGGATGATAAAATGGTAGATGCTCAGGGTGGTAATAAGTTTAAATTGACAGTATCTGATGCCAACGAGAGATCAGTAGAATATAATTATACGAATTTGGATGAATCGGCTTATTTCGATGGCGATAAGACATCTCCCTATATTAAGATTCATGTGGAAGGAACGACCATCAAAGGTTTCCCGGTAGATTATACGGAAACAATTGAACCAAATAGTGAAGTTAATGATAATAATCTGTTTGAAGCAAAAGAACATATTATTATTAACTTGGAGGTAGCAGAAAGCCAATCATTAAATATCAAAGCAACGCAGATTGAATTATGATACATTGGAGAAGAACGATAGGTTGCGGACTCTTGTCAGGTTTGTTGCTGGCAAGCTTTTCATCGTGTGAGATGAAAAATGAATTATGGGGGAAAGATCCGAATGAGCTTTCTCCGGATGAATCCGGTATTTTGGACTTGCAATTATCCGTAAACGAACCGGTTTATAATGGATTGGAAACGGAAACGCGTGCTTCCAACACTGATAAAATAATCGTACCGAAGGTCGAAGATTTGCAGGTAAAGATATTTAATGAAGCACAGGAACTGCAAGACTATTTTGAGTCGTATGCCGATTATGAAAAGGTTTCGGAATATATGGTAAAAGCCGGAACGTATTATGTAGAAGTTTCGACGGGCGAGAATTACGAAGTAACCACCGATTATCCTTTTTATGAGGCGATAGATACTTGTCAGGTAAACGTACGAGAAGTGGCAACCGTGAATGTGGTTTGTCAGCTGCAAAGTGCCATTGTGTATCTGATACCGAGTGATGAGTTTCTGGAAGCTTGTCTGGATGATTATTCCATTACGATAACGAATGGTTCGGGTATTATTTCGATCGGGAAAGACGATCCGAAGATTGTATATGTGCGTCCGGGTATGGAAGCAACAGTTACCATCCGTGCTACGGAGAAAGAAACCCAGACTCCCGTGATCCGTACATTTGTATTGGCCGATAATGAGGGCCATGTGCATTCGCAAGATTTGTTCCGTGTTGAGATAAAAGATTTGGAAGAAGATATTATTCCGGAAGAACCGGAACAACCTGATCCTGATCCGGACCCAGACCCTGATCCCGATCCAGATCCAGACCCCGATCCGGAAGATCCGACTGCTGGCAAGTTTACGATTAAGGTCGATATGACGGTGAATGAAAATCCGGTGGATATTGTTGTTCCGAGCGGTGGAGGAAACGGTGGAAACATTGGTGGAGACGGAGATGAAGGAGATGGCGGAGATGATGGTGGTAGTGAAAGTGCTATTACTATTACTGGAGATGCCGTTAATTCAGACTTAGTTGTAAATGCACCAAATGGAATTAGCAGTTTTGTCGTACAGATTGATTCACCTTTACTTCCTCCTGATGAATTAGAAGGAATCGGATTAAAGAGTGAGTTCGATTTGGTAAACCCGGGAAGTATGTCTGATGCATTAAGTGGTTTAGGTTTTCCTGTGAATATAGGTGGCGAAACATCTGTATCATTTAATATATCAAAATTTGTTCCTATGCTGAAAATTTTGGGTAGTGGAACCAGTAATTTTCATTTAACAGTTACTGATTCTAAAGGGAATACGCAATCGAAGACAATCTCCGTAACAACTTAATTCAAGAAAAAGATGAACTTTAAATATATCATAAGTAGTCTATTCCTTTTGTTTTTGGCTTTTGGAGCCTGTACAGAGGATGAACGAGGTTTGGAAACACAAGGTTATTTGGAACTGGGCGTTTCTAAAAATGTAGAAGTTATAACACGAGGTTTTGATGTAGAAGACCAGTCGTTGGCGGTGGATATTTGTACCGGAGCGAAGGATTCTATTGTGAAACGTTTCTCCGATTATAATGATATGGCAGGCGATCGTGTTTTACTGGATGTGGGAACGTATAAAGTAAAGGTAAGTTCGAACCCGACTTCCAAACTGGAATTTGAACAACCTACTTTCTATGGCGAAAAGACAAATGTTGCCGTTACAGCCGGAAAAATAACGGCGGTGTCTGTTGAATGTTTTTTAAGCTGTGTGAAAGTAACAACTGAGTTTACCAAGCCGGTTCAAAATATGTTTAAGTCGGTAATAGCTCGCATAAGCGATGATAGGGGTTTTTACTTGGATTATGGCCAGAAAGAAACCCGTGCCGGGTATTTTCAGCCGGGATATATCTTGGTGGATTTGACCTTAACCAATAAGGAAGGTTTGGAATTCAAGATGTCTAAATTGATCGACAAAACAGAAGCGCGTGATCATTATCACTTGGTATTTGATATGAAGGAAAGTGGTAATGATAATTCGGGTATGGACTTTGATATTACAATTGAAGACGATCCGACAAATGATGAAAATCATACAGTAACGATCCAATTACCGGAAACCGGTTATGGACAAGAGCCGCCGGTGGTGAAGTTTGTGGATGGAGAAGGAAAGGAGATACCTAATAATACAATGGATTATCTGAAAGAAGAAGAACCTCAGACGATGTTCGTAAAAACAGTTTCTTCAAACATCGGATTGAAATCTGTTACTTTACTTGCAACATCTTCTTTGTTTGAGGATAAGATGATTCCGACTTCTTTGGATTTGTTGAATTTGTCAGAGGCAGATAAAACTAAATTATCGGAAATAGGTCTGAATATCCCTACATTGGAAGATCCGAAACAAGAGTTTAGTATTGATTTCTCTGCCTTGCTTTCAACTTATCTTCCGGGTGGAACTCATAAGTTTACTATTGCTTCTCGTGATGTAATGGGGCATGAAGAAATACAGACAATAACAATTATGGTAAAGTTGACGACTATGACGATGCCTGTTGTTGAATCAGAAGTTTGGGCGCACTTTGCAACGCTAAGAGGATTTGCCGAGGGTGCATCAGAAGCAGAAAAAGGCTCTTATATGTTTCAGTATAAAAAGGCTTCAGACGGAGATGATGCGTGGCAAGATGTATCTGGTCAAGTTACTGTTTTGTCAACTTCGGATAACTACGGGGCTAATATTACTCAAGTAGTAACTGGTTTGGATGCTGGCACAGAATACGCTTATCGTTTGGTTGTTGATGGTAGTTCGGCTGATGCAGTTACTTTTACTACGGAAGTAGCTGAACCTTTAACAAATGGAGACTTTGAAGATTATGATAATGGCCCGTGGAATACAAGCAGCAATTCTTATTGGAGTTCAGGAAATAACGACTTTACATCAAGTTTATGTGTTCAAAAAGAAGATAATGGAGGTAAAATTGCTTATTTAAAATCAACTTTTGGAGGATTGGGCTCCTTGGGTAAGTTTGCTGCTGGTAATGCATTTACAGGAGTATTTAGTATGGATGGCATGAATGGTATAGTAACTTTAGGAAAGCCTTTTAATTCACGTCCTTCTCATTTTAGGGGACGTTATAAATATATACCAAAAGAGGTTGGTGATGGTGGCGATAAAATATCAAATGGCTCCTTAGATCAATGTGCAATTTACGTTATTCTTTTGACAGATAAAATAGAATTAAAGACAAAAGAATCTGCAACTCTAGATTGGAAAACTTATTATAAAGATAAGATTGTTGCTTTTGCAGAATTACCAGCTGAAACTGATATGACAAAAACAAATTGGACAAATTTTGAATTGGAGTTGCAATATCAAAAAACGAGTGTAAGACCATCATATATAGGAGTTTTAGTAACTTCAAGTAAATATGGTGATTATTTTCAAGGAGCTAGAGGTAGTGAATTATCTATTGATGATTTTGAATTAATATATGCTCAAGAACCAGAAGTAAACGAATAAGTTGATGAAACGTATAATAGCAATAGTAATGGTATCATTTCTGATAATTGGAATGATGCAAGCCCAAACGAAAATCCTGGGCCGAAAAGTATTTGACAGAGGCATACAGAGCCATACCTTTATACCGAAAGGACAATGGATGGTGGGTTCTACCTTCTCGTATTCAGAACATGAAGATGATAATTTCACCTTTATGGGATTGTTGGAAGATATTGAAAGTACTGGTTATTCCTTTAAGGTAAGTCCGTTCTTCGGGTATTTCATCCGGGATAATGTGGCTATTGGTGGCCGTTTTGCCTACAAACGTTCTTATACCGATTTAGGTAATATCAGTCTGGATCTGGATGAAGACATGAACTTTGATATTTCTGATTTGAAATATTTGGAACACGAATTTTCAACGACAGGGTTTGTGCGTACTTATATGCCTCTAGGAAAAAGTAAAGTGTTCGGATTGTTTAATGAAGCCCGTATTACATACAGTTATGGTCAGGGTAAAAACTCATCCGGAGAAATGGGTACAGCCGATTATTCCGGGACTTATCAGACGGTTAATAAGTTACAGATCGGTATGTGTCCTGGTTTGACAGCATTTATCACCAATTTTGCCGCTGTTGAAGTTTCGGTAGATGTATTAGGTTTTGATGTGAAATGGACGGATCAGGTAACCAATCAAGTAGAGACAGGTTCGCGTCGAAGCAGCTCGGCCGACTTTAAGATTGATTTGTTCTCGATCAATTTGGGTATGAACTTTTATTTTTAAGTACGGTCATGAATGTATTTCAGTTAAAATTTAAGAGTATCGCTTTGTTAGGCTGTTTGTTCTCTTTCTTTTCTTGTATTGAGAATGATATACCTTATCCATATCAAGAGGGAAATATTACGGATTTTGCAGTTGAAGGACAGATTGATAATTCTTTATCCATCGATAAGACGAAGGGGACAGTTGTTGTTGAAGTTAGTGATGCGGTAGATATCACCTCTTTGCAGATACAGAAACTACAGGTAACGAATAATGCTCACATAGCTATCGATTCAAGCCGATGTGTTGATTATGAGAACTTCCCGACAGTAGGATTCTCGTCGTTAGACAGTCTGCCAAAGTCTGCGGATACACGTGTTGATTTCACATCTCCGGTTTCGGTATTGTTGCAAACCTATCAGGATTATCCTTGGACGATAACAGTTAATCAGACGATAAATAGAACCGTAGTCGTAAGTAATCAGATCGGAGATCCGGTTATTGATGTGGCCAATAAGCAAGTGGTGGTTTATGTAGCGAAGAATCAGCCATTAGACCAGATAGAAGTAACAGAAATGAAATTAGGTGGATCAGCAGGCGTTGTTGTTCCTGATCCAACAACCATAACAGACTTCTCTCGTCCTCAAACATTCGAAGTAACTCGTTTTGGTGTAACGGAAACCTGGAAAGTGACTATTTTACATTCAGATGAAGAATCTGTAGCGACTGGTAATAGTTTCCCGATGGTTCATCAGATACGTGTTTCCGGAACGGTACAAGTAGGTAAAACTCCGATGATTGAATATAAGGAAAAGAGTGCATCCGATTGGCAAACGCTTTCAGAAAGTTCCATCACGGTAGAAGGTACAACTTATACAGATAAGACAGCAGAAAGCAACCAGACTTACTACTACACAATTCGTTGTATGAACGCTGGCAAGAACATTTGCACAAGTGATTACAACAGAACCGGTACAAAAGTATATTATCTTGCACCAAGCAACATTTCTTCACTGACACTGACATCAAATGGTATCGTTGTTAAGTGGAATAAGGTTGCAGGCGCAAAGAGCTACAGAATTTACCGTAAGACAACAGGCGGTTACACAAGAATCGGTACTGTTAACAACGGTAATACAACAAGCTACACAGATACAACAGC
>OJMG01003016.1_pt1 | contig 13410 bp, 9 predicted proteins | sample 1597141 | NCBI WGS metagenome assembly OJMG01 (sample SAMEA2452119, study PRJEB22498) | human gut metagenome | biome: human feces; feature: human gut; material: feces | place: Australia | collected 2012 | reverse complement strand
ACTGCTTTATATCATCTGATATCTGCCTCGAAACCAGTAATTTCTTCCTATATTTACAGACAAAAATAATGTGATATTGTAATAGGTATTTGTGTCTGTTTTTAGATTTCCAGGTTTCCATGCCATGAGTATACTATAATTTCTGATTTTTGGCTACCTTACCCCACCGTCTAAAGCCAGTGGGATTGCGGTAGCCTTATTTCAAACAACGGATACACGTTTACCAGATCTCCCGGTGCAATATATGGAATATGTGCCTGAATTACATAGCTTGGAAATTCAGACTGGCAGATCTGTCCTTTTTCCAGATCCGTACATATGCGGTCTACCGATTTTTCTGTATACGGCGGAAAATACTGAATCGGCGGCATAAGGAACTGAAAATCGTTGAGATCGATCAACAATGGATTAACAGATGTCAGAGCTGGATTGTCCATAATTTCATTGTCGGTTCCTCCTGTAATTTATCTGCCTGTTCCATCACTATACTATCATACTTTTCACAAAAGAAAAACAGCCATAACATTCAGAAACTGTTTTTCTGTATGCTATGGCATGCTTTTTACTGTGTTCCGCTAAAAACGAACGGTTATTTTTTTCTTGTAAGTGATCTTTACAGAAGGTGCTGCTGTTTTCATGCGATTCTGTAATTTTTTCACCTGACTTTTTTTCATACTGCCCGCAACCTGAACATTTACTTTTTTCTTGATCCCTTTAAAGGCTGCTTTTCCAATGGTCGGTGCTTTCTTTCCTTTGAATGTGACAGAAGAAAGTTTTTTACATTTTTCAAATGCCTGTTTTCCGATTTTTTTCACATTGGATCCGATGACAACACTTTTCAGATTTTTGTCATTTCGAAAAGCTTTCTCTGCGATCGCTGTTACTTTAAAGGTAATGCCCTGAACCGTAATTGTGGACGGAATTGTTACTTTTCCTGATTTTTTCTGAATTCCGATCACTTCTGCGGTGCCGTTTTTGGCTGCCATTTTTGTGATTCGATATTTCAGGATACCTTTTGCGTCCTGACAGATACTGCCCTTTGTCAGCGTTACCGTATTTTGATCTTTGCTTGAATCCGGTTTCGGACTTGGTGTTGGATTCGGGGTCTGATCCGGTGTTGGGGTCGGATCTGGAGTCGGATTTGGATCTGGAGTCGGGTCTGGGTCCGGCGTTGGAGTTGGCGTCGGATCTGGGTCTGGGTCCGGGTCCGGTGTTGGAGTCGGCGTTGGATCCGGGTCTGGATCTGGTTTCGGGTCTGGTTTCGGATCGGTACCCGTTTCCCGTGTGAACTGCAGCCAGTTCAGATTCATGCCGCTTTCTTCAAAGTAGATGGCAAATGAATGTTCTCCGGCTTCCAGTGTGATCTCCTGGGCATCTGTAGTTGTCCAAACCTGCCATCCGCCTGTATTGACTGCACGGTATGTTGCAATTTTCTGATTATCGACATAAATGCTGAATGCTCCTGTTCCGTCATTCGAAGCAACACGTGCCGTAACGTTATAAGTACCGGCTGTCGTTACATTGATTTTATATTCTGTTAAACTGCCCTGGTTGCAATAGCCAAGGTTCTCTCCTCCGCCTTCATCTGATGTATCTTCTGCCCTGACATCTCCGGAGGAATTTAAAATATTTTTTGCTGCATAAAATCTGGTATCATCTTCTATTACGGTTACTTTCTGCGATGTATCCGGATCTGTTCCTGTACTTTCCCCGCCCAGGTTACGGTTCAGGAAATCGCATCTTTTTGTCATAAAATTTCTCAGGTATTCAATATTATCATCATAAGTAAGACCGGTATTTACAAAACTTTCACTGCTGTGATTCCATGGATTCTCCATCAGGTCACGCCACTGGATAAAGTTCATCGCTGCGGATGCACTTACTTCTGCTTTGTATGCATCCAGTGTTTTTATCTTTGTTGCTGTGTAGGCGGTGGACTCTCCCAGTATGTACTTGATCGCCGGCATGAATTCACTCTGCCATAATTCTTTTACTTTGTTCCACACTTCTTCGTGCTGCACAGCCTGTGCCATGACATTATATTTACTGCTGTTGTCGTACATTCTGGAAATTTTTGCCCACCACTGTGTCGGGTCAGTAAAGTCTGTGCCATTTCGGGAGGTGTAATTTCCAAGTGCCACATCAAAATCCCATACCGGTGCGGCATGAAGCTTTCCATCACCGGTCAGATCAGAGTCTTTATAGAGATAAAAGCTTGTGATACCGGAATCCAGGTTCATGGAAAATTCCTGGAGCAGGTACATACGTGCCAGTGATTCGATATCAATATAATCAGAAAGAGCATGACGCTCCCCTTTGCTGTCCGTTGTATAGCCATCTTTGGAATAAAGAGCATTTTCCATATTCTGATAAAATTCACTGATGTATTTGATCTGATTTTCCGATACACATTCCGGACATTTCATAGTGACTGCCTGTCCGCCTGTTGTCACAAAACCACTTGTTTCATCTTTGTAACGCTCTCCAAGCTCAAGTTCAAGCAGATATCCGCCCGTGATATCTTCCGGATCGTTTGGAATATCTACCCATTTCTGTGTGCCTGCTTTATAATCATTTGTTCCTTTCTGCTCATATGTTTCCAGATCTGCATTATCATTTGCCTTACTTGTGGCCTCTTCCAGATCCGTAATGTTGACTCTCGTTTTTCCGATTTCGATTTTTTCTGTGATAAGATAAGATCCCATGTAATCGCCATTGATATAAAGATCGATGTTTCGGCTGTCCATGGTGAATGGAATCCCGGTCTCTTCTGCCAGATTGTACACGATCCGATTTCGAAGAAGAGAACGATCCGCATAATTAGCAAGCAGGCACCAGCCTTTTCCCTTGCCCATTCCAAGCAGATCTGACGAATTTTCCAGTTTGATATTATATGGTTTTTTCGCAAATCCCCAGGTGGAATTTCCACGGCCTTTGATCTGCTTTAAGTTTCCGTCAAAATCTACGCTGCGGTCTGCTTTGACAAGTGCCATTGTACCTTTTTCTTTATTATCTTTGCTTGCATGAACCTTATCGAGCGTACCGGATGCTGTCTGGATAAACATTGCCGGAATCTCTGCCGATTTTACAATATTTACGCTAACACTTTTGCCTCCGGCGAGTGAGATCTGCAATTTGCTTGTTCCTGAGAGATCTGTAGAATCTCCGCAGTTTATTTTTTGTCCGCCGATCATAACATAACTGTCGGCATTTTCATTTCCGTCACTGTTTTCTGTGAAATGAAGCTGTACATTGCTTAAATCTGCTCCGGAAGGCATACACAGATAATACCCCTTATCTGCATACTGCCAGTTGACTTTCTGCTGCGGCAGTGTTTCGCTGCCATAAATTCCCGTTACATACAGTTTTGTGATCTCAGAAAGCTGCTGCTCTGCTGCATAAGACCGGACCGGCATCAGACAGAAAAACAGTATCAGGCACAAACCTGCAAGCAACTTGCCCGGGGTTTTTGCTGCACTTTTCATAATTGTTCTTCTCCTTTAGAATATTGTATTCATCGACCTGGTTACTTTTTCATTATACGCTCTGATTTTTGGGCAGTCAAACAAAAACAGCGGGAGTTTATCAGACTCCCGCTGCTTTCTATTTGCTGTAAATATTCTGTGTTCTGCCACAGATTCCTGACTGAAAAATTTTTTTCAGAATCACTTATTGCTTCAAAAAAATCAGAATCCACTGACTGCTTCGGATGCGTACTGAAGAACCAGTACTGCATCAGCGGTATCTGCCACACCATCACCGTTTACATCTGCACTTGCTGCATCTTCTGCAGAAAGTGTGGCAATCTCAGCTGCCGCACGCAGGATTTCCACGGTATCATTTGTTGTGATCTGACCGTCACCGTCTACATCACCCAGAAGTCTTGCTTCTGCAATCTTGAAAGTGAGGCTCTTAACAGCTTCATTGACTTCACTCTGCAGTGCCTGATTGTTTTCATAAACTGCTTTTGCTGCTGCAAGTTCTTCATCCAGACCTTCGATCGTAGCCGCTACATATCTGCTGTTTTCCGCCAGAATGCTTTCTGCTTTTTTGATCATTGCTTCCAGAGCTGCCTTGTTGCCTTTCATCTTAAGTCCGACAATAGCATCCATGATCTGATTGTAAGCTTCCTTGATCTCTGCATCGGATTTTCCGTCTTTACCCAGGATTTCTTCTGCATGGGCAACTGCATCCTGCAATGCTTTTGCAGTGTCATCGGTATACTTGCCGCTGTTCTTTTCCAGAAGCTCGTTTGCTGCATCTGTCAGTTCTCTTAAGGAACGGATATCTGCTCTTTCCATCAGTGCCTGCATGCTGTCTGCAATCGCATTTGCTGCTGCATTTGCTTCTTCCTGAGTTGCATCTGCTTTTGCCAGAATTTCTTTTCCGGCTTTTACTGCTGCTTCCAGTGCGGAAACATCTGCATAATCTCCCGGATTTGCCAGAGTCTTTTCTGCTACTTCAATGATCGCTTCCAGATGTACCTTGTTTGTGCCGTATTCCATAGCATTGATCGCCTGTGTCATCTGAATGATGGCTGCCTGGATCTCAGAATCCGTCGCATTTTCTTTATCCAGAACTGCTTTTGCTGTTGCAAGGGCTGTTCTCATAGTTTCTGCACTTTCTGCTGTGTATTCAGAAAGATCCTGACTTGCCCATGCCTTGTACAGTTTTTCCAGATTTTCAATGTATTCAGACTGTCTTACAAAATGCAGCCAGTTCAGGTTGGAACCGCTCTCTGTGAACTCGATACGGAGTGTATGAACTCCTGCTTCCAGTTTGATCTGCTGTGCTTCCAGTGTGGTCCATTTCTGCCATCCGCCGGTGTTGACTGCCTTGAAACTTGCAATCTTTGTGCCGTCTGCCAGAATATCAAATGCTCCGCCGCCTGCATTGGATGCAGAACGTGCAGACAGGCTGTAAGTTCCGCTCTTGGCAACGTTGATCTGATACTGTGTCCATGCTCCTGCATCACAGTAACCGAGGTCTTTTCCGCCATCTTCGTCAGATGTATTTTCGCCCCTTGCCGTCTGTGACCAGAGAATATTTTCTGCTGCTTTAAAGTATGTGTCATCACCGATGGCTACTGTCACCGGATTGAGGATCTTTTCTTTAAAGATGTTCACTTTCATGATCATCTTCACAAGACGTTCTGCACAGTCTTCCAGATCAGAACGTTTCAGGATGCCTTTCTTCAGGGCCGCTTTTAAAGTTGCCGGAGAACCGCTTGGCATTTTGACATCGTTTCCTGCCAGGACTTCTCTTGCATGATTGGAGTTGTTGCCCCAGTCTGTCATAAAGATTCCTTCATATCCCCATTCACCGCGGGTGATGTTTGTCAGGAGATCTTTATTTTCAGATGTTTCGATTCCGTTTAAGAAGTTATAAGAAGTCATAATGCTCCAAGGCTGTGCTTCTTTGACTGCAATTTCAAAACCTTTCAGGTAGATTTCACGCAGTGCACGTTCACTGACTCTGGAATCGCTGCTGTTTCGGTTTGTCTCTTTGTTGTTTGTTGTAAAATGCTTCAGTGTAATGGAAACGCCTTCCGACTGGCAGCCTTCTGTGATCGCAGCAGCCATTTTTCCGGTAATCAGAGGATCTTCGGAATAGTACTCAAAGTTACGTCCGCAAAGCGGATCTCTGTGGATATTCATACCAGGTGCAAGCCAGATATCAATACCATTGTTGTGTGCTTCCACTGCTGCCGCTTTTCCTACCTGCTTCACCAGATCTACATCCCAGGTACTTGCAAGAAGTGTGGAGATCGGCCATGCAGTACAGGTTGTACCGATACGGATACCCTGCGGACCATCTGCTGTCATCGCATTTGGAATACCGTATTCCATCAGATTTCCCATACCGCCGGTATTTGCAACACCGGTATTTGTCTGACCACCCATCAGTCCGCAGAGCTGGTCATCACTTAACTGTGCCAGGAAATCATCCATAAGTTCCGGATTATTATAAACATCCACCAGCATGATCTTGCCGCTGTCTGCCGGTTCAGAAGCTGGTGTATCTTCGGCTGTACGGGCTTTTTTTGCTGCCGCACTCTTCAGGCTCTGTGTTGCTGTCTGTTTCTTTTCTACAAGAATATAATCGATATTCGGGTATTTATCCTTTTCGGATGCCCTCAGTGTGAGGATGCTGTGTCCTTTCGGAAGGGTTACGGTAACCGGTTCCAGATTTTCGAAATTGTACCATTCATTCTTTTCGCCGTCACCTGTCTGTTTTGCATTGATCGTTGCCGGGAATTTCGTTCCGTCTACTTCCATACCTGGATCAAAATCGAATGCCGCACGGCCATTTGCCACATTTAATATCACATTATAATCTCCGGCTTCTTCAACATTCAGATAGTAGCTCACATAGTTTCCGGCATAATTCATATAAGCCAGGCAAGTCCCTGTGTAATCATCTTTTGTAAAGTTTTCGGTGCGTACTGCGTTGTTGCCTGTCGTACCGGCTGTATCGTATTTTTCTGCCTCAATCTTGTTCGCACCTTCTGCTTTGATGACTTTATTGTACAGTTCCTCCTGATCGCCAACACGTCTGAACAGTATATAATCATAGTTTGGATTATTTTTATTTGCCATGAAACGAACCAGGTTCACGCCCTTGTCAAGATTGATGTAAAATGGTTCACATTCTTCAAAATTATACCACTCGGAAGCACCATTTCCATCACCGGTCTGCTGTGCATTAAATGAAATACCCGGCTGCTGCTGACCGTTTACTGCAACGGTAAAACAGTTTTGGATCTCTGCATAGCCATTTGCCATACACATGATCACTTCATATTTGCCGGCCTCTTCTGCAGTCAGCTCATATTCCATGTATCTGCCTGCTTCATTTAAAAATGCCAGACATTTTTTCATCTGCAGATTATCATCATAAAATGTTTCCACACTCAGGTTTCCGGAAGAATTCAGGAAGTTCTCTGCTTCTACTTTTGTCGTTCCTTCTGCCGGAACCGTGTAATGCGGATTCATTTCATCTGAATTCGTCTTGAGATCTTCGTATGTGCCGTTTGCCAGAAGTCTCTTCTTCAGCTGAACCGGTGCACACTGCTGTGAAAGCTGCTCGGTAACTTCAGTATCTTCTACTTTATAGGTATAACGTACGCCATGTTCTCCGGCATCTTTGATAGAATTGCCGACGTAGATCTTGTAATCTCCGGCTTCCATAATGTATGCGGATTTCTGAACTTTTCCGGTGTCATCGTAACTTGACATATCACTGATCGCATACGTCATTGTCAGCTCCTGTGATTCGCCCGGCTGCAGCAGTTTTGTCTTTGCAAACGCTGCCAGCTCTTTTCCAGGTTTGCCCAGCTCTCCCTGCGGGGCTGAGAAATAAACCTGCACGACCTGTTTGCCGGCTACCTTTCCGGTATTCGTAACAGTCGCTGTCGTAACCATATTTTCTCCGTCTACTTTGACGTTTACATTGTCTGTTTTAAAAGTTGTGTAGGATAATCCATATCCAAAATCGTAATTCACTTTCGTATACTCTGGATCAAAAGTTTCAAAAAAACGATATCCGACAAACACATCTTCTTCATAATTTACATAAGAATTCGATTCATAAAATGTATTGGAACTTGGATAATCCTTATAATCTTTCGCAAATGTATCCACAAATTTACCGGATGGGTTTACATCTCCAACCAGCACGTCTGCTGTGGCAAGTCCACCTTCCATACCTGCCTGCCATGCCATCAGCACAGAATCGATACCCGGAATGTCTTTGATCCATTCCGTATCCAGAACGGCACCGACATTCAATACAACAACGGTCTTTTTAAATTTCGCTGCCACTCGTGTCAGAAGCTCTGTCTCTGCATCTGACAGATAGTAGTCACCTTTTGATGCACTGCGGTCGCTTCCCTCCGAAGAATAACGTCCGATCGTCACAATTGCGGTGTCTGCATTTTCTGCCGCAGCATTTAACATATCATCGGTAACCGTAATATTTGCATCGTTTTTAATGCCTTTTTCACTGACCTGTTTCGTATAAAAATCTACCAGCGGCTGATAGAGGGTGACCTTTCCTTCTTCTTCCTTGATCTGCATCCCCTGGAGAATGTTGTGCGTATAATCCACGTTCGTTGCACCGCTTCCTCCGCCGCCTCGTACATAATCAATCATTGCACGCCCAAACATGGCAACTTTTTCGCCCTGTGCCAATGGCAGTGCACCATCATTTTCCATCAGAACCATACCTTCACCTGCCACCTGTCTGGACAGATCAATATGCTCCTGCGGCGATTTCGCCTGTACATTCAGAATACCGGATGCCGGTATCGCAGCAGCAACCATTGCTGTCGAAAGAATGGCTGCCATAATCTTTCTGAATCTCATCTTCATATGATTTCTCTCCCTTCTGCCAGAATTTCGCTCCTTCTGGACTCAATCAGATTCATGCTTTCCATAGGCAATTCTTTTCTCTGCCCTCCTTCTCACTTTTGTACTCGACAGTGCCTTTCTGTCCGATTTTCTTTCTCAATGTTTATACATTTTACCATGTTTGATTTATTTTTTCTATGTAATTTTATACGATTTACCACTATTTTTTTATTTTTTGTTTTAAATTCTTATATATTTTGTACAAAATTGTTTTCTGTTTTTCATGTTCCAAAACGTATGCGAACGCAAAAAAAAGGGGGGTCTCCCCCCCTTGACGTTTACTGATTGATGACAGCCTGGATCTGTTCCATCAGCTGATCGTAATTTGCCTGATCATCGATTCCTCCCATCAGAGGCTCGCCTACGATATTTCCTTCTTTATCTACAAGAACTGTTGTAGGAAATGCCATAATGCTGCCGGCATATTTTCCAAGTGCTGAATCTGAAGCAAACGTCAGGTTTTTGTAAGAAGCACCCTGTGCTTTTAAAATGTCCTGTGCTTCTTTGATCCCGTCCTGATTGTTATCTAACGTGTCTGTATTGATACCGACAACTTCTCCGCCCATTGTCTTAAGTGTTTCATTTAATTCATTCAGTTTGGAAAGTTCTTCAACGCATGGCTTACAACCGCTGAACCAGAAGTTTACAACGGTAACTTTGTTATTTTTGAAAAAGCTTTCATCGACATCCTTTCCATCCAGGTCTTTTCCCGTGAAATCCTGGAATACACTAATAGATTCATCTGATTCTGAGGATCCACCGTTGGCAGAATCCGCTTCTGCAATCTCTTTTTCGATCGCTGCGATCTCTTCTTCAATGCCGCGGATCGTCTCAATGTCTTTGCACAGCGTATCATATTCTTCTTCCGTGAAAGAATCTTTATTAGATTCAACGATGCCTGCAAGGACATCTGCATAGTTTTCACTCAGGCTCTCACCGGCACTGTTCTTGTTCATAAGACCAAATACCTTGTCCCAGGCATCTTTGTGGTCAGCAAAAATCTGATTTTCCTGCTGATAAAGGTCATCTCTTTTTTTGCTTTGTTCATCCATGCCTGCGGTATCTGCCGTGGAAGCAGATTCCTGTTTTTTATTGTCTGCTGACGGAGCCTGATTGCTGCCACAGCCTGTAAAAGCAAGAAGTACGGATACTGCAAGTGATGCAGCGATTACTTTTTTGAATTTGTTTTTCATGATTTTAAATCTCCTTTTCTATTTGATTTTTCTTGTTGATCGTCAGCCTGTTTTTTCTTTGAAAATCCGTAATGATAGCATACTGCATCCACCGGACAGGCTTTCATACATTCTCCGCAGCGGATACACTCCGGATGGTTCGGTGTTTCTGTTACTTTGACGTCCATTTTGCAGGCCCGGATGCATTTCCGGCAGCCTATGCATTTTTCGTGGTCCACCTGGATTTTAAGAAAGGATACTCTGTTGAACAGAGAGTAGATGGCACCAAGCGGACAGATCCATTTACAGAATGGACGGTAAAACAGAATACTCAGGACAATGAAAAGCACAAGGATCGTAAACTTGAATGTAAAAAGGTGTCCAAGTGCAGAACGGATTCCTGAATTTGCAAAGGCGAGCGGAAGTGCACCTTCAAGGACGCCCTGCGGGCATATGTACTTACAGAAAAACGGATCTCCCATGCCAAGTGAATTTGTTACAAATGCCGGAAGCAGTATAACAAAGACAACCAGGATCACGTATTTCAGATACCGCAGAGGTTTCATCTTTGCAGTGGAAAACTTTTTGCCCGGAATCTTATGCAGCAGATCCTGAAACCATCCGAACGGGCAGAGAAAGCCACAGATAAACCGTCCCAGCAGAACTCCCAGCAAGATAAAAAAGCCTGTGATGTAATAGGTGAACTTAAACTTTGAAGAACCGACTACAGCCTGAAAAGCTCCGATCGGACAGGCACCTGTGGCGGCCGGACATGAGTAACAGTTCAGCCCCGGCACACACATTGTCTTTGCTTTTCCCTGATAAATTTTCCCTTTAAACAGATTCGGGATGTGAATGTTTGTAAGCAGCACTGCAGCTGCCTGGATCCATCCGCGGAAGCGGGCTGGAATGTTTTTGGCTGATTTTATTTTTTTATCCAATTCCGACACACTCCATACATATTTTTATTGCCTTACTAAGTACAACTGCAGATTCCCCGCGGAAAATTCCGGCAAGAAAAAACAGCATACCTGCTGCAAGCAAAAGAATCTGTGTTGCTTTTTCTGATTTCATCAAGACACTCCTTTCCTTATTTACAGTCCTTTTATTGACCTTTCGATGATTGCATTATACAATAACAGGTGTAAAATTTCTGTTAAGAAAAGAGAGAAAAAATTGAGATTATTAGTTGTTGAAGATGAAAAAAAATTATGTGATATGATTGCAAAAAGCCTGCATCAGGCCGGTTATGAAGTGGATACGTGCAATGACGGAGAAGAGGCACTTGAGATGATCTGTGCGGAAATGTACGATCTGATCGTACTTGACCTTAACCTTCCGGGAATGGACGGAATGGATATCCTCAGAGAACTTCGCAAAGAAAATGAAGAGACAAAGGTACTGATCCTTTCTGCAAGAAGTCAGATCGCAGATAAAGTTGAAGGGCTGGATGCCGGAGCAAATGACTATATGGAAAAACCATTTCATCTGCTGGAACTGGAAGCTCGTGTCAGAAGTCTGACCAGAAGAAAATTTGTACAGAAAAATGTCTGTCTGGAATGCGGTGCTCTTCGTTTCAACACAAGAGAACGAACAGCGTATGCAAAAGAGACCCCTGTTGCACTGACAAGAAAAGAGAATGGGATCCTGGAATATCTTCTTCTGAACCAGGGGCGGCCGGTCAGTCAGGAAGAACTGATCGAACATGTCTGGGATTCTTCTGTGGACAGTTTCAGTGGTTCGATCCGGGTCCATATGTCTTCTCTCCGGAAAAAGCTGAAGGCAGAACTTGGTTACGATCCGGTCGTAAATAAGATCGGAGAGGGTTATAAAATAGGAGGAAATGACAAAACATGAGAAAAATATCACTCCAGTGGAGACTGACGATCCTTACTACGGTGCTGATCACGGTATTGTGCGGATGTCTTACGTTTTTCCTGTATAAGAACGGAGTTTATTATTTTAACACGCTTCAGGAAACCGTGACGGATCAGAACGGGACACCCGATGCGATCTACATTGATATTCCGGATGATGAATGGGATGATTTTGCAGCACAGTTTTCCATGAAAGTCTATCATTCAAAATCCGCTTACAGAAATCAAAGCCTTTTGATCACTGCTCTTGTAGCACTGTTTGGCGGAGCCGTGACGTATTTTGTCAGCGGCCGGGCACTGAAGCCGCTCAGAGAATTCTCAGAAACCGTAGAAAAAGTTCAGGCACAGAATCTGACGGATTGTACGATCGGAGAAAATAAGATTACAGAACTGGACAGACTCCGCAGTTCTTATAACAAAATGCTTCTGCGGCTTTCGGAATCATTCGAGACGCAGCGTCAGTTCACCGGAAATGCAGCACATGAGCTGCGGACTCCTCTGGCATTAATCCAGGCACAGCTAGATCTCTATCACACAACAAGCCATCCTGAGTGTGACGCTGCAGCACAAGAGACGATCCAGATGGTAACAGAACAGAACGAGCGTCTTACCAGGCTGGTCCGGACACTTCTTGACATGAGCGAGCTGCAGAGCGTGGCACGTAATGACAAGATCGAACTTCACAGTCTGATTGAGGAAGTACTGACTGATCTGGAACCTCTGGCACAGGAAAAAAACGTTGAACTGATCCAAAAAAACCAGAACCTGAGGGATGAAAAGGCAGAAAACAAAACTGCTGATCTGATCCTGACAGGAAGTGATATCCTGATCTACCGGATGCTTTATAATCTTGTGGAGAATGCGATCAAATATAATCACACCAATGGAAACGTTACCGTATCAGCAGTCCGCATGAAGAATACCGTTGTTCTTACTGTTGCAGATACGGGAAACGGAATTGAGGAATCGTTCCGGGAACAGATCTTTGAACCCTTCTTCCGGATAGACAAATCAAGAAGCCGGGAACTTGGCGGTGTAGGTCTCGGGCTTGCACTGGTACGTGAGATTGTCCGGGTGCATGACGGAACGATCGAAGTTCATGGAAATGAGCAGGGCGGAACGACATTTGAAATAACGATGGGTTTGTAAGAAAAATAGAACAGGCAGCATGGAACAAAAGTCAAAAATGGTATGAATACGCCAAAAATATTTCATATATCTGAGGAGATAAAACATGGACGAAAGATTACAGAAACAACTGGATTTTGCACTGGAAATTGATAAGGAGAAAAATATTTTCCGACAGACACATCTGTCTGGTCACGGACGCAATGAAAACGATGCGGAACATGCATGGCATATGGCGATCATGGCATATCTGCTACGGGAATATGCAAATGAAAGGGTAAATATTGAACGGGTAATGATCATGTGCCTGATCCACGATATTGTGGAAATTGATGCAGGAGACACGTATGCGTATGATGCCGAAGGGCTCAAAACACAGAAAGCCCGGGAGGAAGCCGCAAAAGAACGGATCTTTTCTCTTCTTCCTGATGATCAGAAAAAAGAGCTTTCCGCACTGTTTGATGAATTTGAGGCAAATGAAACGCCGGAATCAAGATTTGCACATGCGATGGACAATCTGCAGCCTCTGATGCTCAATAACAGCAATGGCGGTGGCGACTGGAGAGAACACGGTGTCAGTGCCAAGCAGGTTTATGCAAGACAGAACAAAACAAAAGACGGATCCCTGGAACTTTTTGAAGTGATCGATGAAATTTTGCAGAAACATATCCGGCTTGGGAATCTCAAATAAAAATTGACCGTTGGTTTCCTGGCAGGTGTAAAGAACTGAAATGCCGCACATTTTAAAATAGTGTTTGCAAAAGAATAGTATTGCATGTGCAAATGAACGAATTCCCCGAAGGGCACGTAAAAGTGCCTTCT
>OJMG01003005.1_pt1 | contig 13450 bp, 8 predicted proteins | sample 1597141 | NCBI WGS metagenome assembly OJMG01 (sample SAMEA2452119, study PRJEB22498) | human gut metagenome | biome: human feces; feature: human gut; material: feces | place: Australia | collected 2012 | reverse complement strand
CGAAATAACGGTATGCCGTGCGCATAGGATCTCTTTCTACACTTTGTATCAGATCATTATCTTTTGTAAGATCATCGTCTTTAAAATTATGTACGTAACTACCGCAATCTAAAGCACATATCAGTTCTGCTCCGTCAATACCTTTCCAGCGTCCTATGGTGAAAGGTATTTTCGAGTCTCCGTAAAACGGTTTTTTGCGCCATCCCAATTTTTGAGTGGAGAAGCCTATGAGGCCGCAATGTTTGGCAATAGAAGGAAGAGTGTAACCGAAACCGAAACAGTCGGGTAAAAAAATGTCAGTCGATTTCAGTCCGAATTCTTTTTTATAAAATTCTTGTCCGAGCAATATGTTCCTGAAACTGGATTCGGGAGACGGGACATTTACATCATTGGCATCCCAAGAAGAACCGGATACATGCCATCTCCCGTTTTTTATAGCCTCTTTTACTTTTTCGTAGTCAAGGGGATAGTACTCTTTCATCCAGTTATATTTTACAGCTCCTTCAAAATTGAAAATATAATCGGGATAGTCGTGTATAAGCGCTAAGTTCTGATAAATGGTACGAGGAATATAATCTATGATCGATGTCCTCACAGTCCATAACCATTGGGTATCCAGATGTGCGTTGGAGACAACGTATGCCTTACCTGATTTTGGGGGCTGTGTAGCCGGAGTATTTCCGGCAATACTTACTAAACAGATTGCTAATATCCATTTTTTTGGTAGAAAGGAAATGCCCTTTTTGCGTGTTGGAAAAATTTTTTTCATAAGTGTGTAATTTATGTGTAGTTAGATGATGGCATATTATGACTTTATAAAATAATTCCAGATGCATTAAAGATATGAAATATAATTTAATAACCGATTAAGAGCCCGCTTAAATTTTCCGACAAAACAATGTTGTAGGAAAATTTAGACAGAATATTTGAGTATATTGTATTTCCCTTTGTGTCAAAATTTCTAATAAATAAGTAAAAACGAAACTTTTTGCCATTAAAAATAATTTTATTGCGCTTTTTGTTATTTATTTTCTGTTATTTCTTGCAATTATCAAATTATTTGTTTTAAATTTGCGTCAAAATAAAAGATATAGCCTCTATTTCTTGCGTTTTTATTACTAATGAGCAGTTGAAAAGTAAAAAGTCAGAAGCGAAAAAGGGAATAAAGGCTTGCTTTATGCAAAAATGGGATCGAAATTTGAATTATTTACTACTATAAATTATCAAGAAAATGAATGCGCAAAACGTACTGAGTGAATTGAAAAGACGTTTCCCGAATGAACCTGAATATCATCAGGCTGTGGAAGAAGTGTTGTCAACTATCGAGGATGCCTACAATGAACATCCTGAGTTTGACCGTTACAATCTTATCGAAAGATTGTGTATTCCTGATCGTATTTTTTCGTTTCGTGTAACTTGGTTGGACGATAAGGGAAAGGTGCAAACCAATATGGGATATCGTGTACAGCATAATAATGCAATCGGACCGTACAAAGGGGGGATTCGTTTCCATTCATCCGTAAACTTATCTATCCTTAAATTCCTTGCGTTCGAACAGACTTTTAAAAACTCTTTGACGACATTGCCTATGGGTGGTGGTAAAGGAGGTTCGGACTTTAACCCGAAAGGAAAATCCGATACGGAAATCATGCGTTTTTGTCAGGCTTTTGTTACTGAATTGTGGCGTCATATCGGACCGGAAACTGATGTTCCTGCCGGTGATATCGGAGTTGGAGGACGTGAGGTCGGTTATATGTATGGTATGTATAAAAAACTTGCTCGTGAAAATACAGGGACTTTTACCGGTAAAGGACTTGAATTCGGAGGTTCTTTGATTCGTCCTGAGGCTACCGGTTATGGTAATGTATATTTCCTCCTTGAAATGTTGAAAACCCGGAATATCGATATTAAAGGTAAAGTCGTTACGGTATCGGGATCGGGAAATGTAGCTCAATATACAGTAGAAAAATTGATCAGTCTCGGAGCTAAAGTTGTCACCATGTCTGATAGTAACGGTTATATTTATGATCCTGACGGTATTGATGAAGCCAAATTGAAGTATATCTTTGAATTGAAAAATCTGTATCGCGGACGTATAAAGGAATATGCAGAACAGTATGGTTGCAAGTATGTAGAAGGCGGTCGTCCTTGGGGAGAAAAATGCGACATTGCAATGCCGAGTGCGACTCAGAACGAACTGAACGGAGAAGATGCCAAGACATTGCTCGCCAACGGTTGTATCGCCGTATCGGAAGGAGCCAACATGCCTTCTACTCCTGAAGCTATCGACGCATTCCTGGAAGCTAAGATCCTGTACGCTCCGGGTAAGGCAGCCAATGCCGGCGGTGTATCTGTTTCCGGTCTGGAAATGACGCAGAACGCTCAGAAACTGAGCTGGAGCAGTGAAGAGGTTGATACCAAACTGAAAAGCATCATGCAGAATATCCACGAACAATGCGTAAAATACGGCAAACAAGCCGACGGCTACACAAACTACGTGAAAGGTGCAAACGTTGCGGGCTTCATGAAGGTAGCCAAAGCGATGATGGCACAAGGCATTCTTTAATCAATTGGCAATTAAAAAGAGAGACAATTAGAGATTAGTGGTCATAAAGAAGGCGGGCGTTCCGGTAAAACGGTACGTCCGCCTCTCTTATTTCCCAACAAAATTGTCAATTCTCAATTGCCAATTGTCAATTGTTTGCTACTTTAGTGCCGAAAATAGAAAAACATGATTACTGAAGAATTAAAACAACTTTACCAGACACATACCGGTTCACCGGCAACTGATATAACCGAACTATCCTCTTCCGGCTCTAACCGCCGGTATTTCAGATTGTCAGGTCCCGTTTCCCTGATCGGAGTTAGCGGAACTTCCATAGAGGAAAACAATGCCTTTATTTATATGGCCGCGCATTTCCGGGAAAAGGGATTGCCCGTTCCCCAGGTTTATTGCTGGTCGGTTGATAAATCGTTCTATCTTCAGGAAGACCTGGGCGACACCTTGCTCTTTCAAGCAATTGAGAAAGGACGGAAAAGTTGTTTCTTCGACGAGACGGAAAAGTCTTTGCTACACAAGACGATCACACTTCTGCCGACTCTGCAGTTTAAAGGTGCGGAGGGGTTCGACTTCAGCCAATGCTATCCTCTACCCGAATTCAATAGGCGTTCGATCCTTTGGGACCTGAACTATTTCAAATACTGTTTCTTGAAAGCTACCGGAATGGAATTCCAGGAAAACCTTTTGGAAGATGATTTCCAGAAAATGAGCGATGTCCTTCTGCAAGACTATACACCGACATTCATGTACCGGGATTTCCAGTCGCGCAACGTGATGGTAAAAAATGGCGAACCCTGGTTTATTGATTTCCAAGGAGGACGCAAAGGCCCGATCTACTATGATGTCGCCTCTTTCCTCTGGCAGGCGAAAGCCAAATATCCCGCTGAGTTGAGACAGGAATTGATAGCCGACTATCTGCAAGCACTACGCGGGTATATGGACATAGACGAAAAGCATTTCTTCCGGCAATTACGCCATTTTGTTCTTTTCAGGACTTTACAGGTCTTGGGAGCCTACGGTTTCCGGGGATATTTCGAAAAGAAACCGCATTTTATCCAAAGTGTCCCCTTCGCTATCGACAACCTCCGGCAACTTTTGAAAGAAGATTATCCGGAGTACCCCTATTTATGTACCGTACTACGGGAGCTGACAAACCTGTCTCAGTTCTATGACGACATCCAGAAGCATACGCTCAAAGTCAAGATCGTCAGTTTTGCCTATAAAAAAGGAATTCCCAACGATCCGAGTGGCAATGGCGGTGGATTTGTCTTTGACTGCCGCGCCATCAATAACCCTGGTAAATACGAACGTTACAATCATTTTACCGGATTGGACGAACCGGTGATCCGTTTCCTCGAAGAAGACGGAGAGATCACTCGTTTCCTGGATCATGCTTATGAAATTGTGGATGCTTCTGTCAAACGTTACATGGACCGAGGATTTACCAATCTGATGATCTGTTTCGGTTGCACGGGGGGCCAGCACCGTTCGGTCTACTCCGCCCAGCATATGGCGGAACATATTCATTCTAAGTTCGGTGTCCGGGTAGACCTCGTACACAGGGAACAAAACATTGAACAACTCTTTAACGCAATATTATGAAAGCAATGATTTTCGCTGCCGGTTTGGGAACACGCCTCAAACCGCTGACCGACAGTACTCCAAAAGCATTACTTCCTATCAATGGGAAACCTATGCTCGAACATGTAATCCTCAAATTGAAAGATGCCGGCTTTCACCAGATAGCTATCAACATTCATCATTTGGGAGACCAGATCATCAACTTTCTGGCAGCCAATAATAATTTCGGTATTCAGATCCATATCTCCGACGAGCGGGATTATCTGCTCGATACCGGTGGGGGAATCAAACATGCCGCCGCCTTTTTACAAGGCAATGAGCCGTTTCTGATACACAATGTCGACATCCTGTCCGACATCGACCTCCGTGCGCTTTACAATCATCATGCAGAAACAAATCCGTTGGCTACATTATTAGTCAGCAAACGCAACACTTCCCGCTATCTGCTTTTCAATAAGGAAAATAAACTATGCGGCTGGCGCAACCGTGAGACGGGCGAAGTAAAATCGTTCTACCCCGATTTCGATCCGAACCAATATAACGAATATGCCTTCAGCGGGATACATGTACTGTCTCCTAAAATATTCGACTGGATGGAAGAATGGACCGGTAAGTTTTCGATCATCAACTTCTACCTCTCCATCTGCGCCAAGACCAACATCCACGCCTACGCTGACGAAAACCTTCATCTGATAGATGTCGGCAAACCAGAAACATTGCAGGTGGCCGAAAAATGGATGAAAACACTTATTGTATAATATCGTTTATTTAACAAAGATATGCTTCTTTCGTAAATCGCTTCGCAATCCGGCTTTTTACCTTTCTAAAAGAACTTCCTGCCGCGAGGTGCACAGTTTTTTCCAACAAAGACGGTTTTCATTGGCCCGACGACCGTCTTCATATATAAAGATCTCGGCTCCTCACGGCAACGAGGACGGTCTCTGTTCCTATGACGACCGTCCTCATGCCCATAAAGCTCTGAATTTCTTTTCAAATATCCAGAACCTCCACCAATCTTTTTTGCCACAAGCAATTCTCAAGGGGTTAAGCTTTTCTCAAATGTAAGCGTTTCTCCCCTTTCTATCTCTCCCCAAACAACATACTTTCATTTTCTGCCTATATCATATTTCCGTTTATCAGCAAAACAGAAAAAAACAGTATCAATATATCAAACTAAAACGATCTGATATCTTAATCGAAATAGAAAATACGGGAAGGCAGAGGTTATTGTCCAATTCTCTAATGAACTGGAATCACAAAAAAGTTTGTTCTATACAACAATTGTTTTAAAGAATGGCAAGTAATATCGGTAAATAATCCTTTAACTCTACACGAAGCAACTTCAATGCCTGCTGAATACGATAATCGACTGTCTTGGAAGAAACTTCCAGACACGTCGCTATTTCACCATACGTCATATGCTGGAAACGATTTAACTCGAATGCTTCCCGGTAACTGTCGGGAAGCCGTTGCAACGCCTCTTCTATCTTACGACTCAGTTCCTCCACGATATAAAAATCAGGATCTTCATATTCTAATTGTTGATTGTCGTACAATGTATTAATAATTTTCTGTTTTATTTCATTTCGGCTGATCAACGTCAAACAACGGTTCTTCACAGCTTTAAACAGATAGCTCTTCGGAGAGATCTCAAACGTATGCATCTCCCGATTCTCCCACAGCCAAACCATCACATCCTGTACAATTTCCTGCCCGTCGTCATACTCGACAAACTGTTGGGCATAAGCACACAAGGAAGGGTAATACTTCAAAAAAAGGACATCGAACGCTTTTTCATCTCCCCTTTGGATTTCCTGAAAAAGAGTTTCGTCTGCCACTATATCAGAAATATTACAAGACATACAAATCACTGTTCTATAAGTTTTAATCGGAAATATTTATACTTATTTGCAAATATAATATTTTCTAATCCAACGAACAATTACAAATACATGAAAAAAAATCACTTTTCATTTAGGAGATTTCATTTTTCGTCAGTCATATTTATAAAAGGACAATTATGGACAAACATAAACAAATAAACGAATCGATACTTTTGGGTTATTTCACCGGAACCCTCTCCATACCTCTGCAACAAGAAGTAGAAGATTGGATCTCTGCATCAGAAGAAAACAAAAAAATAGCCCGGGACATACAATCTATATGCCTGGCAACTGAGACATTGACTTGTATCCGGCAAACAGATTCAGGTACAGCCCTGAAAAAAGTAAAAAGCAAGATACATTCCCACCGGAAAATTTCTCTATCCGCCTGGATACAACGTATTGCGGCAATCCTCATCCTTCCGCTTATCATTTCCACTATATATTTCGCATTAAAAAAAGATCCGATCGAATATATAGAAATCAGAACTAATCCAGGAATGGTCGCTGCAGTCAATTTACCGGACGGAACAAAAGTATGGTTAAACTCACGTTCCTATCTGAAGCACCCGACGCGTTTTACAGGTAACACACGTGATGTTGTGCTGAACGGTGAAGCCTACTTTTCCGTCCATAAAGACAAAAGTAAACGTTTCACTGTCAGCACCCCATTTGATATCAAAGCAGAAGTACTCGGTACCGAATTCAATATGGAAGCCTATGCAGCCGACAGCAGCGTAAGGACCACCTTGGTATCTGGCTCCATTCGACTTTCATTTTTAGACGATAATCAGAAGCATAAATCATTTTTAATGAAACCGAATGAAGAATTCACTTATAACCAATATACTAAAAAAGTTAAAGTCGACAAACCATATATTCCGACACAAACTTCCTGGAAAGACGGCTTGGTCGTATTCCGGAACACACCATTTAACGAAGCATTGAAAGTGTTAAGCAAACGTTTCAATGTCGAGTTCATCGTAAAAAACGACAAGTTATATAACAACTCCTTCACAGGACCTTTCGATGGACAGCACTTACAACTAATCCTCGAACATTTCCGTTTGGCTTCCGGTATTCAATATCGCTTCATAGACCCTCAAACTGGGCAAGAAGGAAATATTAAAGAAAAAACGATCGTTGAATTATATTAAGTGTAACCTTATTTATCAAATCTCATGAAAGAAAATAATCCCCCTTGAAAACAAAACATACGGGAAAATATTGGCGTATTTCCCCGTATGAAAATCCATCGCAAACTTGTTTGGCGACAAGTATAAGCAACTTTTTTATAACTCTAAATCATTTACAAATCTATGACAAATTATTTTAGCTTCCAACATTTCAGGAAGATGAATGTTAGGTTCATGCTCCTGAAGAAAATACCATTATGTATGAAACTATCCGTAATAATGTTATTTATCTGTGTCGGATTAGCCTACGCGTCCGATAGCTACAGTCAAAATGTTCTTTTAAACATAGATGTGAACAACAAATCTGTACAGGAGGTACTGGATGAAATTGAAAAACAATCAGACTTTCATTTCTTCTACAATAACAAACAAGTTAATACCTCACGTATCGTTAGTATAAAAAGTAAACAAAAAAATGTTTTTAATGTATTGGAACAATTGTTCTCCGGAACCAATATCAGCTATAAAGTTTTAGATAAAAGTATTATTCTCTCCCCCAAAGAGGTACTAGTTGCCCAACAGAAAAGCAGAAAGATCACCGGAGTTGTCACCGATGGAAAAGGCGAACCTGTTCCCGGCGCCAATGTCATTCAAAGAGGGACAACGAACGGAACAATTTCCGATATCGATGGAAAATTCAGTTTAGAAGTACCAGATAATGCGACATTGGTCATTTCCTTTATCGGATACGTAACCAAAAATATTGCCGTCGGACATAAAGAAATATTCAATATTACCCTACTCGAAGATTCACGCAAATTAGATGAAGTTGTTGTTACAGCCTTAGGGATCAAACGAGAAGAAAAAGCTCTGGGATATGCTGTTCAAAAAGTGAAAGGAGATAATCTAACCATTGTCAAATCAGTAGATGTCGGAACAGCCATCACTGGTAAAATCGCAGGATTAAATGTACAGAACAGTAGTGAATTCAATGAAGCACCAAGTATGCAACTTCGTGGAGAGACACCACTTCTTGTTGTTGACGGTGTTCCTTATGGAAACATAACTCTACGAGATATTGCTTCCGATGACATTGAATCTATAGATGTTTTAAAGGGTGCAACAGCATCAGCTCTTTATGGCTCTCGCGGAGGTTCAGGTGCCATTATGGTAACAACCAAAAGAGGAAAAGAAGAGGGGCTGAATGTCAGTATAAACAGTAATACTATGTTCGATGCTGGATTTCTCCGCTTACCTGAAGTACAAACATCTTATAGTACGGGTATGAATGGTAAATATAACTCTGAAGATTTTGTTTGGGGAGATAAAATGGATATCGGACGAACCGCCATCCAATGGGATCCAATCGGAATGGAGTGGAAAGATATGCCATTGATATCAAAGGGGAAAAACAATTTCAAAAACTTCCTTGAACAAAGTATTGTTACCAACAATAACATCAGTGTTGTTCAAAAAGGGAAATATGGAAGTGTTCGTACCTCTCTCACCCACATTTACAATAAAGGACAATACCCCAATACTAAACTGAATAAATTAACTTATACTGTTTCTGGAGATATGAAATGGAAAGATCTCACTTTTGAAGGAGGATTAACTTATAACAAACGCTTTTATCCTAACAATGAAGGAACTGGATATGGAACAGGCGGATATATATATAGTATGTTAGTTTGGACAGGAACTGATTTAGATATTCGAGATTATAAAAATTATTGGCTAAAGAAAAATGAAGTTCAGAACTGGCCCAACAAAGTTTGGTATGATAACCCCTACTTCATTGCAAATGAAATCATCCATTCTAGTGACTATGATGTTGTAAACGGTTTTATGAATGCAAAATACGACTTCACACCTTGGTTAAGGGCATCTTTACGTACTGGTGTTGATATGTATACAGAAAGAGAAATCTGGCGTAATTCCATAGGAGCATATGGAGGATGGGACAAAAAAGGATATTATGAAGAACAAAGAAAAGGAGGTTATAGTATCAACAATGACATCATCATTTCTGCCGATAAAAAATTCGGTGATTTTTCTATTGATGGTTTTGTAGGTACAACCTTATATTTTTATCAAGATGATGTCCTTAACGGAAAGACTTCAAACGGTATTACAATACCTGGATATTACTCACTGAAAGCATCTGTTGATCCTGCAAAAGTATATAGTACAATTAAGAAAAAACAAGTTAACAGTCTATATGGAAAAGCATCAGGTTCTTGGAAAAGTACTTTATTTTTGGATATAACAGCTCGAAACGACTGGTCATCTACTCTACCTGCAGAAACCCGTTCATATTTTTATCCATCTATATCAGGTAGTTTAGTTATATCTGAGTTATTCAATATGCCAAAATGGTTTGACTTCTGGAAAATTCGCGCATCGTGGACACAAACCAAATCAGATCTGGGTGTTTATGATACTGATCGTAGTTATTCCATCTCAACCAATTTATGGGATAACATGAATGGAGCTACTTATCCCACTACTATGCGCAACACTTTGGTCGAACCTAGTGCAACTCGCACTTACGAAATTGGTACAGGAATGCATTTTTTTAAAAATCGGCTGCAAGTAGATATTGCTTATTACAATAAACTATACTACAACCTAACTAAAGAAGCAGCAATCAGCGATGCTTGTGGCTTCGAATACACATTAATCAACACTGAAGAAGAGCATGTCCGGAAAGGAGTAGAAGTAACTGTTTCTGCTAATATCATCCAAAGCAAAGATTGGGATTGGAGCACGACATTCAACTGGGCACTAGATCGTTATTATTATTCAAAAATAGATCCAATCTATTCAACTCAGAAAGATTGGGTGAAACCAGGTGAACGCTGGGATTGGCTTGGATATTACGATTGGGAAAGAGATCCTTACGGAAACATCATTCATGATAATGGTTATCCGATCCAAAGCAAGTACCAAAGTGTAGCCGGATATGAAAATCCTGACTGGGTATTTGGATTTAATAATACAGTAAGATACAAAGATTTTACACTTTCATTTACATTGGATGGTCGCATAGGAGGTGTCACCCATTCGGTTATGGATCAGGCTTTATGGATGACAGGAGCACACCGCGACAGTGACACATTCTGGCGCTATGATGAAGTAGTAAACGGAAACAAAAGCTACATCGGGGAAGGTGTAAAGGTTGTTTCAGGTAGTGTAGAATATGACTCACAAGGACATATCATTTCTGACACACGTGTTTTCGCTCCAAATGATAAAGCTGTTTCATATGAAGGCTATATGAAACTCTACAATGGAGCTGGAAATGTTTGGGATGCTAAACATCAACACATCCTCAAACAAACGTTTATCAAACTAAGAGAATTATCGCTCAACTACAATATACCTCAAAATGTATGCAACAAAATTGGTATGAAAGGAGCCTCTGTTGCATTCGTTGGAAATAACTTGTTCATGTTGACAAAAGATTTCAAATTCTCAGATCCAGACAAAGCAACAGAAAATCTCAATTCTCCGTCATTAAGAATGCTTGGATGTAATATAAAAATCAACTTCTAATCAAATCATAAAATGAAAGCACTTTCACATATTCTAATTACAGGATTAGCCTTAATTAGTATATCCTGTACTGGAAATTTCGATGATCTGAATACAGATCCGAATTCTGCAACAACTGTAACAGCCTCATTATTGGCAACTCCTTTGCTGCTCGATATAACTGCAACAGGAGGAACTGGTTCTGGTTTCATTTCAGACAATTGTCTTGCCAAACAAATGATCTGGCTCGAATCTCTACACGACTACAACTACAATTTGTTGGGACGTGCTGGCGTAGGAGACTATAAAACATTAATCAACACCTTAAAAATGGTGGAACTGGCAGAAGAAAAAGACAAAGCTGCTTATGAAGGTTTGGCTCTTTTCATTAAAAGCTATAAAATATTCTATATTTCTATGCAGTTAGGTGATGTACCCTACTCTGAAGCATTAAAAGGAGAAGATGGATTAGTTAAGCCTAAATACGACACACAAGAAAGCGTCATGATAAACCTAATTAACGACTTAGAGAAGGCCGCATCTTTATTCGATAAAGCATCTAATTTTGAAGGAGATCCAATCTTAAATGGAGATATAACCAAATGGAGAAAAGTAGTGGATGCTTTCCGTTTAAAAATGTTGCTATATCTTTCCAAGAAAGAAAATCATACCGAATTACGGATAAAAGATCGCTTTGCCCAAATCGTTACATCCGGTAACTTGATGAGTAGTAACAATGATAACTTCCAATTGGAATTTTCAGATAAAGCTGGACAGATTTATCCATTTAACAAAATTGTGTCGAAGCATTATATGTACACAACAATCTCAAGTGTCGTAGTTGACTCACTAAAAGCCTATGATGACTACCGTTTATTCTATTTTGCCAAACCGGCAGCAGCTTTGATCGCATCTGGTTTAAAAGCAAATGATAAAAATGCTTATGTAGGATTAGACCCTGTTGCAGATTTCTCTGATCTGCAATCCCAATCTGCAAATGGGAATTGCTGTACGTTAAATGCCAGGTATACAGATCTGATCACAGGCGAACCTTATGTAAGAATCGGTTATGCCGAGCAATGCTTCATTTTGGCTGAAGCAGTTTTACGTGGCTGGATTACTGGTAACGCATCCGACTATTATAACAAAGGTATTCGGGCTGCGATGGAGTTTATAGCAAACAATACTCCAGATGAAGAAAAATATCATTCAGGACGACAAATCACCGATGAATACATTACTCAATACTTGCAAAATAATTGCATTAAACTTCAAGGAAATTTTGAAAGTCAACTGAAAAAGATTATCGTTCAGAAATATCTAGCTTACTATATGCAGTATCCGATGGATGCCTATTACGAATATCGTCGTACAGGATACCCAGTCCTTCCCATAAATCCGAATACAAACCGAAATACTGATAAAAATAAGATTCCTGTTCGTTGGATGTATTCGACTTGGGAATATGATTATAACAAAGAGAACGTTGAAGAAGCTGTACAACGTCAATATGAAGGGATAGACGATTATAATAAATTAATGTGGATTTTAAAGTAAAAATGAATTATATGAAAAAAATATATTTAATAGCGACTCTTTTGCTTTGCTGTTTAAATTCATGTATACCTCCTAAAAAACAATCATCCGAATGGAAAGCTAAACATGTCATCCTAATCGGTATTGATGCATGGGGAGCTTACAGTATGAACAAAGCCAATATTCCCAACATTCGAAGCCTCATGGCTGATGGCTCATATAATCTGAAAAAACGTTCCGTATTACCATCATCTAGTGCCCCCAATTGGGCATCCATGTACATGGGAGCTGGACCGGAACTACACGGATACTGCGAATGGGGGTCACAAATTCCAGATCTACCTTCTCGTATTACAAATACAAACAAAATATTCCCAACCATTTTCTCAGTATTACGAGAGGCCGTTCCTGATGCCGAAATTGGTAACATTTGCGAATGGGATGGCATTAGGTATCTAGTCGATACTCTATCTTTGAATTATGACAAACATGTTTTCGAAGCCGAAAAAGATAGTTCAGCAACAGTACGTTATGCCGTCAACTATATCCAAGAAAGAAAACCGACGTTTCTTAATATCGTTTACGACGCCCTTGACCATACAGGTCATGCAGTAGGACACGACACACCAGGCTATTACACCAAATTGGAAGAAATCGATGGCTATATCGGAGAAATTATAACAGCAATCAAAGATGCTGGTATATGGGACGAAACCATCATAATCGTTACTGCCGATCATGGAGGCATTAAGTACAATCATGGAGGACGAACAATGGAAGAGATGGAAACTCCTTTCATTATCAGTGGTCCCAATATAAAATCAAACTTTGAAATGCCAGAAAGTATGATGCAGTTCGACATTGCTCCAACCATAGGTTACATTTTCGGTCTGAAACCACCCCAAGTATGGATTGGAAGACCCATGACTTCAGCTTTTAAATAGGTTCAATGGAGGCTGTCTCCCTTGACATATTATAATAGGCAGCCTCCTAAACAAACTAATATCTCCTACAACAGCTGTATCTAAATTTTACAGGTATGATCCTTCTTGGAAAGACTTTTATATAGTATCTTTGTTCAAACAATAAACTTCTTCCTATGACAAAATCTAAAATCTATTCAATTGTTGTAGCCGCACTACTAAACACAGTTTCTCTAACAGCCCAGATCTACCCTGTCCGGCCTCAACTATCCGACAAGCATTCTTTTTCCATGA
>OJMG01002996.1_pt1 | contig 13490 bp, 8 predicted proteins | sample 1597141 | NCBI WGS metagenome assembly OJMG01 (sample SAMEA2452119, study PRJEB22498) | human gut metagenome | biome: human feces; feature: human gut; material: feces | place: Australia | collected 2012 | reverse complement strand
AGGCTTATTAAAAGGATAACAGCGGTTTTGGCCGTTACCGTATTTATTATCGGTACATATTTTACGGCATATGCGGAAGAAACAAAAGCACCTGATGGTTATGCAAAATTAAAAAATACAATTAATAAAACAATTAGTGTAGATGAAAATGATCCACAAACAGTAACTGTTGAAGAAAAAGTTACAAATAAAACAGAATCATGGTTACCAGAAACTGGTGGTATGGGTACAGTTATCTTTACAGTAGTAGGGGTAGTTGGTGTGTTAGTTATTCTTTCAACTTACTTTAAAAAAGGTAAAAAAGAAGAAGCTTAATTGAATTATTAATTAAAGTATCTCATAGATATTAAATGTATGAAAGATATATTAAGAAAAATCAAATTATTTGATGTTATTAGAGCTATTTTATTAGTGTTTTTCCTAGGTGTATTGCTTTATCCAACAGTAAGTGATTACCTAGGAAGAATACATAGCTCGAAAGCTATAACTTCTTACAATGATGAAGTTAAAGGAATAGATAAAGCTACAAAAAATAAAATGTTAAAAGAAGCACAGGAATATAATGAATTATGCGCACAAAAAGACAAACTGACCGCAGACTTAAATACGTGTATAGCGGAACAAGATACAAAATATAAGTATCTTGCGTCGGTAGAAGTGGAATATAAACGGGCAAAAGACGGTGCCCAAGAAGCATCTGCCCTTAATAAGAAGATACAGGAACTTGCCAGTAAAATTGACGATATTGTAAAACGTGCAGCAACGTATGCTGAGGACTTGAAAGCATTTGTTGATAACATAGAAATTGATTTATTCTTACCTAAATTAGCTTCGAACCTGGCACAAGAAATCAATAATATCCTCCACATAAAGGAACAACTTCAGAAAGAGAATACTGGTGCTTATCCGTTGGAGACATTGAAAGACGTGACAAATAAAATTATAACTTACTTAAAAGATTTGTCACTATGCAGTGAATCTGTGGATGAAGAACAGGTTGTATCTCATATTGTAGCTATCCAAAATAGTACTAATAAAGAAGATCCTTTTGGTTATCTTGACGAAGCGGAAGTAACCGCTTTATCCAACTTGGTAAAAAGAACTGGCTCCAATCAGTTCATTGCACTTGACCGCCAACGCCAGGAACTGGAAATTCAACTTTCCACGTTGGATAACTTACGTTCGCAAAAACAGACCTTGGAACAAACACAGGCCGGTGGTAATGAATATCTAATTCAAAATTATGAAGCCGCTCAAAAACAGATAGAGAAACTGAAAGGTCAGGAAGCGACTCTGAAAGCAGACATTCAACGTCTTGAGAAACGGATTCATCAGTTTGATGTACAAATCCAGCAAGAACCTGATATTAAATTCGACACTTTGGTCAAGCTTAAACCTCTGTTTGAAAAGATTGCAGACAGTTTGCTGAAGAAGAAAAAAGCCCAGATTGAAAGTGAAATGCAACAGCAACTCAACAAGTTACTGGTTTCATATAAAGGTCATGTAGCCAAAGTTGAGTTGTCCGACAGCATTGAACAATTCAATATAAAACTCTATCATACTGCCGGAAATGAGATTTCATTGAATCAGCTTAATGCTGCATCCAAACAAATCTTCATCCAGGTTTTATTGAAAGTATTGCGAAACCTGGGAGATTATAATCCACCTGTAATGATTGATACAGTAATGGGTGTTCTTGATAATGAAAGTCGTGATGCCTTGATGGAAGAATATTTTCCACAATTGGCAGAACAAACGATTTTGCTTTGTACGACCTCTGAAATCAGAACAGACAGCGACTACATCAAACTGGAACCGTTTATTTCCAAAACCTATACACTTCATCGCAATGTAGAAGCACAGAATACTACGGTTGAAGACGGTTATTTTGGTTTAACTCTTAATCAGTAAAAGAAATGAGCATCATAAATTTTTCAAATACGCGCCAGATGGAAGGATTGTTTGACGCAATCAATCCAATCAAGGAACTGATTGAATCAAAAATCAATCTTTCCAGAACAGCTGATCGGGAGAAACGTATAAACTTGAATCAGAATAAGGTAATGCGTATCTGCTTCATCGTGGGACTAAGTTTGCCTACAAAACGTTCCATAGATGATTATAAGGATATACAGCTATCAGTGTCATCAGCCAGAATCATACCAAGTTTTTTCACGATGCATGATTTAAGTACCTTATATTCAGCATTGTTAAAGCTAAGATATGCAGACTTGAATATTGATTGGACTCAAAACGCTACTCTTTCTCGAATTATCGCAGCAGAAATGCTTCGTGGACGTGACTATCTGATGTCTGACAACAATCTGGATTCCTTCTTATACGCTATGAACAACAAAGTAGCCATGACAAAAGATATTCCAGTGCTGAATCTTCTGATTGGCAACTATGGTGATGAAGAAATGGAAGCGACTTTGGACATAAACAGTCGTTCCATTACCAACTCACAGATTATCATTGCGGGAGCTACAGGATCTGGAAAGACTAATTTGCTGGCTGTTTTGATTCAGCAATTCAGAATGTTATCCACAGAATCACAATATCCCGTGAACTTCCTTTTGTTTGATTACAAAGGAGAGTTCAGCGATATACAGAATAACCATTGGTTATCACTTTTCGATGTGGACCGTTCTTGTATTCTGGATCCATTGACACAGCCATTGCCTTTTACTCCATTTAAGGATTTCACTGGGCGTTCTATCAATGAAATCAATCTGTACTCTACAGAAATGTCTTCTGCTTTATGTTCCATAGACCGAGTAAGTGCGAGTGCCAACATGAACAATCGTCTTAGTGAAGCTATTGTAGAAGCCTATAAATCGACAAATGGCGCCCCTATTTCATTTGAATTAATGCTGAAATGCTATCAATCACGAATGAAAGATGCAAATAATGATGATAGTATTTCTTCTGTTCTGAAGCAATTGGTTAATGCGCATATCTTTGAATCAGAAGATAAAGTTTCTTTGATTGATGACAGCTACATCATCAAGATGGATGGATATCCAAAAGATGGCCCTATAGCCAAAGCTATTGTGTATTTCCTGATGTCTAAACTTAATAACATTTATGAGTTATTGGATAAACAAGCAGTGAATGATGAAGTAGTACAAATACGTCATTTCTCTATTATTGATGAAGCTCACTATATGCTTGACTTTGACAATCGCCCTCTGCGTAATCTAATTGCTGTAGGCCGAAATAAAGGTCTGAGTATTATCCTTGCCACTCAGAACATGAGTAGCTTCAAATCAAAAGGTTTTGATTTTTATGCCAATGCACAATACCCACTTATTATGAAGCAGCAGACTATTGATGATAAGGTCATCAAAGACTTGTTTGGCGTGAGTGGTCAAGAACTTCAAGAAATCAGAACTGCTATAGCCGGACTTCAAAAGGGTGAGCTGATTATAAAAGACCAGATGGCTTTTGCCCTTGGCATGGGGAATAAGTATAAGAAAATTAATGTGACACACTTGATATAAACAATTTAATTTAAGAGTATAAAATGTGGTCAGATAATGAAACAACGCAAGATTTGCTTGGCTATCAGGTCCATGCAGATTTACTCAAAAAAATAATTTTGAATGATGATATGTTACCCATTTCCATAGGGGTATTTGGAAATTGGGGATCTGGAAAAAGTAGTTTGATGCTATTGCTTCAAAAGTCCTTGCATGAATGGGAAAAATCTCAACATGAAAAGGGTTGTAAGATTATACTTCAAGTGTATTTTAATAGTTGGCAGTTTGAAAGCTATGACTCAACAAAACTGACAATGATAGAAAGTATATTAGAAGCACTTGACAAAGATATTAATAAGCGAAAAAATGTATTTGAACGGGTAGATGATTTGCTCGAGCGAATCAACTTTTTGAAAGCAGGCGTATTTATCTTGAAGAAAGCCTATGAAAATCTCACTCCTGATTGGCTGAAGAAATGGTTGCCAACAAAGGAAGACCTTGATAAGATAACAAACAAGGATAAATACAACAATCTACTTAAAGATGTAGCAAAAGGTAATACATCAAAATTTATCGCAACATTCAGAGAACTCTTTGATGAATTGGTTGACGATATGGGATATAAGGCTGTTGTTGTCTATATTGATGATTTGGATAGATGTGAACCCAAAAGAATTATTGGTTGCCTGGAGGCCGTCAAGTTGTTTGTAAATGTAAGGAAAACCGCATTTATCATTGGTGCAGATGAACGTATTATTGAATATGCTATTAGTCAGCATTATCCTATTCAAATGAAGAAAGAAGATATATCCAGTCCATTTTCAGACTATTTGGAAAAACTCATTCAGCTACCATACAAACTGCCACGTTTGTCTGACAACGAGCAAGAGACTTATATCACACTTCTTCTATGCAAAAATCATTTAAATGATATCTACTTTAATGAAATACATCAGAAATATTTGGAGTTCAGAAAAACAGACAAGCATTCCAAATATAATATAGATGACATCAAAGCAAATATTTCCAAAGATAAAAAAATTGATTTTCATGCAGTAGAATATCGTTTACCAACTGTACCTCTTATTAAGCGTTTTTTAAATGGTAATCCACGACAACTAAAACGTTTTCTAAATACCTTATATGTACGTCAAGAGTTAGCTGAGGTAGCAGGTTTTACAGATATACGCCCTGAAGTATTAACCAAACTAATGGTATTGGAGTACAACACACTGTACAATTCTCGTTTTGAAGAACTTTATAAACTTCAAAATGCAAATGGAGGTGTTTTGCCATTGGATGATGTTGAGCAAGAAGCAAAAACTGAAAATGGTATTCAAAATCCACAATGGAAAGACAACTGGTCGTCAGATTATTTGAGGCAATGGTTAAGCTCAGATCCGTCATTAAAAGATATAAATTTACAAAACTACTTCTGGATAGCACGAGATGCTTTGAAAAATGAAAAACCAATAGCTTCGTTGGTTACAAACAAAGTCATGCTGTTATTCCGAAGATTATGTACCTTGCAAACAAACAGTATGATGAAGCGAGATTTGCCTGGAATTATTAATGCTTGCGATGATTCAGAAAAAGACATGATTATTCACTTGATTAATGATAACCTAAGAAAAGATCCAAAGTCAGAAAATTGTTGGAGAATACTTAATTGCGATGAGAATAATTTATTATTTGGTGACAAAATAGACAGATTAAAATTATTATTCAGTAATATAAAGACCGAAGATATAGATACAAAAGCGGATATATTTTTTGTTAGAATGCTTTCATTAAGCAATGAGATACATAACTATATAAATAGTTTGCCAAAAGCGAACCCTTTAACAAAAGCTATCGAACGAAAAATTCAAAAATAATAAATATGGGTACATCACAATCACATAATTTGAAATCTTCGCCTAATTGGTCTGCAGCAAAACGAGCCATGACGAGTCTAGCAAATGGAACAGACAATAAGCCTGCCTCAAATGCAAAGTTTTTTGGTAATTTAGGAATAGCGCTCGGCAATGGTTTGTATAGGGGTGGCAGAATTGGAGGGCATGGAGGTAAGAGAGGCGGCAGTTCGTTTGGACGTGCTGGTGGACATGCAGTCAGAGGGTTGGCTACTGTTTTAAACAATATTAAACAATATGGACTTGTATCAAGTTTAGGCATTGATAGACTGCCTGATACACAAAAGCCGAAAACGCCACATGATTTCAAGGAATTGCTTTTGCACGAGATCATTGGAGACAATGATTCTACAATGGATGATGCAGCAGCAACTTATGCAATGGATAAAGTGCTGAATGATATTTTGTCAGATTGTAAAGACGGACAAGAAATTGAAGATAAACTTCAGAATGCAACAGATGACGATCTTCATGAATGGATTATAACATTTGAAATTGAATACATACTGGAATATTCTGCAGAATTATTTCAAAGCCACATATTTGACAAAGGGAGTAATCCCGAAGAAATAAAGAAGGACATGAGAGGTTGGCTTCATAACGAACTAGATGAGAAGTTAAGCAAAGAACTAACTCAAATCGACTTCAATAGCCGAGAAGGAAAAGAATACCTGGATTCTTTAACATCAGAAATATTGGATATATGGAAACAAGAATAAACATTAATTATACTCCGTCAAAAACAAGCGAAGTTTTTGGCCTTTTTACTCTTTCATTTCAAGGAAGTGACGGAAAAATTCATTCTGTCAACACAAAGTTTAATCCCAAACAGTTATGGGAGTTTTCACGAGATACATCATCTGTTGCTTTTGATTTATTAGTTTTATCCATGATTGTATATAATGTGGACAGAGCTGTACTTCGTTTGTCTAATTCAGATGATGGATGGAAACGAAACTTGATATTATTGAATGTTCCTGTAATAAATCTTGAGGATATGAATAAAGGTCGTGAAGCTTTTAATAAAGCAATCAATTTTCTTACGGGCGACAATTGGGATATTCACTTTATACAGGCAGATTCATACTCGTATAATCCAACTAAAAAAGTAAAGGAATATGATCCTCAGTTTTTTGAAAAGGTTGCATTGTTTTCAGGAGGTTTAGACTCATTGATTGGATTTATAGATGAGGCCAGCACTCTCTCTGTTGATAAAAAGATACTACTTGTTTCACATATGGAACTGGGCAAAGAGCATAGTGATCAAAAAAGCATTTTAGAATATTGCAGGGAAAACAATATCTTTTCGAATAAATACGAACAAGTGTTGCTGAACGCAGGGCTTAAACCTCATTCTTGGAATATTAAAACTCCAACAGAGAGTACATTCCGCTCACGTTCCTTATTATTTTTTGCAGCAGGAATATATATTGCAAACAAAATATCCCCACAATGTCAATTGATAGTTCCAGAGAATGGAACTATATCAATAAATATACCTCTTGATAGTGGAAGAAGGAGTTCATGCAGTACTCGAACTACGCATCCTACTTTTATCAAACGCATACAGGAGGCTTTATATGCTATAGGTATATCAAACTCAATATACAACCCATATCGATTAAAATCAAAAGCAGACATGGTTCTTGAGTGCTGTCAAGATACTTCGAAAAAGGCAATTTTAGAATCATTAGTTGACTTATCATGCTCTTGTGCAAAACGTGGTCACAATGTTTTTTGGGACAAAAGCGGAATAGAAATACGCAATGCCAAAATCAAACATTGTGGTATGTGTTTGCCATGCTTATATAGAAGAGTCGCACTAGATACAATAGGTCTAGATAATGAGGCATTGCTTGGCACTGATGTACTTCATGGCATTAAATTTAATCTTGACAATAAACATCAAAAAAGGAATAGGGATTTTAACGCTCTTCTGTATTTCCTAAAAAACAGAATGAATGAACGTACAATTCGCCAAGAACTATTCTTTAATGGAATTATAGAAAAGCAGGAGTTAGATGAATATACATCATTAGCCTTACACTCATACAGACAAGTTATCAATTGGCTTAAGAAAAAAGCTACAAATGAAATACAAATAAGAGCAGGAATATGATTATAGACACCCATTGTCATTTTGACATGATGCCAAATCCTGAACAGTATCTCAAACAACAAGAGGTAAAAAAGAATATCTCGATAGGAATGACAAATCTGCCAAGTCATTTTTTATTGGGCTATGAGCATGTAAGACAATATAAGTTCTCACGTTTGGCTTTAGGATTTCATCCATTATATGCAAGCGAAAATAAAAATGAATTACGACTATTTAGCCAGTGTTTAGATAAAACTAGCTATATTGGTGAAATCGGTCTAGATTTTAGTAACGAAGGACTAAAAACAAAAGATGATCAAGTTTTCGTTTTAGAGAAAGTATTGCAGCTATTAAGTAAAAAAAATAAAATAGTAAGTGTCCATTCCAGACGAGCTGAAAAAGTCTTGTTCGAAATGCTGATTACCTATGGCATTAAGAATGTAATATTCCATTGGTATTCAGGTCCTCTCTCTCTAATTCCTAAGATAGTAGAACATGGATATTATTTTTCTGTCAACGAAAAAATGACAAAAACTAATAGTGGAATAGAAATAATTAAGCGCATACCACGTAATCTTATTCTAACAGAAACAGATGCCCCTTTTAATAAAGTTTGCTCAATCAGTAATACTCTAACAAATATAGGTTTGGGAGAAAGTGTCATTTATGATAATTTTAGCCGCCTTATATATACTATTAAAAGATAGTTAGGCACTAAAAATATATTGTGTAAATGGAAATACGGGATTCAATTTAGAGTCTCGTATTTCCAAGTACATAAAATTTTAGGTGGGGTGTGTACAGCGTTAATTATTTTCACATTCCGTGTCTTATCTTCCTAAAATCCTCTTCATCTTTCTCCATGTCAAGCAACTTCTTTTCGTTATTAATACATTTTTGTGCCCATTCCCGTACCTCTTGTTTTTGATGATCCAACAACTGTTCAAAACATTTGATATTCCTCTCGTAATATGGGGATATATCACCACTCCATGAGAAAGAGCCTAAATTAGATGAAATATTATCCCTTACATCTTTTCGTTCCCCGAAATTATCCAGAAGCCAGATAATCCATTTATTGAAATACTCTTTTTCATTTCCATCGTCTTCTTTTTCAAAGCAAGGTACCATTAAGGCAATCCTTGCAGGTGCAGACTCTGGATTCTCTATGCAAAGCTGTTTGATTAACTCTTCGTTGATATCAAATAGCGGACCTTTGTCAAAGCTAAACCCAGACCCCAGCTCATCCTTCACTTGGAAATAGAACAAGAAAGTATCTGTTCCCAAAAAAGCATTAACAAATTCCGGCCATACATCATCGAAATAATCCTTTAACAATTCTGTGAACACTCCTTCAGTATTTAAATGCACCATCTGAGTGTTGTACAAGTCGATAAACTTCCTGTTTACTTGCTTTGCAAATTCAGCATCATGCCATAATTGTAAGGTCTCTACAAGAAGACGGCTATAGTCATATAGTAAATGTCCCATATTGCTATTTATTTGAAACTTTAACATCGCTTCTTTTACAATGTTAACAGTTTCGTCTAGGTCGTCTTTTCGCATCATGAATCGTTCTGATATTACGTATGCAATCAAATCATTTGGACGATCAGGAAAACAATCTCTCAGAGCCTTTAGTATTAACAAGTAATGTTCGGAACTATTCGACCTGAAATACTGGAGATAAGTAGCTAGATAGTCTATCGTCAGAACTCCGCTCTCTTGTTCTGAAAAAAGCTGATAAAAATGACTTATCTTATCGTCTTCGGTGCTGGCCATTAATGATACATATAGGTATTCATGTCCGTCATCTCTTAATCTCTTCAGAAACGACAACAGTGGTTTCTTTTCCTTGGCGCATGAAGATAGGTTACCAAAAAACGGGCTATAGAAGTCTTGGGGCATTGTTGCTAATACATTAAAGATGGTATCAAAAAGTATTCCTAATTGTTCGTCTGTGGCTGTTGTTACTAATCGTTTTACAAACTCGATAGGAATATACTTGTTATCCTCAAGTAACGCTTTCACTTCTTCAGTATTAGCATATATCTCCTTGTCTATGAACTCAGCCGCCAGCGGAGCATACAGTTTCTCGGATAACTCGATTTGTTCTTTGTCCTTCAGTCGGTATTGTCCATGCTGTATATACCTGGCTTCGTTCAGTTGCATTTTAAAAGATTGGTTTCTCATTTTCTCCATCAGTCCCGCAATTCCTAAGGATTTCGCGTCGATGCCAAAGGTATGTACCATCTGGAATAAGGCCTCATAACCAGTGTCCCAGGCATAGTTTTTTAGTTCTGCTATTTTCTCCAAGAGCGGAACAAAGACTTCCTTTCGTACTGTACGTGCCCAATTGTAGACTTTTCTTTCTGCCATTTCGGCCAAGAGATTGACAATCTCAGGATTCTTGTTTATCCATTCCAACAACAAGTCCCGGCATCCGTACCAGTATTCGAAGATTTCATCCCAAGTATTCGGTGTATAGTCCTTCCTGTTCTCAAATCCGAACTTCTCGGCTCCACCTATCCGGACAAATCCTCCGTTTTGTAATGCAGCTTCAAAGCAACGTATGGTTAACGGTATATAAGTCTCTCTCTCATCGATGAGTCCTTGCAGGGTCGCCAAGCGATCCTTCAGATTTACTTCTGTTCCTGCTAAATAAATATGGAACAGTTGAACTAATTGTGCCGTAGCATTATTACCAATCTCTTCATTCTCGGCCACGGCCAATCGTGCCATCATGAACACGCCATCATGATAACTCTCGCGGGCAAAGCAAAGACGTTCTAGAGCCCAGATTATATTCCGCCTTACATCACCATAAACCTGTTCTCTCAGCCAATCGATATCCTTGTATCCAAGCACTCTCCGTAAATGTGTAGCTATAGCGGCAGGGTTCACGGTACTCATGGCGAGGAAAAGTTCAGAACCCAAACCAGAACATAAGTTCTCCTCGTCGAAAAAAGGGTGGTCGATGTTTGCATTGACCAGTTGCCCTACCATTTTAAATGCTTCCTTGTTACCGGACATCTGCTGTATGTGCTTACAGAAGCCTTCGCTAATGGCTGTTTGTATGCTTGGTGGCTGTTTTTTGATGTCCTCAATAAGTTCGTTGAAATGTATCCGTGAATTACACACATATTTAAACCACTCGGCAGTCAGCCAGACAGCTAGTGGAAATGGCCTTACATAAAGCCATTTGCCTTGTATATCAATCAGTGTTGGATGGTATTTCGTCACGATTCTTACCGCGATACTCCTCCGCTCTTCATATTCCATTCCGTTAAGTGGCGTTACGTGATTGTTACCTAACAGGTATGCAAAACCCTCATGTGTAGCATCTTCATAAGGGAGGGGTAAGCAAAGTGATAATGTTTGCCAAATCTTTTTTTCCTCTTCTTCTTTATTGGGGGTAAGGTTTAGTAACTTCGGCATTAGATGCGTTACATCCTCGGGACCAGCAATTTTGTTATTCTTGTATGCCTTAACAAGTTCTATCGCCATTTGAGGGTATCCACCTGCTAACTGTTTGATAACCAAAATGTCATTCTTATTCTGTTCATCTTCGTGCAGTGCCTCACTAATATAGTGTCCTATGCTCTCCTCCATGTCTTGAGGTCTTAACTTAATAACGGGGAAAGTGATACGTTCAAGCTCTTCATTAAAATAGTCATGATGAGCAAAAATCAATCGAAATAAGTTGTTGTATTTATCTCTGATACTGATAATTTCCGTAACAAGTTCCATTGGGCAGTCATCCACGATGATAATTCCATCACTTTCGGGATTATCTTTCAGTATTTGCTTCAACTCGCCCATCAGTTTATCTCGATTACCATTAAATTTCGTATAATATCGGTTTGGTTCGCGTTCTGTCTCCTTGAAAGCCTCATAAATCAGTTTTGACTTACCCATTCCCGATAATGCTGTCAGCAGCAGCGTTGAAGTATCATCGTCCCTCAGTTGGTCGATAATCTCTTTCGTCTTATCGTTTTCTATAAAGTAACCAGTCTGATTCAGATTATAATCGGATTTGTCTAATAGATTTAACAGTTGACGGCTATCAACCTCTCGAGCCACACCGGTGTCGGCAATAAACGTATATTCACGACTGTCGACAATGGAATCCAACAATCCGCTTGGAATATAATTGGATGAAGGCATACAAATAAACTCGTTGTTGTTCCCATCAAATCTACCTACTTCCGACATATAGGCAACCATATACAGTACGTCGTCCGTACCTTGATAGAAGATACCTCCTCCAGATGTTCCTTCAAAGTTTATTTTAGGACTTAAATTTTGAAACTGAAGTTGAATATCTGTACTTGCCCAACTTTTTTCCCCTCGTTTTACAACATCGTAGATTTTCAGAGAAGTGTCGTCTTTATGAAAACCACAGAGGATTGCTTGGCCAGATATATCCGTTGTCAATAGTCGCACTTGGTCAAGTCCCGATGTGGGCATACCGTTGGGTTTTATCACACGCAACACAGTAGCATCATCCTCTTCTGGCTTGTTGTAGTAAACCACTTCTTCCACAGTTAAGTGGAATGTCCGGCTGTTCCTCTTGAGCAAAATACCTATCTGCTCTTTGTCTAGAGGGCCATCCTTGGTATCTTTTTGTATTATATGTGCAGCAGTAAGGACATAGAGGTTCTCTCCGACAGAAACGATGATGCCCGATCCTTTATTGTTGTTGGAACACTCAATCTTAACTGTTACCTTTCTTAGGGCTTTTATGTTTGCTTTTGTCAGATTCATAGTTCTTTGATATTATCATGTACTTCAAAATTCCATTTTTCACATTCGCCTTCATTTAAAAAAGGAATACCATTTGTTTCAATCAGTTCTAATTTATAATTAAAATACAAATGTACTTTTGTGTCCATGTTCCTTTTCGTGTGGCATAAAATATGAGCGATTGTAGTTCTATCGGGGTGATTGGAACTTCCGTTGCCTCCGTTGGTCGATATAATAAACTTATCACATTGGATAATGTCCAATAAGCTATTGCTCGTATTGTTTCTACTTCCATGATGCGATACCTTTACGAAATCAACGACTAATGGGTTTTCTTCAGAGTAGCCTTTTTCCTCTCTCAGGTATCTCTCCACATTCTGGGGATAGCTGTCGCCCAACATCAATATGCTCAGATTATCACACCTTAGGATAAAGGCTATACTCGCTGCATTTGCCAATTCATTATCCTTCTTCAGATTAGGCTCTGGGGGTATTTCTTTTGCTAATTTATCGAGAGGTTTCTCTAGGTCTATCGTATCCTTCTGAGTCGCATTCAATAGCTGCCTCGCTTCATCTTTCTGTTTCTCTATGACCATCTTCGTGACATCCTCTGTAGGTGATACCACCTCTATGCTGGCAAAAGGCCTATCAAACTCCATCCCCTCATGCAAATCATTACGCCAGACCATTCCATGTTGCTTTGCCAATTCATTCAACCTTACGGATAGCAGCATACCGTGTGCGGCAGTTGTATACTTACTCGCTGCCACCTCTACGTAACCTGCGCAGTTTGCCCATACCTCTTTAGCTGGTATCATGTTATCGTCCAAGCATGTGTCTACCAACTGCAGAATTCCACCAATATGATCTTCATCATAATGGGTCAGTACCATAAGGTCAGGAGTGCCCAACTCATTCAACTTGCGCTTAAGCTCAAACCCACAACTCCTTGGCCCACCATCAACAACGACTACCCCCTGAGTATCTCCACGAACGCATTCTATAATGAACGCATCGCCATGTTTTACAGGAAGGAAATAAATCTTACTCATTTATGTGTCTATATTTTTTTTGTATCTACAATACTTCACTTATATATATTGATATGCCCTCCAATCAGTTTTGGCTCTTTAAGCCAATCAAAATCAACAAATATATAGAGTCTTTTCTTATTCCTTTTTGGATGCTCTTTCTCGTTTCTTAAGGCTCAAATCCTGCAAGGCCTTTCCCATTGCATCTTCTTTTGCAAGC
>OJMG01002993.1_pt1 | contig 13495 bp, 13 predicted proteins | sample 1597141 | NCBI WGS metagenome assembly OJMG01 (sample SAMEA2452119, study PRJEB22498) | human gut metagenome | biome: human feces; feature: human gut; material: feces | place: Australia | collected 2012 | reverse complement strand
CTGGGCGTGGAGATCTGCTCCGACCGCCACTTCTCGGCATCGGCCATCCCGTTTGCCATCCCGCAGCTCGACAACGGCTCGCCGGAATATGTCCGCCACCCGGGCGACCTCGTGCCCGACGGCCGCACGCACGTCAATATCGAGAGCGTCCAGTCCGGACTGGGTTGCGTCAACAGCTGGGGACGGCTCCCCCGCCCCGAATACCTGCTGCCCTACGGCGACTACTCGTTCAACTTCCTGCTGCGTCCCGTCGCCGGAGGACGATAGCCGACGGACAACCAACGCAAAAGCCGCAACCTAAAAAGGTTGCGGCTTTTGCGTTTACATATAACGAATAAGTCCCAAAGCATAAACTCCGGGACCTGCCAATACACCGCCGTTACTATTTTTACCTTTTCGTTTTAAGATATGCTTCGTGAAGACAGTAATATTTCATCGCAATTATATAGTATTTTGACCTAAACACATAGTGTAGATAAATCTAAATAAGTCAAAGATTTTCACCATCTTGCACTATATTAAATAGTGAAAAAATATGCAAAATCACGGTTTAATCTACTTCATGCACCGCTTCCCCGATGATCTTACATGCTTAAAACATTTGGAGAAACGACGTTGGCCCGATGGAAACACAGTTTGCCCACATTGCGGACATCAAAAAAAAAGATTTACCGCTCTAAGGATGGTAAAACGTTCAAATGCAGTTCTTGCAGTAAACGATTCAATGCCAAAACTGGGACCTTGTGAAAATAGCAACATTCCATTGCAAAAATGGTATATTAACAACTATTCCTCCAAAAAAAAGGAATTAGCTCCGTAGAACTTAATAAATCGGCATATTCCAAAATATGTCACTCGTCATAGCAAATGCTGCATCACAGCGTCGATTTAGCTGTTCTCAAACGCACCTAAATATATCTGGGTGGTCTTTAGACTGTGATGCCCCAACGCTTCCGATATGATACCGATATTCACACCCGATTTCTTCAGCACGGTTGCGAAACTATGCCTTGCACAATAAGTCGTCACCTCTCCCGAAATATTCAATCTGCGGGCTAATTGGCGCAATTCGGTATTGACTTGATGGCAGACTTTATGCACCCGATTCCGTTTCTGCATCGGCATCGTATGCCTGCGCGAATCAAGTATCGGAAACAGATAGCCCGACTGTTCGCAGGCTTCGGCATAGCGGTTTACAATCCGCATCGCCCTTTCCGACAGCGGAACATGGATTGCCCCGTGCGTTTTCTGATGATTGTACGACAATCGCCCGTCCACGATATTATCGGATGTCAGATTCGCCACATCGACGAACGAAATTCCCCCGCACAAATAAGAGAATGTAAAAACGCTTTGCGCCAATCGGCAAGAATCGCTCTCCGCCGAGCAATCCGCATCGACGATTTTCATTACATCCGTCTTGCTCAACGCCCGTTTCGGGGTGCGGGTGTTGAATCGGCTAATCTTATAGTCGGTGAACGGGTTCTTCTCGCGGGCAACGGCTTTCAACTTAATCGCCCGATTGAACACGGCTCGCAAAGTACGCATCTGAAAACTCATCGACGTATCTTTGTTTCCCCGCGCCCGCATCCACTCCTCGAATTTTTCCAGATAATCGGCGTCGATACGACTGAACGTGAAATGAAGCGGTTTGTCCCGATTAAAGGATTTCAGTACGTTGTAGGAGTTCAGATAGGCATAGGCATTGCCGGCACTCCCCCGTTCTTTCAACTCGGCGATAATCGCTTTGTAGACCTCCTCAACGGTCTGCGCCTTGATGCGCTCCTTTTGTTCGGCTACAATCGTCTGCGGGGTAAATTCTTCCTCGTTGATTTCTTTCGTCAGAATCTTGCCGTTGTATTCGGTTTCGTATTTCAATACGATTTGACGAATCAACTGCCTATTCGGACAGTTGGGTTTGGGTTGATTGGTGTCGAAATTCCAGAATTTAGGATCGACCGACACGCCCAGACTTTTCATCGTGCGGCGGCCCTCTTTGGAAATGCGGAGCATCAGCGGGGATTCTCCGTTTGCAAGTACCTTGTACCTGTAACAAACGACGGAAACGGATGTTTTCATCGGATTCGGCTGACTTCTTGGTTGACTTTTTCGCGTCAACCGTGGCGTCAACCGCTCATTTTCGGCAGGTGCGGATAAAAAAGAAAAGCACCGATAACTGTTGAATTATCAGTGCTTTTCGGTTAGTCGGGGTGACTGGATTCGAACCAGCGACCACACGCCCCCCAGAATTAAATTTTACTTTTTCCGATAAATTTAACGAACTACATTTCAACGTATTTGCATATATTTCAATGAGTTTCGATTTATCATTATCGGGAGTTGTTGCGATTTCGCGTGTTCCACCTGTGTTCCACGCGCCGTCCTCCTACCCGATCAAAATTGAAAAGTGAATCCCCGACATCCGAAAATGCCGGGGATTATTCATTCGGACAACCGACCCAAAATTCCTATTTCAGATCGCGGGCCTTGATGCGCACGACCTTTCCGTCACGCACGACAACCAGTTCGCCGTCCTCCTTCTTGGTCTTTTCAATCAGACGCTTTTGGGCAAGCAAAATGCCTGCATCGATTTTCTCCTGCATTTGCTTAATCTCAATCTCGCTCATAGTCTACGATCTTTTGATAAGATAACGGATCGACAATCTCTTTTATTTCATCCTTGACACCCCAAGCAACCTTGTGAATACCATCGGCAGCACTATTATCATAGATTGTCCAATAGTCACAAATCGGGGTATAGAGGGTCGTTAAATTCCTGATGCCGTTCGCATAACGTCGCCGAATCACATCCGACGGAATATTGTGCCCGCCCTCGCTTACTCGTGTCGCAACACGCTCGATGGCCTGTTCGGGTGTCGGCAACCAAAAGTAGAGCAACGTGACAAAGTAGCCTTTCGCCTGCGTCCGCTCCACGAATTTCACATAGGAGCGGGTCGCCAACGTCGTTTCAAACGCAAAATCTTCGCCTTCGGACAAAAGATCGTCCATTCGTTGCAGCATCAGCCGTCCTGCCTCGATCGCCACGCTTTCGGGATTGAACGGCGAAAGTCCTTTTGCAATCTCGTCGGCATTAACGAACTCTTTACATCCCAACATTTCGGGTAACACAGTATAGGATGCAGTCGTTTTCCCTGCACCGTTGCAACCCGCTTCATCCCTCTGAACAATGACAGCAGCAAGGTGATACAAGGAAGGCTGTCTTCACCCCAAGTACTTATATTAATGCCCTTATGGCCCTTGCTTCTTTCACTGGGGCTTATGTTCCTGCTCATTGCCTGTTGCGTATTCTATCAGGTAAAGATGATATTTATGCAACGCCGTCTCGCACTATTTCAGAGAGATTTCACCTATGCAATGATTCATGACATGAAATCACCACTGAATACCATCCTCATGGGTGCACATATATTAAACACAGGCAAACTGGAAGAACAAGCGGAAAAAAAGAAAAAATACCTGCAAGCCATTTCCGATGAATGCAATCATCTGCTCACACTGTCCAATCGCGTCATCTTATTGACTCAAATAGAAAAGGACGAATTGCAACTGCACAAAGAAACAGTCGTGCTGGAACCTCTCATCGACGACCTTATAGAGAAGTTCCGACTAAAAACCCACAAGCCCGTAGAATTTTCAAAAGCATTTCATCACTGTAATTCTGTATATGCGGATGCCTTTTGCTTACGCGAGATTCTTAGTAACTTGATAGACAATGCCATCAAATATTCCGGTGAAACGGTGAAAATAGACATCGTATGTGAAGAAGAAAGTAATTACACAAAAATAAAAGTGCACGACAACGGTTTAGGAATCTCCTTCAAAGAACAAAATAAAATATTCGACAAGTTTGAACGGGCCGATGCCGGCAAACGAAGCAATGCCGGTGGCTTCGGGTTGGGGTTGAACTACGTGCAGCGAGTGATGACGGCGCATAACGGTAAAGTAAGTTTGGAAAGTATTGAAAATAAATTCAGTGAGTTCACCTTATTTTTTCCGGTCAGAGATAATTGATGCCGGGTTAATACATCGTTCAAAAAAAAAGAAAAATCATAGTCGCTTATTGGTAATATGCAACCGGCAATCTATTGTGATGCAACCGGCAGTGAAGCACCATGCAATCGGCAGTGAACCGCGACGTCACACTACAATAAGTCGCTCATTCAACCAGTTTTTACCCCCTTCACCGTCTTCACCTTTTCCGGTCAATCTCCCTGTTCATCGGTCATACGGGGTGAAGCGCCACCGAAGAAAATAACACGGCACATCAGCAATCGTAAGCACGGTGCTTACCTCTGCCAGGCATTGTTCATACAATCTGTACGCACCGTTCGTAAGGGGCTTTTGCACAATACATAAAAAAAACAGAATGGGGCTTCACCTCCAAACACCGATGAATAAGCCGATTGACCGGAAAAGGTGAAGGCGGTGAAGGGGGATAAAAACAAGGTGATATTCTGTTTTATATCGAGGTAAAAATAACTCAATGTGCACAAAATGGTCAAAATCAATACTAATAGTATCATTTCTCACATTTGCCATTTCTTTTTTTTGCCGTTTATTTGCATGTTGGCATATTTACTAATCAATAACCGGTTAGTTTATAGCCCGCACCTTTTGCTTAAATCATTTTTTATAACAATTTAGATTAACAGTACAATGAAAAACAAATTACTTCTATTATCGTTGTTTCTACTGATAAATGTTGTATCAGTATCCCTGCAAGCCCAACAATTGGCTTTTCCCGGAGCTGAAGGATTCGGACGATACGCCACAGGTGCACGTGCGGTTGCCAATCCGCAAATATATCATGTGACCAATCTGGACGATTCCGGCCCCGGCTCATTGCGCGATGCCATAAGCCAGCCCGGACGTTACATCGTTTTTGACGTATGCGGTGAAATCAAACTGAAATCACGCCTCGTCTTCAGTGGTAATTCCTACATAGCAGGACAGACAGCACCGGGCGATGGCATTATCATCCATGGAAACGGTGTCTCCTTTTCGGGAGCCAGCAACCTGATCGTTCGCTATCTGCGCATCTACATGGGCAAAGACAAAGGTTCTTCCGGGAAAGATGCCGCCGGCATAGCCAACGGACAGAATATGATCTTCGACCATCTGTCTGTAGCCTGGGGATTGGATGAGAACTTTTCCATCAACTGGGACGGCAAGGGAACCGAGCCGGGTGATATCACGATCCAAAATTCGATTATGGGGCAAGGAATCATGTCCCACTCTGCCGGCGGTCTGATCCAGACCAACAACGGGGTCTCTATCATCGGTTGCCTGTACATCGACAACAAAACCCGTAATCCGAAAGTAAAAGGATTGAACCAGTTTATCAACAATGTAGTCTATAACTGGGGAGGCGGCAACGGTTATATCTTAGGCGATACGGAAGCCTCTTCATGGGCATGGCTGGAAGGTAACTATTTCATCGCCGGCCCCAACAGTTCCAGTCCTTTTACCCGGGCAACGCCCACATTCCAGTTATATCACAACAATGACTTCGTAGACACGAACAAAGACGGAGTTCTGGATGGAAGAGCCACCACCAACTCTGATTACGGCAATGCCGGCTTCGTCAACGAACGTAGCGCATTCACCGGTATCCCGAAAGTACATCCCGAAATTTCAGGAGGCATCCTGTCTCCCCAAGAGGCGCTGGATAAGGTAGTGGCATCAGTAGGTGCTTCCTTGCCTGCACGCACAGCCGTAGATCAGTTTATGATCGACGAATTACTATCTTATGGAAAAAAAGGAAAGCTAATCGTTCACGAAAGAGAAAACGAGATATACAATTACATCGGAGTGATCAGTAAAGGCCCCAAAGCACCGGATACAGACAATGACGGAATACCCGATTGGTGGGAGGATGCAAACGGACTGAACAAAAACGACGCATCGGATGCACTCCAACTGGGAGCAAACGGATATCCGAACATTGAAAATTACTTCAACAGCATCGACAAGCCCACAGCAGCCTACGTACGCTGCGCTTCGGATCTGAAAATGACCGGCCGTACGAAAACATCGATCAACCTGTCTTGGAAAAACAATGCTACGGAAAGTGACCAGATCGTATTGGAACAATCAATCGACGGCGGAACAACGTTCACTACTTGTGCCACCCTGCAAGCCGATGCCACTTCCTACAATGCCACAAACCTGTTAGTAGACCAAACTTATCATTTCCGTCTCATCACCCAAAAAGCCGGATTGGATGCTTCGACTCCCTCGGAAATTCTAAAAACCGCTACGGAAGGAGAGCCTCAAATACCCCACCAGAGCCATACTCCCTCTTCTGCCGTAAACGAGGTATCCCGCTTTTATACCTCAGTCGATTTTTCATGGGAAAACGAAACCGGCCCATGGGCGGGAGATGTCTCTTACAGTCTCTTCTTTGGCGCTGATGCAGCCAGCTTGACAGAAGTGGCCAATAACCTCACCACCACCTCTTTCACTTTTGAAGGAGAGATGTAGATGAACAAAACTTACTATTGGCGGGTGGATGCAACCAACACTTTAGGTACAACACCGGGCAGCGTATGGAGTTTCAAAACCGGCACCTATTCGTTCACCACTACCTGCGTGGACTTAGGAAGAGATTTTGACGGTAATTCTTCTTCAAATGCCCAGACCGGTACACTGATTACTACCGACAGCAAATATACCATCAATGCCGGCAGCATAGACGAGATGATCTTCTCCGCTTCGAATAGCAAGATGATGAATACAACCAGTAAAAACGGAGTCTATGAAACCTCCGGCAATTACACGTTCATGTATATATCCAGCGATGACTACTATATTCAGGGAACACTGACAGAAAAAAGCTCGGAAAAAAATATCGCTTCTGTCAAAGTGAACGGAACCAGTGCAGACCTCGACTCCGGATGCGGTATCATCATCCTGTTCTCTGACGGGCTGAGCTTTGACGCCCAATCGATTATCGGATATGAAGAAGCCGAACTGCCTCCGGTTCGCAGCGGTGGCGAGGGAGTCGTCATACCCGCCTCCATCGGAACCAAATCGTTCCGTATCTACCGCAAAGTAACCATTTCTACTGCCGGAGAAGATCTTTATCAGATCGGCGGCAGCCTGAATCCGATGACGCTTACCGGCGGCGGAAGTCCGCGCATCGCTTATCTGGCGGCTACAACCGAACTTCTTTCCAACGATGACGGTAACAGCAAGAGCCCGGATAATACGATTAAAAGTGCAACAATCAACGGAAAAAAAGCCATTGTGGACAATGAAGCCAAAACAATCACCTGTCAGTTCGTCAAAGGAACAATTCCAGGCGAATGGCCTGTCACTTTCCTGCTCAACTCAAGCCTGGCAAGTGCCGACTTTGAAAGCGGCAATCCGCATAATTTTGCCAACGGCCCCTTGTCCATCGAAGTTACCGCACAAGACGGGAGCAAAGCAGTATATACGGTAAATGCGATCGTTTCAGATAAAATTGCAGTAGGCATGCTGACCGCTACCGGTGCCGCAGCCTCTTACGACGGTCTGCTTCTATCCGCTTTTGCCGATTATGACGTACAGTTCCTCGATGCCTCGGCAACTAAACCGGCAGACATGGAAGCCTATTACCGGAATTACGATCTGATTGTGATACATGCCAGTGTTGCCGGTAATAACCCGATCGGCGTAGCTACTTCGGATCTGGCAGGCATAAAGCCTATTCTGAACCTGAAAGCCTTTACTTATAGCAAAGACAGATGGAACTGGTCCACACCGAACAATACGGAAATAGGCCGCATGCACAGCAATGTGGATGTAACTTTGCAAAACCATCCGATCTTTACCAACGTAGCTTTCGACGGTGATAAATTGGAATTGCTTGCCCAACCCAGCACGGTAATCAACGCATTCCAATATGTCTCAGCACCTTTTACCGGTACAAGCTGGACGGTTCCAATGGAAACAGCCAACCATACTTTAGCTACCATTGACGGAGACGATGCCAAAGTTCATATACACGAACTGAACCTCGACAATTCTGCCAAATATCTGCTCATCGGATTAAGCAACGAAGGAGACAGCTATACATTGTTCAATACAAATACCGTCAATCTATTAAAGAACGCAGCAGCTTATCTGCTGAACCCGAACGTATATTACGATTATGCATCCAAATTACCGGTAGGCATAAAAAACAGCGCAGCAACCGCCCGAATCGGATACTTCAACGGATTCATCAATAACCCGGAACAGGAAACCGTGACTATATACAACAGTGTAGGTATGCCCCTGCTCACTTCAAGTGAAAGTCATATTAGCGTACAACACTTGCATGCCGGCCTGTATATCGCCAAAACGAAAACAACTACCATCAAGTTTATGAGAAGATAATTCATCCCCCTGCATCCCCGTCATGCTATCATCTGTTATCAGCATCCCGGGGGTGCAGGGTCGTTTTTACCCAATGCCCCGCCTCAAAATATCGAAGCAGCCAGACAGTCTTATAATCATTCGCCCCCATCAATAGAAACAGGACAGCAACCGGGAGTAACAGATATCTGCCGGAGAGCAAAGCATAAAACAAAGGAATCACGCCCAGAAGAACAGCAGGCATCAAGGAAACGACCACATATTGCCATACACGCAGATATTCACAACATAGACAACGGGCAGACAGGCAACGTCCTCTCATCCTGAAAGAAACCGACCGTTTCCCTTTTTTAGAGAAAAGCAGAAAAAAGAGTGCGCGAACCCATTCATACATTATGAACGAATAAGCGCATGAAACCATGCAAAGTGTGATTTGCGTCCCACTCATGCCACGGCTCACAGTCACCGGAGATTTTTCATATTCCGTATCGTCTTCTCTCATCGCATTCTTTCTGATCCTACCGACCGGAACATTTCACTCTTCATACAGTCCTATCACTGATTCCGGATGATACAAAGGTAAGGCGCGGCTTGCAAAAAGAATGTTATTACAACGTTATCGTTAGGTTAACGTTACGTTAACGAAGAAATTTGTTATATTTGCCAGCAAATTAAAAGACAAAAGTATGAATAAACCGCTATTTCGTTATATTACTGTCATTGCCATCCTTGCGGTAATGGCATTACAGGGAATGTGGTTTTCCAACTCCTACCATCTGTTGGAGAATGAATTATACGACAAAATAAACAATGCTTTCCTGGAAGCGCAGTTACAGGAGTCCTCACGGACCAGCGATCGGTTTAAAAACAATATCCCCAATGGCACCGTACTCCAGCTCGATTCTACCAAAGTACGTGCAAAGAATGATTTGGCCGACAGATTGATTTTGGTGACCGCTTTGCATTGCATTCATCACCAATACAATATCCCGCTCGATTATCAATTGCTGGATTCATGTTATCGGGAAGAACTGGATAAAATCAATCTGGGAAAGCTTCGCTTCCGCATCGACTCCATTGCAATAGACTCTGCCCATTACAAATACGTAGAAGATTTCGCAGAGGACAACAATCTCGTCCGGCTCCACAGCAAGATGCAGACACAAATCTACCCTATCCGGGAAGATTTCTCCAAAGGTATACAGGCTACCATTGAAAATCCTTATAAAATGATCATCCTGCAGATGCGTATGTTCCTTATAGGAACCGTACTCCTTCTGTTCATCGTCATCTATTGCCTGGTGCAACAAATCAAAGTGATTGCGAAACAAAACAAAATAGCCAAAATACGTGAAGACTTCTCGTATGCCATGATTCATGACATGAAAACGCCGCTTAGCTCCATCCTCATGGGCACACGTATCCTGCGCAGTGGAAAACTCGACGATAAGCCGGAACGGAAAGAGAAGTACTTCGACATCATGGAAGACGAAGAGGAACATCTGCTGGCATTGGTCAACAAAGTACTGACCTTATCGAAACTGGAAGAAGGGAAACTGCTACTTGAGAAAACAGAAGTGGAACTGCGCCCGATCATCGAAGACCTGATCGAGAAGTTCACCGCCAAGGCAGAAAAGCAAGTGGAATTTGCTCTTGACCTGCAAGAAGAAAAAGCATACGCTGACGAAGAATTCCTGAAAGAAGCCCTCAGCAACCTGATAGACAATGCCATCAAATATTCGGGTGAGAGTGTGCAGATAAAAATATCCTCTTCTGCCTCCACCGACGGATATACCCATATCAGTGTAACAGACAACGGTATGGGCATCCCCTTGAAAGAGCAAGGAAAGATTTTCGAGAAATTCGAACGCGCTTCGGCCGTGATACGCAACCGTAAAGAAGGTGCTTCCGGTTTCGGACTCGGGCTGAACTATGTCCTGCATGTCGTCGAAGCACACCACGGCAGCGTAAAGCTGGAAAGCATAGAAGGAGAATACAGCAAATTTACGATAAACATTCCACAACATAACGGAGAAACAGCATGATAAAGTTATTATTGGTTGAAGACGATGCCAACCTGAGATACATCATCCGGGGAGGACTTGAAGACATGATCGGCGGATACGAAATAAAAGATGCCGCCAATGGAGAAGAAGGACTGAAAGTGTGGCAGGAATGGCAACCGGACGTAATCGTTTCGGACATCGAAATGCCGGTTATGGATGGTTACGAGATGGTAAAACGCATTCGTGAAACCGATCCGGATACCCCTATCCTTTTCAGTTCAGGACGTGTTTCACCCAAGGATGTGGTGAAAGGTTACGAATTGGGAGTCAACAACTACCTAAAAAAGCCGTTTCTCCCCGAAGAGCTGAATGCACACGTACAGGCTTTAATGAAAATGAAGCAGAAAGCACCCGCCGCAACACCGGCCCCGAAAACACCGGTCATGGCGGAAGGTATCTATCAAATAGGAAAGAACTATACGCTGGATGCAGAGCATGCTACCCTGAAACACGCATCGGGTACCAATAAAACACTGACAGCCCGCGAGACAAAACTATTGCAAATGCTTTGCGAAAAGAAAGGCGAAGTAGTGAAACGCGAAACCATCCTTGAAAAACTCTGGGGAACGGAGGACGATTACTTCGCTTCACGCAGCCTGGATGTATTTGTCACCAAACTAAGAAAGCTGTTCGCGGAAGATCCGTCTGTAAATATCAAAACCGTGAAAGGAATAGGATTAAGCCTGTTAGAAATATGAACAACCCCAAATAGACCGTTTTTCATGTACAATGCGCAACTGATAAAGAAGCTCAGAGAAGGAGACCATCATGCATATAAATTCATTTTTGATCATTATTATGCTTTGATGGGCGCCATTGCGTATGAATATGTAGAAGATTACTATATCAGCCAGAACATAGTGGAAGATGTAATGATGTCTATTTGGGAAAAAAGAGAACAACTGATCATTTCAACTTCTGTAAAATCCTATCTGCTCACCTCCGTTCACAATAAATGCATCGATTACTTACGAAGCCGGTCCAGAGAAGCGGAAGTATTCAGCCTTGAAAGTGAAATCGGCTCGTCGAGCTGTTACATCCCGGATCAAGAGATGTTCGAGCAGATCGTCTCATCGGAACTGGAAAAGAAAATAGAAGAAATTATCCAATCAATGCCCGAAGAATGCAAAAAAAGTATTCCTGCTGAGCCGGTATGGAAACAAGAGCTATGCCGAAATAGCTAATGAGCTGAACATCTCCGTCAATACAGTGAAATACCACATCAAAAAAGCACTCAGCCTATTCAGAGAGGAACTGAAAGATTACCTCCTCACCATTACAGCCTTATATTTCTATCTTTTTAATCAGTAAAATCCGCATTAAACAAGCTTCGTGATACTTTTTTCGATAAAAAAGAAAACTTTTATCGAAAAAAGTTCTTTTCTCACTACCCTACTGTATTTCCCGGACGTCCTACTTATAAAAGGCGACAAGTATGGACAACGACATCGATATTTTTAATCTTATCAACAGGCAGTTCTCCAAGCAGATATCCAAAGAGGAAGAGGCTGTTTTGAAAGCATGGTATGAAAACAGCGCAGAAAACAAGCAGGTGTACAAAGAGTATTATCTGTTGATAAAAGGATTGCGTATCTCTCAAAACAAGAAATTCTTCTCCTCACAAATCGGAGATGCCTATGCCGGCTTCGCCAGAAAGACCGGTCTAAAGCAGAAAGAAAGCAGGCGATATTCCGTGCCCCGCTCCTGGATACGGTATGCAGCCGTTTTTGCCATAGCATTCGGGCTGGGTGCAGGTTCCTACTATATAGCCCGCTCCGGCTCATCAGACTCTCGCCTGGCACAAACAATTGAAATCCCTTATGGCTCCAAATCTAAAGTCACTTTACCCGATGGAACCTCTGTATGGTTGAATTCCGGAAGCCGGTTATCTTATCTGGAAAGTTTCGGTCATTCCAACCGGAATGTTTCTCTGGACGGCGAAGCCTATTTTGAAGTCACCAAAAATAAGAAACTCCCATTCAGTGTACTTTCCGGAAAGGTAAAGATTAAAGTACTTGGTACCAAATTCAACTTTAAATCTTATAAGGAAGATGAAAGTGCACGGGTTACTTTGGTAGAAGGTAGCCTGAATGTCGGAAATATCGAAAACAATGTAAGAAACGTGCTGCTTATCCCCAACCAGCAGGCAGTCATCAACAAAAAGGAAAACCGGGTTACCGTGAAAAACGTAGATGCCAAAAGTTATGCCATGTGGACACATCCGAAACAGGAAATATTGGATGTTATCCCGAGCAATGTCACCGGGCAACCCACAGCATCCATACGGGTTCCAAGCGTAACGATACGAAACACCCTCTTTTTCAACGAAGAACCGCTAAGTCAGATTGTACGTGATCTGGAACGGGCATTCAATGTGAAAATCGAAATAAAAGACCGCCAACTGAGCACCGAACGCTTCTATGGCGATTTCCGAAACGACGAAACGATTACAGAGATACTGGATATCATGGCCGCCAACAACAATCTGTATTACACGATCGATGGAGATGAAATAATTATATCAAGAAAATAATCAATCATAATTTAATAATAGCGCCGATGTATGTAAAAGAATGGAAAGCCCTTATGAAAATGGCTTTAATCACCTGTTTTTTAATCTGTGCACAGGTCATTTCCGCTCAGGAGAAGAACTTCTCTCTCGATCTGAAAGACGTAACAGTAAAAGAAGCTTTGGAACAACTAAAAGCAAAAACCACCTATTCCCTATGGTTCAATGTGAATGATGTAGACCTGGGACGGAAAATAACCGTTCGTTTCCAGGATAAATCGATCAACGAAGCATTGGAGATCATTTTGAAAGGACAATCTCTTAGTTATGAAATAAAAGACAAATACATCCAGATATTCAAACCCCGTAAAGCTCCCGAGAAAGGGAAAGTAAAACAGGCGTCGGGTATTGTGGTAGATGATAAAGGGGAAAGTCTGCCAGGGGTGAGCATCCGGTTTAAAGAGGATGAAACAGTCGGGACAGTCACCGATCTCGACGGCCACTTCCAGATAAACATTCCGGAAAAGGCAAAAACCCTTATCGTCTCCTACATCGGAAT